>Ga0105238_10000784_pt1 | contig 32994 bp, 42 predicted proteins | sample KBSC34metaG_FD_81526 | JGI IMG/M metagenome (GOLD analysis project Ga0105238, IMG submission 81526) | Corn rhizosphere microbial communities from Kellogg Biological Station, Michigan, USA - KBS C3-4 metaG | ecosystem: Host-associated > Plants > Roots > Rhizosphere > Soil | place: Michigan, USA...
ATCGGCAAGCCGCCTCTGGCTCTCGGCGAAGACGGCCAGTGAGAAATGATGCTCCCCGAGCACGAACCGGTTGCTTTGCAGATCGTCGGCGGCATCGGCGAGATCGAGCGCCTGGCTCGCTGCAGCATCCTCGGTCGAGGCCATCTGGTTCTGACGGCGGCGCAGGCGTTCGGCTGCCCGCGCCTTGCCCATGAAAGTGAAGGATTGGGAGACGACGAAGGCGAAATCCTGGCCGAGCAAGGCATTCATCTGGCCCGGGCGCGTGAGCGCGGGATACTCTCTGATCCCGAAGATACCCTGCCAGCGGCTTGCGTCATGGGCGCGGATCTCAACTGTCTCGCGTCCGAAGATCACGCGCTCGCCATAAAGCGCCGATCCGAGATGACCGCGGACGAGCGGAACCCTGGATCGCGCGCCCATCATCACTTGCTCGAGCACCTCGAGCGGGGCGGAGAAGATAAGGCCATTATGCTCGTAGAGGGCGAGGCGCGACGGGCTGCAGCGGCGGAGCAGCTTCTCGATGTCCCGTGCCTTCTCCTCGAAGCGCGCCAGTTCATCGGGATCGACTTCCTGCGCCGCCGCCCTGGCTTTCGCGATCCGCTTGAGAAGCAGCCCGGTCCGGTCGGCCGATCCGACTGCTGGACGCATGAGAAGCGTCAGATAATGCTCGTTGACGAACATCCGCTTGGCGGTGACGCGCGCACGATATTTGCTGTCGAGCTCGGCGGCGAACCTCGAGCGGAACTCCCCTTCGGGATAGTCCCCTACGGCTGAGCGGACGATGTGGGTCCAGATCGCAAGCCGATCGTCGGCGATGTTGCGCCAAGTGCCGTTGAGCTTCTCGTGCCAATCATTGAGGTGGATCGGATCAGCCGTCTCGAAAGCCAGCCCTTCGAGACGGAACATCATCATGAGATCGCCGCTATCGAGCGCAATCACATCGCGCGTCACATGGCGGGCATAGGGAAGATAGCGCCCGGGCTCCGCCTCTCGGACCAGAACCCGCCAGGGCGTCTTGCGTGGCGGCAGCTGGGCGGCGGCGCTAGCCACGCGCGAAACCCTTGCGCTTCATCCCGGCGACCGGCAGCGGCGAATAGGAACTGCCGCCCCACCAGCCGCGGTTCCGACAGCGCGCCTTGGTCAAAGTCCATAACCATAGCAGGCGAAAGGCATTGGCGTCGTGGCGCACGATGAGGCGCGCCACCGCTAGGCAGGCGCCACCGATCGCCCCCGCGTAAAGCGGATTGCCGCTGACGATCAGGGTGAGACAGGTAGCAAGCGCAATCGGCAAGGATGCTTCGAGCGGCACGCCCAGCCACATCGTCGGCCGGGTCACCGCAAGGAAAAGCGTTTCCTCGCGCAGCCGCTCGTTCGAGGCGGCCCCCTCCTTCACGCGCCACCTGTGATGGTATCGACGATCCACTGCGCGCTGAAGACGATGAAGATACCGACGATGACCGTTACCAAGAGGCCAAGGCTCGCCCGTCCGGTGAAGAACATGAAGCCGACGATGACGACGGCGATGACCGCGATCGTCTTGGCGAAAGTTCCCGTCAGCCAGGTCTTGATGTTCTCCGCCATCGAGGTGATGCCGTCCGCGCCCTGCGCATGGGCGGGATCGCTCAGCAGCAATGAGACAAGCACCGCCAGACCGACGATGCCGGCGATGCGCAGCAGAAGACGCGCCCATTGGGGCTGGGAGCCCAGGCGGGCGGTGATCGCTGTCATGGATGCTGTCCTTTCTGAGAAGTTGCCCCGTCCCCGAAGACCATGAGCGAGGCCTGCCGGGCATCGGCGGTGGTGTTCCAGCCGGCCGCCTGCGTCGCCGCGAGCGCGGAGGCTTGCGGATTGGCGCTCGCCGCGTCGGCAATCTGGACAGGTGCCGGCATGACAGGCGCTGGGCGCCTGCCGCGGATCAAGGGGATGACGGTTGACGCGCTGGCATAGACGCGGGCGACATAACCATTGCGAAACCCGCGGCGCCGATCGCCGGTATTGTAGAGCGAAAGCGCTGTTGCGATCGCATCGTCAGGGCTCGGGGCGAAGCGCGCAACCGCCTGGTAGTTGGTCGCAAGAACCCGGGCGGCGGCGGCGAGGTTGCGGCACGGCTCGAAGGCATCCTCAACCGACAGACCCAGCCATCCGAGGTTGGCGCTGTTGATCTGCCCAAGCCCGAGGTCGATGTTGTAACCTTGGCGGATGAGGCTGCGCGCCGCGGCAATGGCCTGTGCCCTCGTCACCGGCGCCGGCTTACGCACACCCGGACTGTTAACCCCGATCGCAAGCGTGTTTAACCGGCTTTCAGTGTGGACGATCGAGATCAGCGTCTCAGGCGCCACGCTTGGCGCGCATGAGCCTGCAAGGGCGAGAAGACTGGCGACGTCGAGGATCATCGAGCGAGATCCTGCAGCCGCTCGATATTGGCCAGCGAGTAGGTTTCGCGGCGCCCATCGCTGAACGTCATGACAACCCGGCGCCGCGTTGCCGATTCCCGATCATAGACCTTGGTGCCTGCGACGCCTCCGCCACTACAGCCGGGAAAGGAGCCGCCCATGGCCAAGCGCCGCCACAGCTTGGCCATGGGCGCGACGCACCGGGGTTGGAAAGGCACAGGAGAACCTGGCAACCCAAGTCATTCGCTCGCGCCGGAGTCGATTGAAGGGCGGTGCCCATGGCGAGCACCGCCAGGCCGAGAGTCGCACGTTGCATCGGGTCATTCCCCCGCGAAAGACACCTCCCGCGTCGGGAATTGGCGTCAGCTATCCGTTGGATTTCACCTCTCTTTGTTCCGCTGGGCCTTGCTTTCGACAATCCCCCCAGCCGGGGGGATTTGATCAGCTCGCCTGCTGCTGCCGCAGGAATTCGGCCAAGGCGCCCTCCTGATCGGGCCGCAGGGCATCGGTGGCAGCCAGATATTCCGGCGGTTCGCCCCGAAGCAGGATGGACGGGCATTGCCCGTCATAATTGCCGAGATTGGGGCGGTGCTGCTGATAGCCGACAAGCGCGGCAAGCTCTGGATCGAACGCACTGGCCACATCGGGTGGATAGGTCAGCCATTGATTTTCGTAGGGCTTCAGCCAACCCAGGCAATAGCTGATGATGATACCGCGCCGCATGGCGCTTGTATGGTTCGAACCCGCCCCATGGAGCGTCGACCCCAGGAATAGGATCGCCGAACCGGGATCCGCCTCGAGGGCGATCGGGTTCCCATCATCGCCCGCCGTGCCGAGATTGTGGCTCCCCGGCCAGATCAATGTCGCGCCGTTTTCAGCCTTGAACGGAGAAACCGGCCACATCACGTTGACGAGATATTCGAGCTCGCCGGCCGGGCCGCGCCACATATCCTGGTCCCGGTGGGGGAACTGCGCTGGCGCGCCCGGATGCAGTTCGAGCGCCTGCGTGAGGTTGAGCTGGATGGTATCACACCAAGGGTCGAGGACCGAGCGCACCAGCCGCATGACGGCAGCATTTCGGACAAGGTTCTCGACAGCGGGCACGCGCTTCAGGAGCCCGCCGAAGCGCTTGGTGCGTGGACCATAGAAGCCGCCCTGACAAAAGGGTGTGCTGGCAAAGCGCGGATCGAGGGCGCGATCGATCTCGGCAATTCGGGCTTGGGGCTCGATGTCCTGTAGCACACAGAAGCCGTGCCGCCGCAGGTCTTCGCGGGCCGTGGTTGCTCCGGAGATGTGGCAGGGTGCGATGCTCGCCATGACGCCGACCTCACGCCGCGCTCGCCAGGTCGGCAAGGCCGGCCGGGCGAAAAACGCCGCTTGCGCGCAGCTGTTCGCGCGTGGAGCCGTCGATGTCGATCTGCAAGGCAACGAGGCAGCGCCCCTGGTCCGTCGCGGGAAGGCCAAGGGGAAGGCAATGCCAGCCGAAGCTCAGGATTTGCTGGAACCAGGGCCACTCCGCGACGCCGGTGTAACTGCGGATATGATTGCCGAGCGCATATTCGACGAGTGCGGACACCAGTTGGTTGCGCACCTCCAGGCGTTCTCGGGCACGTAGCCTTCGCGCTAGGCAGAAGCGGGTGATTTCCAGGATGTCGGGGCCGCGCGGAGGTGTGTCCTCGCACAGCTCCGGGAAGATGGTACCGAGAATATGGTCATGAGCGGTTGGGAGGAGCCGCGCGGAGGCACGATGCTCGCCGTCGCTCCCGGCAATTACGATGTAAACCGCCCGATCATTGTCAAATTGATCGATTTCATAGCGGCCAGCAAGGACCGGGACCTCCCAGCGCAGAAGATCGACGAATACCCGTTTGCGTTCCTCGAACATCGAACGGAACAGGCGGTTTTCCATGGCGCGGGCAACGCCGGTTTCGATATGCATGACAGCCTCCTTTGGTGAGGCGGTCAGTCGATCAGACGCGCATCCTTTCGGTTATCCCCAGTCCTGGGGAGATCATCGGCCGAACACATCTGCGAAGCTGATCTGTCCATCGAACAAGGCACGAATAGCCAGCAGCGTGCGCTTCGTCACACCGTAGCGGTCGCGCGCATCCTTTACATGCTGGATCACGGTTTCCTGCCCGATGCCAAGGATTTGGCTAATCTCCCAGTCGGTCTTCCCGCGCGCGACAAGCGCGACGCATTCGGCCTGCCGCTCAGTCAGGCTCGGGTTCTCGCATGGATGCTGGACGGCTCGCGAAAGCTTGCGCGCGGCTTCGAACGCAAAACTGCCAATCAATTGGACGAGCGGGAGTTGGTCCAGGTCGAGCGCTTCGCCGGGTCCCATCGCGAACGAACAGGATGCATTGATCTCGCCAGGAATATGGGCCGGAACGGTGAAGCCATCGCCTAGCCCCGCTTCGTGCGCTTCTGCCAGGATCGACCGGTCGGCCGCGGTGAGAGGGATGATCGATTGAACCGCCGACCAGGCGAAGCCAACATGGGTGCGGTGGCTGGCGCGGTGGATCGGGTCGCTCGCATAGAGGCGCCGCGCCTGGAAACGTTCCACCCAGTCCGGCGGATAGTCGACGATGTGGACCGAGCCGGCTGCGGAGTTCAGGTCGACATGATGGACCAATGCGAAATGCCGAAAGCCCATCGCGCGCGTGATCTCGGCCATCAGGCCGGCAAGTGCTTGGCTGTCCTTGATTGTCGCGGCAACCGCGCAGAAGTCCTGGACGTCCCTGAGCCCGATCATCACGGCCCAAACGAGATCAGAGAAGCGCGTCCATGTTGAGATGGCCGTCGCGAACTGCGCGCAGCACCAGCTGCGTTCGGCGCCGCACGCCGTAGCGCCGACGCGCGGATTCAACATATTCGTGCACGGTGTCGCGACTAAGCCCAAGGATCTGGGCAATCTCCCAATCGCTCTTACCCTGGGCCACGAGCGCGATGCACTCGACCTGGCGCGGACTGAGGGGAACGAAAACCATTGCCCTTATTTCTTCGCCGAGCAGTTCGCGCGCCCGGTCATAGGCGACCGAACCCAGCAACCGGGCGGTGAGAATTTCCGCCGCCTCCAGCGGTTCATCACGTGATCGGGCAACCGTGAAAATCGCCTCAGGCTCGCCCGGCGTCCTGATCGGCAAGCTATAGCCCGCTGCAAGGTCATGATCCCTGGCGCGTTTCAGGATGCTCCGCTGGCGCGAAGAAAGTTCAAGCACGTCGCCCACCCGGTCCCAGGCGAGCCCCGATGGGGTGCGGGCGCAAGCCGCGTGGATGGGGTCCTCGACATAGTGGCGCTCCTCGAGCACCTCTTCGAGCCAAGCCGACGGATAGGTGGTGAGGAACAGGCTCTGCCCGCCTCCGCGCCGAAGATCGACATTGTGGAGCAGCGTGAACCAGCGGAAGCCGAGTTCGCGCACTGCGGCATCGATGGTGCCTTGCAGATCGCCGAGGTTTTCAGCACGCGCACATTCCTCTGCGAAACGCGTGAGGTCATCCAGGCGGCCGCAATCTCTTATCCTGTTCGCCATAGACGGTCGAAACTCGTCGCCAGGACGCCTCCCCGTCCAGTGATAAGCGGTCAGCGCGGCGATTATCACGGTGAGTTGAGAACGATTCGCAACAGCTTCGAGGAATGAATCGCCTATGACACTTTGCCCGCTGGTAAAGTGTCATAGGCGACAAATGACGTCCAACGGTGCGTATTTAGGATTCACATTGATCCTTGTTTGTGCTTGATTCAGTCGCGTTATGTTTCAACCCTCGGCTCCTCTCGAACCTTCCGGCAACTGCGACATCGCAGCCGTACTCGAGAGATTGGCGCAGGCCTCAAGCCGCCCCCGCTACGCCTTCATGCTGCTCAACCTGATTGCGCAGGTCGCCGGCCCCGACGGGAGCGCCGGTCCCTGGATCAAGCGGGACAACGAGCTTGTTTCGCTGCGCGACTGGCTTTGCGACGCGCTCACGCCAATGGCCCAGCGCGGCCCGCGTAACGTGGCCTTGGCCGAGCGAGTCCATCGAGACCTCGTCAGAGGCGGAGTGCTCCCGCGCGATGCGGAGGATGCACAGCGGGCGGTCGCCGAGGAAATGCGCGCGCGCATTCGTGCTGCCGGTAAAAGCAATCTCAGCCGCGCGGTTTCCGAACTCGTGAATGCAGGATTCCTGCGCCGCCATTATCAGGGCTATCGCGTCGACCACCGGAACCGCGGCGGGCAACGCCACGCCGTCTATACATTGGTTGGGGATGCGCGTCTTCTCGGCCCGGCGGTTCGCGCGCCGAAAGCGTCGGTCCAGAGCGAATTCGCGCTCACGGGATAAACGGACTTGCATCCAGCCTGCGGTATTTGACCTTGCTGTCAGGATTGATTGACTTCGGCTATCCCAGCCTGCCGCAGAAACTCAGCGGCTCCCAGATTCATGTCGAGCTCCATCCCAGATCGGAGCCAATGATAGACGAAAGGCAGGAGCAGCGGATTACTGGTTCTGCGCTGGAATATGCTGTTCTGAAATTCGCGTGACCGCCTTTCACATTCGCTGTCGTCGCAACCTCCCGCGAGCGCCAGTTCCCATAGTGCTTCGGCCTCTGCGCGGGCCAATTTCTGAGCATCGGCCGCATCACGTTGCCGAAAGGCATCGCGCACCGCCCAGGACAGAACCGGGGTTCCTGGAACGAGGACCGTGACAACGAAATCGGTGAAGGGCAGATTGATGGCTAGCCCAGCAGCTACCAGCGCGAGCACGATTGCCACGGCCCCGGCGACCAACAGGAAACTGTAATTTTCGCGCAGCTTTGCGTCATACCAAAGGTTCGTTCGCTGACAGATTATCCGTGCTAAATGCAAAGGTGCCCGTCCGACGGCGGCCGGATACCAATCGATGAGCTTTGCATCGCCCTTGGGCCATCGCCGATCCGCCTCGGCGATAATCTCGGGTTCAAGCGGCTTGCCGGCGGCGAATTTGCTCCATGGCAGTCTTAGAAGGTCGCAGTCGAACCGCTCGCAGATCAGAGCCGCAGTCTTCAAGCGGCGCTTCAAAGCTCTGTCGAGAAATCCGATGTCAATGAGCGTGAGGCTGACCGATAATGCGCCAGCGAACGGGCGTATCGCTGGCGTGAATAGCGCGACGATCGCCATCACGACCGGGACAATGACGGTCAAAGTGACCTGCACCAGCTGCAGGCGGGTGGCGCGCCGATAGATCTCGGATCGGGCGCGCAGCAAGCGCAAGAAATGCGGTGCGTTTTGACGCTCAGCTATGTCGTTCATAGTCACTCAATCACCACGTGGAACGGCGGACTTTGTCCGACAAGGACATCGTCGGCCATCCTGATGATGAAGGCCTCGGCGAGATGCACGCCACGATAATGCAGCTCCTCCCACCGCCGTCCATTTTGCTGGGGAGTATAGAAGTCGCCACGCCCCTGCCGCAGTGACAGCGCCGCCGCGCCTGTATTGGTGATGCGCCACTGTACCCGAAAACCGCTGGGCAACGGCTGTCCTCCGCCGATCCTCGCTTGGAACCACAAGCCTCCCCGGCGGGACAGCACCTCTCCTGGCGTTACCGTGCGAATGGCATTCACATTGCGAGTTTGATGCCAAGTCGCCGTGACATGGACATCGCGCGACACGTGCGGCGCCCTGCTCCAACTGGGCTCGAGCATATGCGGGGGCCGGTAGAAGAAATCTGGGAGGACCGACACGCCATAATCACGAACGACCTCTACCAGGCTGTCGAGATGAGCGGCTGTGCTGGTCAGCAAAGCCCGCACTCGCGACACGCCCTCCCCATTGGCCTTAGACGCTTCTACTACTTCGCCCTTGGCAAAGGCCTCGCCAAAAACACGCCGCCACGCAGTAATACTGGCAGCGCGGTCTTCAGCGAGATAGGCCTCGTCAATCCATCCACGATATTTGTGAATGAACGACCTGAAGTTCAGATACTGGGTATCGGTCCAGCTGGCGGCAAAATCCTCGCTCGAAAGCTTCGGGTTCTCCACCCGCGGTTTAGCCGGCCGATCCTGCAGCCAATCATCAAGCCGTCCGATGACTGTCCGCAGGGTGGTAGGGACATCCGAAAATGCGTCGGAATCCTTGTCGTACCAGTGGATCTGCATGCCCAGCAGCGTCGTGAGCAAAACCGAGGGGCAGGTGAACGTAGTCTTGATGTCCCGGAGATATTTCATCAATCGCGTCACTTTGCGGAAGCTGTTTGATCCCGACAGTGCATTGCGCTCACGGAGCCATGCCGTGAATTCGACCGGCTCGCTCGCATCGAAGCGGTCGGCAGCACGATTGCAGACTTCCAGGCTTCCGTCATGTTTCCGCGATCGAACCAGCGGAGCAATATCCACCTTGCGCTCGCCGGGATAGGTGATGGTGACGCAATAATCCCAGGTTTTGGCCTTGGAGCCATAAACGGAGCTGTCAGCGAATGCTTTTCCCAGCTTCGCGACATAGTCCTTCGCACTCCAGCCATCGACCGGGTCGATGACAACCAGCAGGTCAGCATCGAATTCGCCGCCATCAACCGGTTTGATAATCGTGTCGTGCGCCCACGAACCCTGCTCTTCAAACCCACGGACCCGGGGAGACCATTCACATTGGCGGATGAAATTTCTGATCGCTTCCACATTGGATTCGAGCAGATCGATGCGGGTCTGGTTGAGGTTGACGGTCTCTTTGAGAAACGACGTGAATTGAGAAACCAGCTTCATTATGTCGCCTCAGGCTGCCAGAGCGATGGTCGCGCGCTCCGCACGATTGAAGGCGAAGCCTACCGGTGTGACCGCGCGCGTCCGGAAAAATGCGACTGTATCCGCGTCGAGTTCGACGCGATCCAGAGGGCCAAGCAGCCAGCTCTCCCCATAGATTTCCAGCCAAACCTCTAAGTTGCGTGTCGCCAACCCACCGAGTGCGAGAATATCCTCGGCAGACACAGACGAATGATTGGTCGCCCGCAGGCAGCCATCGATGTCGATGATATGGTGGCCGATCACGGTCCTGTTTACGCATTTCATCCTATCGTCTCCGATTCGGTTGTCACACCGTTACAATCGGCGATGAGGGTGACAAAAACGGACACCCATGCTCACAATAAGGAAATTGCCGTTCGCAGGACCACGAAGCCAGGTATCCGTCTGTCCGTGCGGACGACTTGGGAACTACGTGAATTCAGGACTGGCGCTGCGCTCAGGCGAAGCTGGCGAGGCGACCTGAAGCGTCGATCTCGATCGCGCCACTCCAGACGCAAGGCACCGCAGCCAGATCTTCTGAACAGTGATCGGTGCCGATCAGCTTGGTCCAGAACACGCATATTGGCGCGGTGACCGGTTTGCCCAGCCCGCAAGGTCGATGCGGGGCCTTGAGCTCGATGCGGATGCCTTGCGGCCGCTTCGAGCCGTCAGTTCCAACTTCGCCACGTGACCTAATCCTATACGTTCGCCCTAAGCGAGCAGGCATGTCACGTTCGTTTCCTCACCCCTGCAAGAAACTCCGCCAGGACAGCGGCATGGTTCATCACAGGATCACGTGCTGCGTAAAGCAACGTGATATTCTGCTCTTTCGCGCGGCCGAGCAGCTGCTCAACCACGTCTGTGTTATGAGCTAACTCATCCCGGTACTTTTGCCGAAAGGCGTCGAAACGCGCGGGATCATGGGCAAACCATCTTCGGAGGTCAGGGCTCGGCGCGATGTCCTTGAGCCAAAGATCGAGGTCTGCGGTCTGCCGAGAAACTCCTCTCGGCCACAGCCTGTCGATGAGCACACGGCAGCCATCTTCTGGTTCAGGTGCGGCATAGATCCGCTTGATATGGATCGTACCCATCAGCTGCCTTTGCCAGGCTTGTGTCCGATCCAGGCTGGAGGATCGCTTGCCGGGAAAGATTCGATCGAAGCCTCATCGATCTCATCAATGAGCTCGCCGCTTGCGACGAGCTCACGCACTTGGCGCGCGATCTCCAGCTTGAGGCCGGGCAGGATTGAAGCGCTGCGGCGTTCATTGACCGAGGTCACGCAACCGCCGAAGCGTTCGCGCACGACTTCGTCAACAAGCAATTCAAGAGGTCGATCTTCAGCACGGTGACGTTCGGCGATATATCGCACTGCTGCAGCGACCCTTTCGGGATCGATCGGATCATCATATTCGTGCGTCATAAATCCGCTCCGGCTCCGCCAGGAGGAGAGCAATGTCGGCGCCGACACGCATGTCGTCTTCGATTCCAAAGCTGTGTTTGCGCAGACGACCGCTTTGATCGATCAAGACCAGCGATGGCATTTATTGCATGGCATAGGCTGCCATGGTTTGTGGGATTGGACCATGGTTCGAAGGGCGGGCGATGCCAATCGGGAGCGAGGTGGGCTTGAGCCTTGTCCAATGAGCATCTCCGCTTGGCCTTCAATCCTGGCTACGCCAGATGGAATAGCGTCAGCATTCCGCCAATCGCGATCCCGAAAACCATCATCATGACACCGGAGATCCGCAGAATATAGGTAAGCGGATCCTCATCATCATTTCCTGCTCGCGACCGGCTCGCGGGCGGTTTCGGACGTCCGATAGCCCGCCTGAAGCTGGCCTGCCGAAACGCCATGTTGAAACCGAGCAAGACAAGGAGAAGTCCGAAAACATCTACAACCCACACATAACCGGGCACGTTTCTCTCCTGAAGTTCACAGGATTGCCGGACGCTCTCATCCCGCGCATGCCGCCAATCCCTGTTCGAGCCCGGCGATCAGATCCTGTTCTGCTTCGAGACCGATCGAAAGCCGCAGCAGGCTATCGGTGATGCCCGCCCTTGCGCGCGCCTCCGCGCCCATATCGGCGTGGGTCATGGTTGCCGGATGTGCAACGAGGCTCTCGACCCCACCCAGCGATTCAGCGAGCGTAAAGTAGCCGGCCGAGGCGACGAACCGTCGAACCGCGTCCGCCCCTCCCGCGAGTTCAAAGCTCAGCATCGCCCCGAAACCGCGCTGCTGGCGTGAGGCGATCCGGTGGCCAGGATGGGCGGCGAGACCTGGATAGTGGATTTGGGACACCGCCGGATGTCGTTCGAGATATTGGGCGACGATCATCGCATTGCGCTGCTGCTGCTCCATCCGGGCAAATAGCGTGCGAAGGCCCCGCAAGGTCAGCCAGGCATCAAACGGCGCGCCTGTGCTCCCGACGACATTTGCCCAGTGACGCAATTCATCGACCTGCCCCGGATCAGCCGCGACAACCGCGCCGCCGATCACGTCGGAATGGCCGTTGAGATATTTGGTCGTGGAATGGATGACATAGTCCGCGCCCAGCGCGATCGGTTGCTGGATGGCCGGCGAAAGAAACGTATTGTCGACGGCAACCGCAGCCCCCGCTGCCCGCGATTTCGCGGCGAGTTCCGCGATATCGACGACCCGCATCAAGGGATTGCTCGGCGTCTCGATAAGCACGAGTGCCGGAACGTCCTCCAGCGCGGCGGCAAAGGCGCTCTCGTTACCCTGATCAACGAACCGGACGACGCAATGCCCCCGGTTCGCGCGCGCCATCAACAGACGCATCGTACCGCCGTAGCAATCATGCGGCGCGAGGATGAGATCGCCGGGACCCATTCTCCCGACGAGAAGATCGAGCGCGGCCATGCCGCTCGCCGTGATGACTGCGCCTGCCCCGCCTTCCAGCTTCGCAAGTGCCTGCCCGAGAAGATCGCGGGTGGGATTACCCGCCCGACCATAGTCATAGGAGCGCGGTTGATCGTAGCCAGAAAACTCATAGGTGCTCGAAAGATAAAGCGGCGGAGCGACAGCTCCAAAGGCCACATCGCTGGCAACGCCGTGCGCGGCGGCGATCGTCTGGGCGCGAGGGGCCTGATCTTTGGGTTCAGTCATTGAATCAACGCCCCTCTGTTACTTGGCGCACGATGCCAGCTTGGTCGAATGGCCCGTTCGCGTCCCAAATATTTTGTAGGTGACCGGCCTGACCGAACTTCGGAAAGACGCCGGCTGCGGCAGGTGGACCGCGCGCCAGCGTCTAACCTGGTGAAGTAGCCGCTAAACCAAGACGCCTGCGCTGCCGTCAGCGATGCGGTCATATCCTGCATCGATCGCCATCGCTCCAGGGTCAGGGGATTCCCCGGATACTCCGTCTGCGTCATGCATTTGTCCTCGGCTTCTGGCTCCCTTCCCGCGCTCCGGCCTGCTTTCACAGGATCCTCTCCGGGCGCTGTTGTCGCGAAGCAACTTCACTCTGCACATCGCGTTGTGTCGGTTAGAATGTCAGAAGACAAATGAATGTTATTTCTGTTTTAGCGCATCATAATTGCATTAAATGACACTTGCTCACCCCAGTTGTTCGAAGATGCCGGTGAAGACCGGCCGCAAGCGCTGGATTTCCTCGCGATGGACAGCGGACAGGGCGTCGAGCAGGGCATAGGCCTTGGGTGTGAGGCGCAGCAGCGCCCGCCTGCGATCGGTAGCAGCCGCCTCGCGCGTAATAAGCGCCAACGCCTCGAGGCGATTGACCAGGCCCGTGGCGCTGTGCGGCTTTAATATCAGACGCTCCGCGACATGACCGACGGTGGCTTCATCCGGCGGACAGCCCCGGATCGCGAGGAGCACCTGGTGCTGTTGCGGCGTCAACCCGACTTCGATGGCCTTTTCCTCGCTGAACGCCTGGAAGCGGCGAATGGCATGGCGAAAAGAGGCCAGCGCCACATAGTCGGCATCGCCCAGCAATTTATCCTTTCGCCCCAAATGATCCTCACTGATTGAATTACATCGCAATGCGATATAGTCGGCGTGCACTGCTTTTCACAGGATAATGCTGATTCATGTCGCTGACACCCCCACGTTCCGTCGAAGGCCACCAACTCGCCGACCATAGTGTCGATCGCCGCATGGTCATGCTGGCAATCATGGCCATCGTGGTCGGAACGGGCGGCGCCTTTGGCGCATGGGTGCTGGTCAAACTCATTGCGATCGCCACCAATCTCTTCTGGTTCGGTCGTCTTTCTGCTGATCACTCGGTGATCACCGATGCATCGGTGGGCTGGCTGGTGGTGGTGATCCCCGTCGTCGGCAGCCTTATCGTGGGTCTGATGGCGCGGTTCGGGTCGGACAAGATCCGCGGCCATGGCATTCCCGAGGCGATCGAAACGATCCTGTTCGGCGAGAGCCGACTGTCGCTCAAGGTTGCGCTGCTCAAACCCTTGTCTTCAGCGATCTCGATCGGCAGTGGAGGTCCCTTCGGCGCAGAGGGACCGATCATCATGACGGGCGGGGCCATCGGTTCGCTGTTCGCTCAATGCTTCCATCTCAGCGCTGCCGAGCGCAAAACGCTCCTCGTGGCGGGTGCTGCAGCCGGCATGACCGCCATCTTCGGTACGCCACTCGCGGCGATCTTGCTGGCCGTCGAAGTGCTCCTGTTCGAATGGAAGCCGCGTAGCTTCGTCCCCGTTCTCGTAGCCGCACTCATTTCCTTCGCCTGGCGGCCGCTGCTGCTCGGATCGGGACCGATGTTCCCCATGACGGCGTTAGCTCCGCAGGAAAGCTGGGCTCTGCTCGCTTCGGGTGGGATCGGTCTCATCGTCGGTCTCGAAGCCGCGCTGCTATCGACATCCCTCTACCGCATCGAGGATCTCTTCCATCGCCTGCCATTTCATTGGATGTGGTGGCCGGCGATCGGCGCGGTCGTCGTCGGTCTGGGCGGTCTCATCGATGCTCATGTGCTGGGTGCGGGCTATGCGAGCATCGAGGCTCTCCTCAATGCCTCATTGTCGCTCCGGGTCGTTGCCGCGCTCCTCATCGTGAAGGCCATCGTCTGGCTGGTCGCGCTGGGATCAGGTACGTCTGGCGGTGTGCTGGCCCCGCTCCTAATCCTGGGAGGCGCCGCTGGCTTCCTGCTCGGGCAGTTTCTGCCCGGCGATCCCGGGTTCTGGGCCATGATCGGCATGGCGGGGATTATGAGCGGCGCCATGCGTGCGCCAATGACCGGCGCGATCTTCGCGGTCGAACTCACCGGACATTTCAGCGCCATTCCATGCACGATCGCGGCTGCGGGCAGCGCCTATGCCGTCAGCGTGCTCTTGATGCGGCGATCGATCCTTACAGAGAAGATCGCGCGGCGCGGACGCCACATCCTGCAGGAATATACAGTCGATCCCCTCGACCTCATCCAGGCTGGTCAGATCATGACGCGCGATCCGGCTACCCTGCCTGGCACGATGACCGTGGAGCAGGCGGTATCCTTCTTCGCGAATGAGGCTGTGCATCGCAGCTATCCGGTGATCGATCCGCAAGGCAGGCTACTGGGTCTCGTTTCCCGCACCGATGCCCTGCGCTGGCAGAGCGATCGCGACGATGATCAAACACCGCTCGTCGATGCAATCTCAGATGCGGCGCAACCCATTGCCTATCCCGATACGCAGACCGGCGTAGTCGCCGATCTCATCGTCGAATCCGGGATTGGCCGCATCCCGATTATTGACCCTGAAACCCGCCGCGTGCTCGGCATTCTTTCGCGTCAGGATCTGCTCAAGACCCGCAGCGCAAACCGTCACGCGGAACTGGGGCGCTCGCGTCATGTCGGAACCAAGCGCCCGCCAAGCAAAGTTCAGAAACCGGCCTAAGATCGGTCAGTTGTGCCATGCGCGCGGAATGGATCTGCGGAATCAATCTGCGCCCAATTCGTTCGCATTTCCGTTGCCCCATCCCCCGCCAAGCGCCAGGAATAGCGTGATCTGATCGTCATTGATCGCCGCGCGCGCTTCGGCCGCAGCCTGATCCGCCGCAACCCGATCACGTTCAGCCTCGAGCGCGGGCAATGCGGCGATCTTGCCTCCACGCCGCAACTGACCCATCCGCATCGCTGCTCGCATGGCATCTGCGGATGCACGATCGAGACCTTCCTGCTGCTCAAGCCCGGCCTGATAATTGGTCAGCGCCGTTTCCACCTCCCGCAATGCCTTGATCACTGCACCGTCAAACGCGGCCAGGTCGCCGCGACTTTGTGCCTCGGTCGCCGCAATGCGGGCGCGAACAGCATGTCGGTTGAGCGTCCAACTGATCAGCGGGCCGAGACCGAAACGGTTGGTAAGCGGTGACAGGAAATCGGCAGCAGCCCCCGTAGAGCCGATCGATGCTCCCAGACGGATATCAGGGTAGAGGTCCGCCGTGGCGACGCCGATCCGCGCTGTCGTCGCGGCGAGACGGCGCTCGGCCATGCGGATGTCGGGCCGACGCTTGAGCAGCGCGGCACCGTCGCCAACGGGGATCATGCGTGCCAACGCAAGCGGTGCGTGACACGCCAACAGGCTGGTATCCGCTTCTCCCGGCGTGCGACCGGCCAGCGATGTGACACGAAAAAGGGCGTTGCGCTGACGCGCAGCCAATCGTGGCAGCCGCGCCCTGCTGGTTTCGAGCAATGCTTGTCGCCGGTCCAGTTCATAGGGTGCCGCGCGTCCATGCGACACCATGATCCGGGTTAGACGAACACTTTGTTCCAGAACAGCAATCGCACGACCCAGCACATCGCGCTGAAAGCCCGCGTTGCAGATGTCGGCATAGGCGCGCGCCGTCTCGGCTGCGACGGTTACACGCACCAAATCGCGCGCAGCGACGGAAGCGTCGGCATCGGCACTTGCCGCCTCGATCCCGCGCTTTATTCCGCCAAACAGATCGAGATCATAGCTGGCCCCGATCCCCATATTGTAAATTTGCCGCGTCGGCGGTTTCACATGGCTCAACTCAGCTTCCGCCGAGCGCTGAGCCCAGCTTGTTTCGACGTTGGCGCTGCCTTGAATTTCCTGGCCCGCATTGCGCTGGTCGAGCAAGGCCAGACTGCGTTCGAGATTGGCCTCGGCCACTCGCAGATCCGTATTGGCGGCGAATGCCTGTTCGACCAGTCGGTCAAGGGTCGGGTCGTCATAGAGCCGCCACCAGTGATCCGGCAGCGCTTCCTGCGTCGTGACCGCGCCTGCGGATAGAAACGCACCTTGCGCCGCAGGCGCGTTTACCATCGCGGTGTCAGGCACATGATAGTCGGGGCCGACCACCGTGCAACCGCCCAAGGCGGCAGCGGCCGCCAGCACCAGCGCGTGCCTCACCATGGCAAGCTCCGGTGCACACTGCGCCCGTCATCACGCGGATGAACGACAACCGTGGCTGTCTGGCCCGGAATCATCCGCACATTGGGCGGAATCCTGTCGATCGTCACACGCACCGGAATGCGCTGCGCCAGACGCACCCAGGTGAAAGACGGATTCACATTGGCCAATTGTCCGTCGGCCCCGGCCCGCTCGCGATCTTCGACACCGCCCGCGATGCTCTGGACATGCCCCTCGATCTCGTCGGCTACCCCCATCAGATAGATGCTCGCAGGGTCGCCGACCCGGATCGCCGGCAATTTGGTTTCCTCAAAATAGCCTTCGACCCGGAGCGAGTGATCATAGACCAACGCCAGCGCAGCCTTGCCGGCGGTCAGATAGACGCCGGGCTGGAGCGTCATGTTGGATACGGTCCCGTCCACCGGTGCGCGCACGACGGTTCGTTCCAGATTGAAACGGGCCAAGTCGCGTGCTGCCGCCGCCTGACCAATCGTCGCCCGCAGTCCTTCCACCCGCGCCGAGCCTTGTTCGATCACTTCAGCGGCAATCACTTCGGGCATGGCCCGGTTGCGCCGATCCTCACGCACAGCTTGTGCGAGCGCGGTGCGTTGGCTGGTGACGTTGGCCTCTGCCTGTTCCAGCGCGAGCCGGTAGCGCGGGCGGTCGATGATGAAGAGCACGTCGCCCTTTCGAACCTTCTGGTTGTCAGCGACTTTTACCTCGGTGACGAGCCCGCTAACATCGGCGGCAACCGGCACCATGTCCGCGCGCACCTTGCCATCGCGTGTGACCGGCTCGACCTGATAACGCAGCCACAGCGCATATATCCCCGCCAGAACTACAAATATGACGAGGAGCGTAGCAAGTGATCGCAGGAGATTTTGTCGATGCAGCATGTCAGGACGCGACCCATCGGTAGAGGAAGCTATCGGAGAGCGCGCTCAGGCCCCACCACAGCAGAATAAAAAGGGCGAGTTCGAGCAGGCTCGGATGCCAGAGCAGTCGATAGCCCGGCAGACGCTGCAGGAGCCCCCGCACAAGATAGACGAAAACCGCGGCCAGCACGCCCCAGGCGAGCGCCGCCGGCATATAGACGCCGAGCACATTGATCTCCTCGATCATGCGCTTTCCCCAACCCCTGGTAAAATGATGTGGGGTGCAGCGGCGGTCGGGAAGAGATTGCAGCGCATTCCTACCAGCGCCCGCAAGGCAGGCCGACGATGCTCATCGAGCGGCAGGCTCAGAAGCGCCTCCAAGGCCCGGTCGATCGGCTCGAGCAACCCTGGCGGCGGGGCATCCGCATGGCCATGGCGCCAGCGCTCGTGATAAAACACCGCCAGCCCGGCAAGTACCGCGCCCAGGCGGTGCCGCACATTATGCGGGACATGAGACAGAGCCCGGCGGATCGGAATGATATTGCGGCCGATCCTGAGGTCCGCCAGACCGTCAGCGGCATGGAGTCTGTCGCCGACGGTCGCCACCGCCATTCGTGCAGCCACCTGCCCGAGCCGGTCGACCGCTCTTGCCGTCCAGCGGCCCGGACGGAAAGGCCGGCGAATGTCTGCAAGCAGGGCCAGTTCACCCCAGTTCGCGCGCAGGATGCGCCGGGCGGTCCACAGGACATTGGCCGACCGGAACATGCGGGTGACGGCAAGCGTCGCTACAATTCCGCCGAGCTGGGCCAACCCCGTGTTGATGAACAGTGCAAAATCCGCCTGAAAGCGCGCGAGAAAGCCCATGGCGACGATAAAGCAGGAGAACATCGGCAAGGCCTGCGGCGAACGTGCGGGATCGGCCTGGATATAGCCCATCCACAGCAAGGCCGGGGCCAGGGTGAGGATCAGCATCTCATAGCCATCGACCCGAGGCAGGATCACGAAAAGGTAGAGAGCCGCCAACGGAAAGGTCTTGAGCGTCGCCACGAGATAGCGACCGATCACCGGCGCCGGATCGTCCTGTGCGGCAAAAGAACAGGTAATGAGCGCGGCAAAGGCCGCGGTCGCCGATCCATTAGGCCAGGCAAGCAGGATCCAGACGGCGCAATAGAGCCCGATTGCCGAGGCGGTCGCCAGGCCCGCGAGCGCAGCGACGCCATGATCGCGGGCAAGCGAAAAGAATTCTGCGGCAAGAATTTTAGCGCTGGGCCGACCCGGTGACCCGATCCTGTCCGCCAGCCTTCGACTCGCGGCCAATGCGGTCAGGAACTCGGCGATGCGAATGCAGGCGCTCGCAGCCAGCAGGTCATTCCAGTCGCCGCGCGCCTCAGCGGCGGCCGCCAGCGCCTCGCACCGCCGCACCAGCGATCCCACCCGGTGCAGATCGCTTTGCTCATCATCCAGCCAGTCGGTGACGTCGGCCAGCAAAGCTTCGAGCATTGGCGGAAGATCGGCGCTTTCACGCAGGCGGTCGAGCCGGTTCGCCGCAGCCGAGGCAAGTGGCAGGATGGTGGCGAGCTGCTGTTGCAAGGCCGTAACGCGTCGCCGGGTCGCGGGAGCCCAGCGCTGATCGAACGGCAAATGGACCGCGATCATGCCGAGTTCGGTGACGTCCGCCGCCAGCGCCCGGCGATGTGCGTCCTCGAGACGGGTATGGTGACTGCCAAGCGCCTCTGCGGTCCAGCGGCGGGCGTGGCCCAAAAAAGACTGGACACGGGCGCGAATAGCCGGCGTTGCGCTCCAAGGTTGCAGCAGCGCATGAACCGCCGTCACGCACAGGATAGCAACCGTCATCTCCTGCACCCGCGCGGCCGTGGTCTCCAAAATATTGCCCGGATCATCAAGATAGGGAAAGCTGATCACCGCCGAGCTGAATGCCGCCATCTGGAACAGGAAAGCACGCGGGGTGCGATCAAGAACCGCAAGATAGATGCAGAAACCTGTCCAGGCCGCGAGGCACAAGACCAGAAGTTCGGGCGAGTTCTGCAAGTTGGGAACGAGCAGGATCGTGACAGCGGCACCGGTTAGTATGCCGCCCAGACGGTAGAGAACCTTGGGCCGAAAGGCCCCGGCCATGGGTTGAGCGGTAACGTAGACCGTCAACAGAGCCCACCAGGGGCGGGGCAGACTGGCCGAGAAGGCGATAGCCAGCGTAGCGGCCGCCGCCAGCAAGCTGCTGAGCGAGAAGAGCAGCTTCTGGGGGTCAACCACGAAGGGAGAGACTGGCAGGCGTTTCCCGCCCGCAAACGCAACAAGCATGACTGACAACCATGACAAACGGGATTGTCACGATCGACAGCGACCGTGGTCATTACCTCCCATGGATATGAGAAAGCCCTTTAACCGAGCCAGCGCGCTAAACCGTAGATCAAAATATTGATGGAGAAACGCAAATATTTTGCGGTTAATTCATTTTAGTGGTCGAGCTCGAATTGATGCCCCGGTCTGTCTTGTCCGAAGCATCGGACATATCCTGCCCTTTGCCCGACACAAAGAATGCAGCGATCGGCACGGCGAGGAAAATCAGCAGCATGATCTGCTCCTCACTGAGGAGGCGATATTTGCTGAGGCAATAGAGAGCAAAGGCGAGCCCAGCGAACAGAAGCGTCCACAGTGCCCGTGACCAAGTGAATACGGCCTGTGTAGCAGGGTCGCCCGACATAAACCTCTTCATGCGGCATCCTCTCCCGTCGATGCTCGCTCGTAACCAGCCATCTTCATGGCCTGATGGAAGCAGGGTGAAAGAATGCGCGCCGCGTCGCAAACGAATGTTTTTGCAGGTTAAGCGCAAAAATTCTGAGGTTCGGGCGACGGGAAACAGCATTGCACGCAGGGGCGTTCGCAAAGCGCGAGTAGGGCGCGCCTATTCGTCCGCCATCAACTAAGGAGATGGCGCTTTCAGAGCCGCTTCGATCAGACGACGCACCTTCTCTCGGCATGCAACGTCCGAACCGCCTGCTGCAGCGGCTTCACGCCGGGCTCGTCGAACGAAATTGCGCATTTCAGCAAAGCTCGGCCGTCTATTCTGGCCTAGCACCGCGATGAGGGCAGGATAGATCCAGATCTGCGTTGCCATCAGTGCTTTCCTTCAGACAGGGTGGAGCGGCCCGGTTTGGTATCGCGCGAAGACCCTCCACCCCGTTCCTCCCGGCCTACCAGATAGAGCAGGCCCGCCCCAACCAGAGCGAACACGGTGGCCATCTTCACGAACTCACTTTGCCCCAACGAAGCCAGCCAGGCGCCACCGATTATGATGAGAAGAAAAGCCGCACCCCAGCGCGGATGATGAACGCGAGTGGCTAACCACCACGCCAGACAGGACAGTGATACCGCGACTAGCAAGCTACCCAACGTCAGGCCGACAGCCGTGACCAGGATTTGCAACATCGGCATATCCGCCTCCATCGACATCCCCTCCGCGTCCCTCATTCTAATATATCGTATTACGATATATTTACAAGGGTCCCGCTCATCGCTTCCAGCACTCAAGTCGCGCATCAAGACACGATGATCTGGTCATTATATGGCGCGCGCCTCAGGTGCCGAAGCTACCGTCCAAACCATAGGAACGAACTGCGTTCATTCAGCGGCGAATTGGGGATGCCGCAGCGCCCAGATCGGCTCTCGTCCATCTGTCGCCGACTGATAGACGTCAGGGTAGCGGCTCAGTGCGGCATCGACGGCACCCGGATGAAAGGGGGCGTCGGGCTCGAAGCTGTCGAAGCCGCAACGCCGCATGAAGAATACGAGATCAACGAGCACGTCACCGATCGCACGGATTTCGCCTGTGTAGCCCGCCTCGCGCAATATGCTTGCGCTGGAAAAACCACGCCCATCGCGAAACCGCGGAAAGTCTATCTCGACGAGGCGCACGCGGCCAAGTTCGGGTAACAAGGCGCGGACATCATCGCCCGCCTCGAGAAGCACCGAGGTTGCGTCCTTCTGATTGAGAAACGCATCCAGGGAAACCCCCGGCTCATCCGGTGCCGGGTCGTCCCGGAAGCGTAGCGGATCACCCATAAATTGCCTCCTTGAACGGGTCCATGCCAACGCGGCGATAGCAATCGAGAAAGCGTTCACCTGGCTCGCGAATCTCACGATAGCGTTCGATCGTGCGTTCGACGGCATCGACGATCCCGGTTTCGTCAAAGCCCGGCCCGGTAATCTTGGCTTGCGAAACATCCTCGGCCCCGGACCCGCCAAGCAGCAACTGGTAGTTCTCTGTGCCCTTACGATCGACACCAAGGATACCGATATGAGCCGCGTGGTGATGGCCGCAGGCGTTGATGCAGCCCGAAATCTTGATCTTGAGTTCGCCGAGGTCGAGCTGACGATCGAGATCGGCAAAGCGCTCCGCGATCTGTTGCGCGACGGGTATCGAACGCGCGTTGGCCAGGCTGCAATAATCGAGCCCAGGACAGGCGATGATGTCCGTGACGAGACCGAGATTGACGCTTGCCAGCCCCGCGGCATCGAGCGCCTGCCAGACCGCATAGAGGTCCTGCTTGCGCACATGGGGCAGCACGAGATTCTGGACGTGCGTCGAGCGCAGGTCATCGAAGCTGTAGCGTTCGGCAAGGTCGGCCACGAGCTCCATCTGCTCGGCTGAAATGTCGCCGGTGATGCCCCCGCAGGGCTTGAGGCTGATATTGACGATGGCATAACCGGGCGCCTTATGTGCGGCGACCTGGCGATCGACCCATAGCGCGAAGTCGGGATCGGAGCGGTCGAGCTCCTCAGAAAGCGCGGTCTCGAACGGCGGCGGGTCAAAATGGGCGGCAATTCTGTCATATTCAGCCTGCGGAAAATCCCGGCCCAGCGTCAGGATATGCTCGAACTCCATCTCGACCTGACGGCGGAACTCTTCTTCTCCCAGTTCATGGACAAGGATCTTCATCCGCTGCTTGTGGATGTTGTCGCGCCGCGCATGCCGGTTCCACACCCGCAGGATCGCTTGGATATAGGAGAAGATCTGGCCTGCCGGACAGAACTCCCTGATCGGGAAAGCGATAATCGGCGTGCGCCCCATACCGCCGCCAGCATAGACCTCGAAGCCTTGCTCACCGCTCTCGTTCTTGACGATGCGCAGCGCACAGTCGTGCCAGCGCAGCGCGGCACGGTCTTCCTGCGCGGCGATCACTGCGATCTTGAACTTGCGCGGCAGATAACTGAATTCTGGATGGAACGTCGTGGCCTGGCGGATCAGTTCCGCCCAGGGCCGCGGATCGCATATCTCATCGGGAGCAGCTCCAGCATAATGATCCGCCGACAGGTTGCGAATGCTCTCGCCGCTCGTCTGGATGGCGTGCATTTCCACCGTCGCGAGCTCAGCGAGGATGTCGGGTGCCTCCGCCAGTTTGATCCAGTTATACTGGATGTTCTGCCGCGTCGTGAAATGACCGTAGCCTCGGTCATATTTGCGCGCGATATGCGCCAGCTTGCGCATTTGCCGCGAATTGAGCGTACCGTAAGGCACCGCTACGCGCAGCATATAAGCGTGCAGTTGCAGGTAGAGCCCATTCTTGAGCCGCAGAGGCTTGAACTGGTCTTCGCTGAGATGGCCTTCGATCCGACGGCGCGTCTGGTCGCGAAACTCTTCGACCCGGGCATCGACCATGGCCTGATCATACTCGTCGTATTTGTACATATCAGCCTCTCACGCCCAAGGGGACATCAGGATGGCATCATGAGCACTCATGCACAAAATGACTTTTAATGCAGCGATCCATCAAAATAATTGCTCGATAAGGCAGGTCGCTGCAGGTCAATAACCATGGGCCGATCGTTGCAAGCCGGCATCGAGGGCAATCCCGGCCTTAACATGTCTGTTACATACAGGTATGGTGTTTGCAGATTGTTTCTCGGGAGTTTTGCGTGCGGCTGACACGCTACACGGATTATTCACTGCGGGTCTTGATTCACCTGGCCCTTCACGAAGAGCGCCTGTGTTCGATCGGCGAAATCGCGCGGGCTTATGATGTCTCCCACAATCACCTGATGAAGGTCGTCAACGCCCTGGCGCACGACGGCTTCATCGAAACCGTTCGCGGTCGCGCCGGCGGCATGCGTCTCGCCCGACCAGCGGATGAGATCACTGTCGGCGAGGTCGTCCGCCGCACTGAGGAAGGCTTCCAGCTTGCGGATTGTTCCGGGTGCGCGCTGTCTCCCGCATGCGGACTGACCGGCGTACTGGCACAAGGCATGCAGGCGATGATGGCGGTATTCGATACCTACAGGATTTCCGACCTGTTGACCGATCGTGAGGCGATGAAGCGGCTGATTAACCGCCAATCACCGCTCGGCGTTGGCATGGACTGAATGGTACAGCTTGCGGATTTCCGCGCAGGTCAATGCTCCGCTTCAAGATGCGCTGCGGCGCGAGCGATGTTGACCCGATGACTCTCGAGCATCTCGCGCAGATCGGCATGCAATGCCTCGTCACGAACCCTGGGGGCCAGAGCTTCCAGTTTGCGAACCACCCAGGCCTGACCGCGGTTGAGAAAGGCTAGCCTTTCAAGCGGATCAGGGATTGCCCGCGCCTTCTCGTAAAAGACGCCGGTCTTGCGCGAGGCCGCTGCGCCCAATCGCCTGATCTGCCTCGAGAGCATCGCGCACCAACGCGCTTCGTCGGCACGGACCGATCGCATCAGTTCGGCATAGTCGGGATCGCTCGCCGACTTGGCGCTGGCGAGCGCGACGCGGGCGCCGGCCCGTTCGGCTTCCAGCAGCTCGTTGAGCGCCGCGAGGATCTCCTCGCGACCGACAAAGCCCATGTAAATGTCATCGGCTTCGCTGGCGTAGCAAACGGGTGAGGATGGTTCGTTCACGGTCATGCTGTAATCGCCGCGGCCGCCTTGAGGCCGGCACGAATGCGGTCCATCACGCCCGGGTCGGCCTTTGTGCTGTGGACGACATAGGCCGAGTACGAAAATTCAGGACTTCCGGGGACGAGAGCGAGGCGGCCTTCCTCGAGATAGGACCGGATGAAGCCCTTGCGAAAATAGCCGCTCCCCCCTGTCGCCAGGATATAATCGAGCGCGAGCGGACCATAGCTGATCGAAACGACGGCGTTAGGCTGATCCGGGAAAGCGGCGTGATAGCTCGCGGCAAACTCCTCACCCCAATCGATCTGAACATGATCTTCCGGTGCGAGAGGGCTGCTGGTTGGCGTGGTCCGCACCAGGACCAGCTTTTCCTCGAACAAGAGTTCGGCGATGATCCCCGGACGGCTCGGCGCGGCATAGAGCACCGCCATATCGAGTGTGCCATCCTGGACCTGCCCCATCAGGCGTTCGGATGTGTCGATATGGGTGCTTACCGCGATTTCGGGGCATTCGCGCCGCATCCAGAGCAGCCAGTGTCGCAGCAAGGGACTCCAGAGACTGAGTTCGGCGCCGACCGTCACCACGGTCTCCCGTCCCGGCGGCAGCGCGACGGCGCGGCGCGCCCGATCCCAGACCTGCACCATGGTGGTTGCGAAGCGAAGAAACTGCTCACCTGCTGGTGTCAGCTTTGCACCCGCCTTGTTGCGGATGAATACGGGCCGATCGAGCAGATCCTCAAGCACCCGGATTCGGGCGCTCACTGCGGTCTGCGTGAGGTGAAGGTTCGACGCCGCGTTCACAAAGCTGCCGGTTTTCACGACTTCCAGGAATGTGCGCGCAACATTGATATCCATCAACCATCATCCTTGCACTCAAAGCGCAATAATATTCATTTGCTTGCTTCATGGTAGCGGGCCGATGATGGGATCACAAGGCAAGACCCGTGTGATCGACCCTGGACAGGTACCAACAACGATAAGGCGTCCAACGGTTTGGGCGAACTTTCAGATGAAACCTTTAGGCCGCTTCACGCCTGAACCGCCGCCGCCGCGGGCCGAAATCTGGAAAGTCAGCATAGCGCTGGCCTTGCTGGTTTTGGGGATAGGTATCGCACTCTTCAGTTTTCACGACGCTGGTGCGATCAGTGACGATGTCTTTGTTGCCGTGATGGTCTTCGTGCTCGCGGTTTGTATCGGCGTGATCTTCTCTCTCGATTGGGAACAAACGGCACATCGCCGAGCGCGTCAGCACTGGCATGAAGTGCCCCCTCCGTTTGACTTCATTGCGCTGTGGCCATCTGAAGACCGACAGCCGGCGGGTGAAGACGCCCCTAATCTTCAGGAAACCTGCCGCCGCAAACCGCCTCCTTCATCACGGACAAAGCAGCCGTGAATGCTGACAACGATGATGACCGGCAAGCGCGTGGACCAGAGCGCCCTCCCTTCATGTCCGGCCTCTATCTGATTTTCGCCGCAAGCATCGCCTTCGTCTCGATCCGCCTTTTTGTCGATTTTCTCCGCCAAAACGGCTTCGTCGCCGAAGGGGAGGGTAATGGGATAGTGCTGTTCGCCATGCTGATAGCCCTCCTCGTGATCGTGGGGCTCGGACCGGAAACCCGGCGCTAAGTTATACCCAATAGTTTTGCTGATAAATAATAATAACATTCGTTTGTATGATGCTTCGTCCATCTCCACATCAGATCTGCGATATGAAGGAGTTCCCATGGCCATTCAGCTCGGGCAGATCGCCCCCGATTTCGAGCAGGACAGCACGCACGGTCGCATCAGCTTCCACGATTGGCTAAGCGGAAGCTGGGGTGTCCTGTTCAGCCATCCCAAGAATTTTACGCCGGTCTGCACGACGGAACTGGGCGAGGTTGCCAAGCTCCGGCCCGAATGGGACAAACGCAACGTCAAACCCATTGGCCTCTCGGTGGATCCGGTCGAGGCCCATCACAAATGGGAGCTGGACATTCACGAAACCCAAGGGACGAAACTCGACTTCCCGATGATCGCGGATGCCAACGCCAGGGTGTCGGCGCTCTACGACATGATCCACCCCGAGAGCGACCCGACGGTCACTGTCCGTTCCGTCTTCGTCATCGATCCATTACGCAAGGTGCGGCTCATCCTGACCTACCCGCCTTCGACCGGTCGGAATTTTGCCGAGATTCTCCGCGCCATCGACAGCCTCCAACTCACAGATGCCCATAGCATCGCAACGCCGGTCAACTGGGAACCCGGCGAGCCGGTTGTCATATCGCCGAAGCTGTCGGACGAGGAGGCATCCCGGCAGTTCCCACAAGGCTACAAGACACTGAAGCCCTACCTTCGGGTCGTCGATCTGCAGGCTCCCGGGCAATGAGGCAATTGGAGGAGACTGGAAAAAGGCAGACCGCCGCCGATGGAGCAGACGACGGCGGCCTCTCCGACCTGTTGGCCCGCAACCGCGCATGGGCTGACGCCAATACGGGTGCGGCGGGATTCAAGCGGCAATGGCACCGGACAGGGACGACGCGATCGGGCTTTGGCTCGCACCCGTGCGTGTGCTCCATCAAACAGTCTGCTGCACCCCGGATACCAATGCAGACCGTTTGTGCGAACATAATATCCGTGCCCAGGTGAAAGCACTCGCAGCCAACCCATTGGTCGTTCGGGCCTGGGCGCAGCACGCTTCGCTAACACTTCACGGTTGGGTCTACGCCATTGGAGACGGCCTCCTCCAACCGGTCTGCTCACCCGTCAGCCGCGACCCCGATGAGGCAGTTCTGGTTGTAGGCGCGTCATGAACGCCGTGCACGCCCTGCGCCGCGTGAGGGCGATTGGTCACGACGACAGCCTCGTCGACGCCATCTCCGCCTGCCAGGGCGCGTGTGAACCCGATCGCGACATCGATTCACGGATTGCGCTGGCCGTATTTCCGACGCTGCGCTGTTTGACCGTTATTGCTCCCGGAGTCTGGCTGCAGGACGACGGCAGCCACGTTCGGGCACTGCTCTACACGGCGACTTGCCGCGCTGCCGCTATGTTGGTGCCACCCGGCTATTGGATCGAAGCCGGCCCCGAGGGGACCACCGTGGTGGGCGAGCTTGGCCAATGGACAGCCCATCACCCGGTTGGGGCAATCGCCCTGTGTATGGCCGCGCTCTATGCGCGAAGGGCAGAACTGTCCTATGCACATTGACCGCTCTCACCAAACACCATTGCAGCGCCCTGTGCCGCTGCATCAGCAATGATCCCGCAGCCCTCATCATCAGGACCGTCCTACAGGCTTATCTGCGCCGGATGGGGTCACACTCGTCATCACGCGGCGGCCGAAAAGATTTCCGGCGCTATTTCTGCTCAAGGAGACAAGCGATGGCTGATCAAAGCCGCAATGCTGTAATAGCCCAATCCGACCTTGAGAGGCTCGTCTTCGAATTGCCTCCCCTGCCCTATGGGACCAAGGATCTCGAGCCTGTCCTCTCGGCGGAAACACTGGAGATCCACCACGGCAAACATCACGCACGCTACGTGGAAACGCTCAATCGGCTGCTGTCAGAGCAGAATTTTTCGGCCCACACACTCGAGGAAATCATCCGGATCGCACACGGCAGCGGCGCGAAGGGCGTCTTCAACAATGCAGCCCAGGCATGGAACCATAGCTTCTTCTGGGAGAGCATGGCGCCGAAAGCGGTCAAACCTTCTGGACTCCTCGCCAGCGCCATTTCGTCCGAATTCGGGAGTCTCGAAACGCTCGGGCAGCGATTTGCCGCCGAAGGAACGGGCCATTTCGGATCGGGCTGGGTCTGGCTTATCGCGAAGGGCGGCAAGCTCGAGGTGCTCTCGACCCACGACGCGGGTAGTCCGATCCTTGAGGAAGGGGTGACGCCGCTCCTCGCTTGCGACGTGTGGGAGCATGCCTACTACATCGATTACCGTCAGGACCGCGCGGGCTGGCTCACGTCCTGGTGGCACAGGCTCGCAAACTGGCACTTCGCTGCAATGCAGTTCGACGCAGCGATCGGCCAAGGCAAGCCGTGGCGCTATCCCCCATCGCAGACTGCCCGTTGAATAAAGAGGAGAACGAAATGCTCATTGACGTTTTGGCTGGCGATAGCAGTTCCCCAGCAGCCTGGGGCAGTTTTCACTTCGCGCGGTCACCCAAGGCAGGCGAAGAGGTCGAGATCGACGGAACGGTCGTTATCGTGACGCGGGCCTGGCATCGGCCCAGCATCTATTACAAGGGCGCCAAGTTCGCGATCCTCGTCGAGGACACTGTCGGAGACGTCCAAATTCGTCCTGAAGTCCGCGATCACGCCGGCATGACGGTTTGAGCAGACGCGGAGAAGGGCGATGTCGCCCTTCTCCGCGCTCAGTCAGGCGGCTAGCAATTCGTCCGCCGGACCGAAGAATTCGTAATGAATGCGGTCGGATGGGACGCCAGCCAGCGACAAGGTTGAGACGGCGTGCCGCAGAAACGGACGCGGTCCGCAGATATAGTAATCAGCCTCAGCCACCGGCGTGTTGGCAGCCAGCCATTCGTCGGTGATGATACCGGCGACGTCATAATCCTGCCCTGCGACTTCATCTTCCAGCGGGGTCTGATGGAAATCGGTGACGGTGATCGACTTGTTCCCCCCAGCGAGAGCGCGAACATGATCGCGCATTGCATGCGTATCGCGGTCATGGGTTCCATGGACATAGTGCACGGGGACTCTGGCGCCGCCTTCGGCAAGCGTTTCGAGCATCGCCACCATCGGCGTCAGGCCCACACCGCCCGACAGGAGGATCACCGGGCGTTCGACATGCGCTGCCAGGAAGAATTCGCCTGCCGGCGCCGCCACTTTGAGCACCGTGCCCGGTTTGGCGTCATCATGGAGCCAGCCCGACGCAAGGCCATGCGGTTCGCGCTTGACCGAAATGCGATAGGTCTCGCCGTTGGGGGCTGCTGAAATCGAATAGTTGCGCTTGACGGGCGGATGCCCCGGAATTTCGAGCCAGAAGGTCAGATACTGCCCCGGTTTGTGCCGCATGACGGCCCCGCCATCGACGGGGCGCAGAATAAAGGAATTGATGACGCTGCTCTCACGCACGACGTCCTCGACGCGAAATTCGCGCCAGCCATTCCATCCGCCGGTCGCGTCCTTCTGCTCCGAGTAGACCCGTTGCTCGCGGGCGATCAGGATGTTGGCCAGGAACCAGTAGGCTTCGCCCCAGGCAGCAAGAATTTCATCGGTCGCCGCATCGCCCAGCACTGCCTTGATCGCCCCCAGGAGCGCCTCGGCAACGTGCGGATAATGTTCAGGCAGAATCTGCAGGCCAACATGCTTCTGCGCGATCCGCTCAACCGCCGGCGCGAGCGCACCGAGATTTTCAATGTTGCTCGCATAGGCGAGAATAGCGCCGGTAAGCGCGCGTGGCTGCGAACCGGCGTCGCCATGATGCGACTGATTGAAAAGGTCACGAATTTCCGGATTCTGGAACATACGGGAATACATCTCGTGCACGATGTCGAGGCCATGGGCTTCGAGTGCCGGCACGGTCGCCTTGACGAGCGCTATGGTCTGACCGCTGAGGGGCTGCGTCATCAACTTCTCCTTTTTTGAATGCGTTGAAAATCCCGGAATGTCAGAGCCCGGGCTTGTGATCGTAAAAATCCACCTGCATCTTCATCGGCCCTGTCGGCGTTACGAAATGCGGTTGCTGAGGGAGGAGCAAACCAGGCTGGTCCGGCGTCAGGACGATCTCCGAAGGTGGCTCGAGGTAGGTTAGCCTGAGTTCGCCTTCGAGAACCCGGATCACGCCCCAGACACCTGCCTTCGTGTCATGTCGCGCGCGCAAGGCAGCCGGCAGCGTATCCTGATCGAACACCGGCGTGGAACGATAAGGCAAGTTGTCAGTCATGGGCTTGCACTCGTCGCTCGGGCGCATCCGCCTGTTTGGCTCTTGTGACCGTTGCGGCACTCCGTCCCTCCAGTTGGAAGAACATCGCGAGTTGCAGGCTCTCGGCGATCCGCCTCGCCTTCGCCTGTAGTGCAGCAGCCGCTTCGGGCGTCATCATGTCATTGGTCGTTTGCACCCAGAGCGCGAGCCACCGCTCGAAGAGCGCGGGCGTTATCCTCGCCTTATGCTTCAGATGGGCCGGCACCGGTTGACCCTTGTATCGGCCACTGGTGAGCATGACGGAAGACCAGAACGCAGCCAGCTTCCCGAGATGCTCCGGCCAGTCGTCGATCGCATCATTGAAAATCGGCCCAAGTTCGGGATCAGCGCGGATCCGTGCGTAAAACTCCTCCACTAAGGGAGGCAGGTCTTCTTCTCTGATTTTCGAGACACCGTCCACGACTCGCGCTCCAATCATGCATATTTAATACATCTATCATGATTGCGCATAAACGCAAGGCTAGCGCATATTTCCAGGTCGTCGGTCGCGGCGATGTACACAGCCTGAGAAACTGCTCAGCCCCGCCAGTTTCGCCTTGGATCCGAAACACGAAGGCATAGCATTTGCCAGCGGCCCGAAGGAGTCTCGGTAAGACGTAGACACCTTCCCTTGCCCGCCCGTCAAAAGACGGGCGGGTTTTCTTTTCCGATGCCGTCGGACATTCCCTGGAGCGCTAATCCGCGTGATCTGGCGCACTCGGATTTTTCAAACACCGTCACAAATACCTAGTTGTGCGCAGCTCAAGATCTGATCACCCGATTTTCGCGATCAAGCGGCCGGCGGCACCCTGCTCTGCCGCCAGATTGCGATTATAGGCGAGCGGCATCCGGGGACTCTTCCAGCGTAGCGCATCCATGATCCCCGCCAGATCCTCGCCGCTCGCAAACAGATCCTGGTTCAAGCCCACCCGCGTCGAGTGCGCGCTCACCCCCTTGAGCAACTGCGCCAGATCATCGGCGGTGAGGTCGCTCAGCGCGCCCTTGTCGAACGCGCGCTGGATCATTGCCCGCCAGATCGGCCCGATCGAACCCGGGTGCAACGCCCCCTCTCCCACATCATATTCGGTGCGCGCCGGCACCGCCGGCTTCGGCAACGTCTTGCGCAGATCCCAGGCTTCGCGGCCAGAAATCGTCTCGATCCGCCGCCCCTTGACCGCCGCCCGCGCCTTGTAACGGCGCACCTGCACCCGGCGAAACAATGGCCCGCTCTCTACCCCCGACGCCGCGCGCCAGGCCGTGATCGCACGCACGGAGCGCGGGCTCAGGAACGCGGTGGCCCCCTCCCCGTCCTGGTCGCCCTTGTGGCGCGGAATCGTCAGTAGCCGCGCCTCGGGATCGATGGCCTCGAGGACATGCTCCACCTCGACCGCCACCAGTTCGGAGGCGCGCAGGCCGGTGTCGTAGGCGATCGACAGTAAGGCGCGATCGCGAAGGCCCGGCAAATCGTCGCCACAGGCTTCCAGGATCGCCCTGATGTTAAGACCGCGGGGCTGATCGCGCTCGACATCGCGGACCGCCCCCTTGAATCGCAGCGGACGCGCCTGGGCCTGTGCGACGCCCTTTTCGCGGCGAATTGCCCGCAGCCGCAGCTTGACCAGCTCGGCCTGCGTCGGATCCTTCAATTCGAGTAGCTGGTGGAGCTTGGCGATCGAGGCCTTGTAGCGGCCGAGTGAGGCGGGCTTGCCCCCCTTCCCGGCCCGCCAATCCAGATAGTCGGCGACGGCTTCGGGGGTCGCCGGCACGGTCACGCACCCGTTCTGCCGACACCAAAGATCGAATGCCTCGATGTCGCCCGCTAGGGCACGCAGAGTGTGCGGTGAGGAGGCCGCCTGATAGGCGGCGATCAACTCGGCATTCACCGTGATCGGCGACTGACAGCGTAGCTTGGTCACTTCCCAGACGAGGTCGACGGTCTGCGAGCCAGACTGACCGCCGATCAGCGCTGGAAGGCTCTCTGCCGTGTTCATCTCGACAGCGCGACGATCTGATCGAAGCTGTGTGCCTCAACCCCGTAGATGGCGGCGAGACCATTGAACGCGTCGACGGCGACCTGCAGCACACGGTTTTCGCCCAGCGCCCGGTGTGCATAGCCCAGTTCGATCAGCACTTTGGGGTTAGCGCAGGCCTTGCCGCTCGCCGAGACCGCGATCGGGGTGACGTCTCCGGCGAAGACAGCCGCTTCGTCGATCTTGCGCAGGATGGTGGCGACAATATCGGGCGTTCCGGCGACGCCCTGCGTGTCCGAGGTCAGGCTCGGCCGATCGGCCTCATCGAGGTTGGCTGCGAGCATGCCAATCGCCTGATCGAGCGCCGAGCGGATGAGATCACGGGTCACCCGCGCGTCGAGATCGCTCTGCCAGGACCAGAAAACCGTCTTATCCACGCGCCTTGCCCCCTCGCCTGCGGGCGGTTTCTCTACTCCACCTTATAGAGAGACGTCAAACATGGTTATTTGATAACTGCAATTATCACATGTTTGTCTACAGGCCATCCAAGCAGTTGTGAAGTGTTCTATAGCTCACTACACATTCGGGCATGGAGCCCTTCCATCCCCTCGCCGCCGATGCGGATGCGCCACCCGAGGACGTGGCGCTCGCCCAGGCGGAATGCGCCTTCGCACTCGGGCGCCTCGATGGGCTGCTCGCCGGGCTCACGGAGACCGAAAAGGCGCTGCTTTCCACCGGGCTGCTGCGTGCGATTCTGCTCTCCGCGCTGGCACAGGCCGGGTTTACCGACGCCGAGGTCAGGTTCAACGCGTGGTTTGCTGGGCTCGATCGCGCACCGCAGGAGACCCCCCTCACCTGCTGCCCCGCCGATGCCGTGGTCCGGGCGCTGCTGGGCGAG
>Ga0105238_10000786_pt1 | contig 32895 bp, 29 predicted proteins | sample KBSC34metaG_FD_81526 | JGI IMG/M metagenome (GOLD analysis project Ga0105238, IMG submission 81526) | Corn rhizosphere microbial communities from Kellogg Biological Station, Michigan, USA - KBS C3-4 metaG | ecosystem: Host-associated > Plants > Roots > Rhizosphere > Soil | place: Michigan, USA...
TCTGGGAGGTACTTTAACCGGGCATTCGAACCAACCCGGTGATCTTAAGGGCGTCGCCATACCTGCAGTGCTCGATGGATACGCCCCACATCACGCGGATGCTTTGGCGAGCACCCTCCAGGCGCAGTCACCAATGGTCCCCCTCTCGGCCTCGCCGCAGCCGATGTTTCCACAGAACTATACGGCCGGTTTAACGCCTGAATATGCCCGGCTGCTGTCCTCGCCCGAGCGGATAGATTCTCCTCCAATCGGGGATTGGTTCGTCGCGGAATCGCCTCCGGTTGAGGACTGGTTCCAACCCATTTCGGAACCGAAATCAGAGGGTGCGACGAGTCCAGAATTTGCCTGGTCGCGGGTGTACACCAATTGTCCGAACTGCAACGTGCGGTTGAATGCACCCAAGCACCGCAAGCCGAAACACCCCGTTCGATGTAAGGGATGCCGTCATGAATTTGTGCTCGATAAATCCATTCGCTGTTTCCGCGTCCGTCGAAAACTAGGAGTCAACCATGCCACCTGAAGCCGCCCGTTCATATGCAGAAATCATGGATCAGATGGCCGCAAACCACCGTGCGGCCATCGACGCGACCCGTGCCCAGCTTATCGAAGTGCCCCAGCAGGGGCAGACGGTGAGTCTGTATGAAGCGGGCCAATTGCCGGTTCCGTCTACCCCGAACACTGCGGCCAAAGACCTCGTCCATAAGTACGGACGAGAGTCGATACCGGTAGCAGAAAGGGCACCGGCGATGGAACCGGAGCCGTGATCACGCGTTTCTGGAAACACAGAAACGTGTTTGTGCAGAAATGCGACTATGGGGGTTTCTGGAGTCACGGAAATCCCCAAAGCTCCGCTTCGGGAAGATGTCTGAAACACAACTTACTTCGTTTTTTACTTGCGCCTTCAATGCCTTCGCGCTAGCGTGCTTCCATGCTTCGAATCATCCAACAACGGAGTGTCGCCGCCGCCAAGAGCTACTACGTCTCCGGGCTGGCGCGCGAAGACTACTACACCGAGGGGCAGGAAAGTCCGGGCCGTTGGGGTGGTCGCGGCGCAGAACTCCTGGGGTTGGATGGGCGGGTCGAGTCCGAGTCGTTTCATCATCTCTGTGAGAACCGTCACCCGACGCGTGACGAGGCACTGACACCTCGGACGAAGGAGACGAGGACCGTCGGGTACGACTTTAATTTCCATGCTCCCAAGTCGGTCTCGGTGGTCTACGAACTGACCCAAGATGAACGAATTGTGAAAGCCTTCCAAGAGTCCGTTTCCGACACGATGCGGCAACTGGAAGTTGATGCCAGAACACGGGTCCGGCGGAGCGGAGCCAACGAAGAACGGACGACTTCCAATTTGACTTGGGCCGAGTTTGTCCACCATACGGCGCGACCAGTCGACGGGATTCCTGATCCCCATCTTCACGCCCATTGTTTTGTCTTCAACGCAACCTTTGATGAGGTCGAACAGAAATGGAAAGCGGGTCAGTTCCGAGACATCGTCAGGGATGCTCCTTACTTCGAAGCAGCGTTTCATGCGAGGTTCGCACACAGCCTTTCGGACCTGGGTTATGGAGTAACCCGGACCGACCAAGGATGGGAACTCACCGGAATCCCTTCCTCGGTGATCGATAAGTATTCAAGCCGGACGAAGGTCATTGAACAAGAGGCTGCGCGACGCGGTCTGGAGTCCGACCAGGATAAGGACGGCCTCGGGGCACTGACCCGCGAGGCCAAGTCAACCGAACTGAGCCGGACACAACTGCGGCAACTCTGGATCAGCCGGTTGACGGCGGAGGAGAAACGGGGAATCGCAACCGCCCATACCCAGGGGGACCACTCTGCCAGCGTGACGCCTCAGCAAGCGATCGAGTACGCGCAGCAGCACCACTTCGAGCGGGAATCGGTCGTAAGCGAGCGGCAGCTCCTGCGAACCGCTCTTCGGCACGGTGTCGGTTCGGTTAGTGTCGAGGCGGCACACCGAGCCGCCGAGTCATCGAGCTTGCTCCGTCAAGAGCGAGACGAGCGGACTTTCGTCACGAGTCGCGAAGTACTCCGAGAAGAAACAGAATTCTTGGCGTACGCCCGGGAAGGTCGGGGTACCTGCCGGTCGCTGGTGCCTGCGAATCAGAAAGTCGAACAGGACTTCCTCTCGTCCGAACAGCAGGCTGCGGTCCGGCATATCTGGAATTCGGCCGATCGCGTTACTGCGATTCGCGGAGCCGCAGGAACGGGTAAGACCACGCTGATGCAAGAGGCAGTGGCCGGGATTGAAAAGCACGGTCATAAGGTCTTTACCTTTGCTCCGTCGGCGGAAGCCTCTCGCGGTGTTTTGCGGGAGGAAGGGTTTGAAAAAGCCGAAACTGTCGCCCGCCTGTTGGTAGACGAAGCCATGCAGCGCGAGGTCCGTGGCCAAGTTATCTGGATCGACGAAGCCGGACTTCTTTCAACGAAACAAATGCATGCCGTGTTTGAACTCGCGAAGGACAAGGATGCGCGCGTCGTGCTCTCAGGGGATACACGGCAACATCACTCCGTCGAGCGAGGCGACGCCCTACGGTTGCTCGAAGAGCATGCCGGGATCGTTCCCGCAGAAGTGACGGAGGTCCGACGTCAAAAAGGAGCTTATAAGGAAGCTGTAGCCGCCTTGGGCAAAGGACGGGCGGCGGAAGGATTTGACCGGCTTGATCTGTTGGGACTCGTCCGCGAAATCCCTGATGACGAGCGCTATCAACAGTTGGCAGCAGATTACGTCGACGCACTCAAGCGGAACAAGAAAGTTTTGGTCGTAGCGCCAACTCATGTTGAAGGGGAATTGGTTACGGCCGAGATTCGCCAACAACTCCAAGAGGAGGGAGTCGTCGCTCAAAAAGAGGTCCGCGTTGACCGGTTGAAGAATCGAAACTGGACCGAAGCCGAACGAAGTGACGCCGTCCGTTACCACGTCGGCGATGTCGTTCAGTTTCAGCAAAACGCCAAAGCGATTCGGCGCGGCGAACGCTTCACGGTCGCGGAGGTTCACGACGGAGCGGTTTGGCTAGAACGAGGGACGGTCCCGCAAAATCGCGATGGGCGTGAGCAGTCGAAGACTCAGGAACGCGTGCTGTTACCCCTTCACTCGGCGAAGGCATTCCAGGTGTATGGAAAGGACGATCTGGATTTGGCGGCTGGAGAGAGAATTCGTCTGACCGCCAACGGGATGACCGCTGACGGCAAGCATCGGCTCAACAACGGTGCGATGTACGAAATCGCCAGCCTTACCAAACGCGGCGACGTGAAACTGACGAATGGCTGGACGGTCAATCGGGATTTCGGCCATTGGACCTATGGGTATGCGACAACGAGCCACGCGAGCCAGGGGAAAACCGTGGATCAGGTGTTCGTGGCTCAAAGCAGTACGTCGTTGCCCGCGAGTTCCATGGAACAGTTTTACGTGTCATGCAGCCGGGCCAAAGAGAAGATTACGGTCTATACGGACGACAAGGAGACGCTCAAGTCAGCGATCCGGGATTCGACTGAAAGACTCTCTGCAACCGAATTGATGGCAGGTTCAGAACCGGCAAAAGCATCGTGGCGAGAACAGGCAGTCGTGCAGTTTGAACGCGTGCGCCAATATGCCCATCAAGTTCAGACTCAACTCTCCGCCTCCTGGGAGAAGTGGCGAGGACCAGATGGGCCGATGTCTCCTAACTCAAGCGTGAAGGAGATCGTCAATGAACGATGATCGTCGTCGTGTCGTCGACCGGTACACAGCTCGTCCCAAGCTGCCAGAAACAGAACCGCAGTCGACTCCTGACGGAGATGATGGGTTGTATAAGCCAGGGTCGCCGGTCAGCGGCAACCGGCCACCCGAGCCGATGGTGGAATTCCGTTTCAAGTCCCGCAATGCCGTCGCGTTGAGTTACGCCTTACTGATCTCTACCACGTACAACCCGTCAGAAGGAATCGTTCTCGAATTCACGACACACCGCGTGACAGTGACAGGTAGAAACTTAATGGAAATTCAACGAGCTTTGAGGGAGCACCGACTGGCTTGGGTTCAGGAATTCTCTGGGCCGCTCGATGACCAGCCTGATGATTCCACAGTCATTTCTTCAATCACCATTGCGTCGTTATAGAGTCAGGAGAAGCGACGTTCCTTTCAATCGATTCGACGGTTGAGCATGGATGCGGTCGTCGAGAGGAGTCAACCGAATTATGATCCGCGATCCATCCGACGACGATCCCAGCGCTTTGCCTGGGGGACGGCTGGAAAGCCGCCTTTCCCATATCGAACAGATGCTTAACACCCTCGTGGAGCAACAGCAACTCAGAGAGTGGTATGACATTGACGAGTTTGCACGGATCGTCGGCAAAGCGCCGTTCACCGTGCGGGAATGGGCGCGGCTCAAGCGCATTCGTGCAGAAAAGCGAAAGTCTGGCCGTGGGGCGTATGCAGCTTGGGTGGTGAGCCATGCCGAACTGCTGCGCTATCAGCGTGAAGGCTTATTGACGATTCACTGAAATCGTCGCGCAGCGGATGGCATCGTTCGGGAACTGAATACCCCGAGCGATGATCTCCCCGACACATCTGCGGTGGTAACTGGCATTCAAGTCACAAGTCTGTAACTCGGCCGGATCATTGCCAAGTTTTTAATTCCCGAGATCAGCCGGGGCACGGCCGCCGGAAGCTGATTCACTGCCCTGTCGAGAAGGTCAATCGCGATGTTCAGCGTCAAAGACGTGGCGCATCACCTTTCTCTGTCGCCCAGCAAAGTCTACGAATTGGTAGATCAAGGAAAGATCGGTCACCATCGCATGGATGGCGCGATCAGGATTTCGCAGAAGCAGTTAGAGGAATATCTGAAGGAGACAGAAAGAGAGCGGCGAGATGAAACTCCTAAGAAAAGAAAGCCTCGCCGCCCCGGCGTTGAACTCAAGTACCTCTAGCCCGTTTTGCGGCCTCTTGCAGGAAACCCGGAGCTTTCGCCAGGTGCTGATACTGGCGAGCCAGCGTGGCAACATCCGCATGGCCCATCAAGACACTGACTGTGAAGGCATCCAGATTCTGCAAAGCCTCGGTCGCGTATGTGTGCCGAAGATGATAGACGCAAAAGTGCCCGACTTTTTCTCGGAGCCGTCGGAAGCGGCAACGCACGGCGTTTCGGTTCCACGGCTTTCCGTTCCTGTTTCGGAAAAGTTTTCCGTCCGGCCATTTTTCGCAAAGTCGAGTCACGACGCTGACTGCCACTTCATTCAGGTAAATCACACGTGGATATTCCTTCCCTTTGCTTTCGGAGGGGGGAAAGACAATCCGATTCAGTTGAAGTTCAACATGTCGTTTCTCGACGTGGCTTACCTCCTGTGGGCGACAACCCGTTGCATACACGAACACGAGCAAATCTTTGAACTGCTGGTCCGAGATGGCTGCGAGAATCTCCGCGAATTTCTCTGGCGAAACAATTATCTCTCGACGTCCTCTGGGAGGAGCCTTCAAGCCCTTGAGCGGATAACGGGAGATATGCCCCTCTTCGTCGAGCCAATGAAACGCTCTGCGGATTGCCCGCACCGCCCCATTCTTGGTGCTCTTCGACCACTTTTTCTCCGCCTTGAGCCAATTGGTGATGTGTGCCGGAATGAGGTCCGACACGTCCAACGCAAGGTCCTCTTGCGTGAGCCAGGACTTGAACGCCTTGAAGAAATACAAGTACCACTTGAACGTCGCGTCCGACGTTTCGGTCTTGCAATGATCCAAAAACTGGTCGAGCAGCGCTACGACTTCCCCGGCTTCAACAATTTCTGGTTTGCTTGTGCCGAGTTCATGCCAGCGTTCATACGCGGCAGCCTCATTCTCCCGACCTTTCGCGAGTTTGACTTGGCGGCGCTTTCCGCCCTTGCGGGTCTGGATGTACCACCAGCCATCGAATTCACGGAAAAACGGCTTTGCCTGCATTGCGAACCTCCCAACTGAGTAAGAAACACCAGTCGAGTCGGAAGGCTCGCGGAAGGGGCCGCCAAGTTGTCACCTTGGCGGTCCCTTTTCATTTGCTGCTGCAAATCTCCGCGTTTTTGCAGCACTCGTCTCCCTAAGTAGTCGGGCTGACAGGATTTGAACCTGCGACCTCTTGACCCCCAGTCAAGTGCGCTAGCCAAGCTGCGCTACAGCCCGTGCCACGGATGATTTCCCATCCGTGCGGGAAATATGGCAGCGTGCGGCGTTCATTGCAAGAGATGGTCGTGGTTTTCCGAAACTTGCCGATGACTCTCGCGGGAGAGACACATTTCGTGTGGGTTTGTGCCTGTTCCTGGCAGGGCGAAGGTCCGGCTGACCCGGCCGCGGGTCGGCGGAGTTCGCGATTGAGTCGGGTTTAGAATAGCGACACCGCTCGCGCGTTGCGGGTGAGCCGTTGAAGTAGTGAGGCGTATCGACTCGGCGGCTCAGCAGGAGCTTCGCCCTCCCAATCCATCAGAGCTTGCTATAGAACAGATCCTACCGGCCATCAAGGAGTTGAAGCTGGTGGCATTCCGCCCAGGTTGGTGGTTCGAGCTTTCTCGCCAAGTCTCGAATGACTCGTTCGGGGACAATTCTTGTTCGGCGTCGGTTCTGGTCGAGGATTCTGGTCAGTGGGGGCTCAAGGTAGATCAACTCGATGCCCGCGTTGTAGTCGTGGAACAGATCGATCCATCGTTGACGGGTCTGACGCAGCAAATTCGTCGCGTTGAATGCGAACGGCGTTTGATCGCGCAGGTATTCGCGACACCGTTCGCGGGCGAGTTGGGCGACTTCGCCCTGATTGTCTGTCGGCTCGACGTCCAGTTCGCCGCGGATGTCGTCCAGCGAGATGATCGCCAGGTCTGGTCGGTGCTGCTGAAGCCATGTGTCCTTTTCACTGCCCGGAAGTCCGGACAGCATCGTGACCGTACAGCGATAATCCTCGTAGGGAACGTAATGCAGATTCGGCTGCGGCTGCCGCAGAAACAGAAATATTGCCTGGTCGTTCGCAAAACGATAGGCCTGATCAAAGCAATTGTTTTCCTGGCAAACCGCCTTCCAGAGATGCAGATTGTCTTCGGGGCGTGTCATTTCCGCTGTATCGCGGCCACGCGAGTCCGCCAGGGCGAACAGGTACAACAGCTTGTTGCAGACCGACCAACTGAGCGTCACCACTTCGCAGTTCGGGTCGGGCTTTTCCAGCAGGAACGCCGGACGGCCGTGCAACCTGACCATGCGACAGATCTCTTCCCGCGTGCTCAACGGACAATTCACGTCGCGCAAGACATTTCGGGCCAGATGTTCACCCACCACGGCATGCTTGGGTGACCGAATACGCTGTGCTTCGGCGTCCCACTGAGACGTCTGTGGTTTGCCGGAATCGTGCAGCAAGGCGGTGAAGATCAGGACAAGTTGCTCGGCTGGAGACAACGCGTTCCATTCGTCCAAGTGGGGCAACTGATGGCACACCATCTTGGTATGTGTCCAGACATCTCCCTCCGCATGCCAGCCCGCATCCTGCTGACATTCAGCCATAGCGTGGCACCACGGTTGGCTGTCCGCCCACGCCAGAATCTCGTCCAATGGAAGTCGTGAGAGCTGTGTCCAGTTCATTGCCAGATATCCACACCGTCTCTCAATTGATTGGGCACCAGGGTCTGTTGCTGCCAATGAGTGCTCTGCTTAACTCTTTCGACGAACTCGGGCCGCACAAATTTAGCTCGTCCAGTCACCGCCCCATCACGCTCCGTGCGAAAATACAAGCCTTCCATCAGGTTGTCGGTGCGCAACGTCATCGGGTTCTCAAACAGGCTGTCGAATTGTGATGGTCCGATTAATCCAGGTAAGTCGTCACAGGCAACCTTGCCAGTGTGGACTACTGGAACAGTTTGCAGCCCAATACCGTCCAGCAGTTTCAATCTTCGTTCGAGACTCAGGAATACGCGGTCCTGCTTGTCGTAGATGTCGAATTCGAAGAAGTAATGCGACAACTGCTGATACAGGATTGAATGCCTCGCATGCAGCCATTCGCCGAACAGGATGTAGCGGTCTTCGAATCGCTCTTCGAGGACCGCTCGCTTCACCGCCGTCCACTGTTTGAACAGATCGTACTGAGCGTGCATTCCTTCGGTGATCAGGTGTCCGCGGCATTGCAGCACCATTTGTCCGTGAGATTCAAAATGGATGCCGACGTTCGTTCCATCGAGCTTTTCTTCGACGATCAGCGAGACGGTCAGCGATAAAACGCCGCGACTCTCGTTCGCTCATGTGCTTGTCGTCATCCGTCCCCATGGACCCGAACAGATGTGGTGTCCGCGGGTACTTGATGAATTGACCGTTCGATGCGCCCATCATGCACTTCCAAATGCGATTAACAGTTCCACTATGCGGGCAATTCTGAATCGCACACCGCACAAACAAACCAGTTGTCTTTCAAAATGTTGATCTGCTGACAAGAGGGACATCTGCGGAAACAAAACTGCGGATCAAAATTGGCTGGAGGAGTCAGGCCAATCAGAGTCAATGCGTGATGCACCGCATCCCACGACGTCGACTCTGGACAGTATCCCGTCGACTGATTGGTGACCGACAATACATCGCAATGGTCGGCGGTCCATCTGAACGTCATTTCACCGGCACTCAGCACATCCTCACCGCGCGTACACGCGACATGCTCGGAATGTCGATCAGCCAGTCTGATCAATCCCTCGAGATCAATCACAAATGTCAACGTGCAATTGCCGCGACTATAAGCCCCGCCAATCTGTCCCACGAACTGACGTAGATCGGCAATCGACCGAATGGGACTGACAGGCGCGCTACTCGCCGCCTGTTTGCCAATCACCGTGGGGCCGACATACCGATATTGTTTCATGTTGGCTCCGCTCCGTTCTTGAATCGCCAACCTCGTTTTTCCACGCGGCGCACATTCGGTTCGTCAACGAGCAATTCGAGTAATCGACTCAATCCTTTCAGTTCATCGTCGTACACATTGCCGACGAACGGCGTGACATAGATCGCGTTCCCGTAATTCCGTTCGACCTTTTGTGGCGTGTCGTCAACGATCAGCGTTCGGTTCAGATCGAAACCGAGGCGTTTCACCTTCTTCAAGTCTTTCAGAAAATAGTCTTCAAATCTCTCTGGATCGAATCTGGCAATGCAGTAACTTCGATCCCAGACGAATGCCAGCGATTCGGTATCGGAAAAGATCTGTCCGACAATCGCATTCAGATAGGCAGCTCCCGACGAAGACCAGATCGCGACTCGAAATGCCCGCTGACAGAACTGTAGAAATTCGCCCAATCCGGGACGGCAGTAGACGTAATACGGCCCGACGCAAAAGCACGCCGGCCGGTCCAAGGGTGTTTCCGTCGCGTGGATCAGTGTCTCGTCCAGATCCAGGATCAATAGTTGTTTGCTGCCCTGTGAGGATTTCACTTCAGTTCGCTCAATGACCCGGCCGCGGCTCGGCGGGGTTCGCGATTGCGTCGGGTTCAGAATAGTAGCATCGTTCGCGCGTTGGAAACTGGCTGCCATCAACCAATCCGGCGGAGTGAGGTAGTTAATTTCTGCTTGTGTTGTGACGTCACTTGTCTCGACTGATGAACCACGGAAATAGACGTCGCCTCACGGACACGAAATGACGCACCGGGTTCGCGATCAAATTCTGCGCGTGATCGATTTCCGTTTTCCTGGACGGCATCAAGACTCTGACGTTGTGGGTGGTTGAAGATAGTTGTGACGGTCGGGCTCGCTTTGAAATCCCAGCAATACGCGGCCTGCGTGAACCATCATGATCGTTCCGTCCGATGTTTCTGATGGCATCTCGTCAGTCGAATACCAGTGGGTGCGTGGACCGTCGAGAACCAGCCAGCCCGATTTTCCATCTTGACGTCCTTTGGCCAGGCCGATCAGGCGTTGCGGATAATTCAAGTCGTGAGACGGCTCAACAACCAGGACGATTCGTCCATCAACCAGAGGTTCTGCCGCATATTGAGTGAACATGGAATCATATTCCGTCGATCCCTCTTCGACCTCAATCTCGGCCATCAGATTGCGATGTTGCAACTCCCAATAGCAGTGAATGGCGTAACCATCTTCCGGCGGTCGCTGTTCCAACTTGTACGAGAAAAAGCAAAAGGTCATGCTGCCCACCAGACCGACGCCGACATCATCCGGCTCTCCTTGAGTTGGGTTTGTGGCACGGTACTTGATCAGCCACATCGGTTTGGGCTCGAATTCGGGAGGCCAATGCAGCACCCGGTGATCGATGATCTCGAGTTCGTCGGGCGCCCGACCTAATTCACTCGGATGAGCCAGCCAATTCGAGAATTGTGCTTTGGCCTGGAACCTGTCATCTTCGGCCTCGTCAGGTATCGCGTCACTGCGTCCTAGTTCTTCCAAATAAATCCGGGCCTTTTCGGCGACTGCGATATCCAGGCACATTCGCGCCAGGCATCGAATTCCGGCTTCCCGCCCCATTTTTCCGGCAACCCACGCCGCCTCAAGCTGCACGTCCTTGCTGAGATGATCAAAGGCGCTGGCCAACAGGGAATCCTGTTCTGGTCCAGTCAAAAACGGAATAGCCACCGTGGCACTGACCGCGCAACTGAACTGAGCTTCGTCTGTATCCACCAGCCATCGTTTGATCTGCTGTCTGCCGGCCGGCGAATCAAATGGATGCGGAAAAGACGCTTCATTGCGCTGGGCGGCATTCGCCGCATCAAGCAACGAAACTGCCAGAAATCCCGTCGGCAGCGGATTGCTGAGTGCTTGAAACAACAATTCGCTGTGCGGATGACCTTCTGAATAAGGGCGTAAGACCACGCTCCACATGAATCCATCGGGCTTCAGTCGACGTCGCGCCGCACGAATGACCGCTTCGGTGCCGGACTTTGTCCCGTACATGGCGAGCATCTTGAGAGCAAACAGGACATCGTCTTCATTCCAGGGTTGTCGCTGCTCGAGTGTGTCATCCACAATTCGAACCAGGATTGTCGTTCCCTGTCTCGCCATGATTTTGAAGGCGGGGCAATTCGTACTTTCAACTTGCTGAAAAAAGTTGATGAGTGAATGCAACGGTGAACTGATGATCGAATCGGATTGTGCTGGCGTCAGACTCGATAAGACACCACAGATCGCCTTCGCGTCGGCTTCAGATTTCAATTCCACGTTGCGATGGGGACGTAACTCTTCGTAAAGATCGCCACCAGGCTTCATACCCCGCTCCAGGGCCAGTCGGAGCGGCGATCGAAACGAAAACCGGTCTTTGAACGCCATGGTAAACACCTTGATGACTGAAACTTTGGTTTAACCCAGCGAAGATATCGAACTATGTCCGAGCAGATATTACCCTAATGTCGCGGTGACATGATGGTTTGAGATACAGGGTTTTCAATGGCGACTCGTCGCGGAAGATCGATCGTGTCCCGGATTGGCCAGCACAAATCTGTCCAAGCGATCGCCAGAAATGTGCTTAGTCAATTGGAATCGAGTCTTACCGCATTCGACTCGGAAAGGAGTGTCGCGGAACGAGCGATTCGATTGCTGGGCGATCACGGTGTGAACGAAACGTGGTACTACAAGTGTGCTGCTTTGGTTCTGGCCGGATCGCGAAGTTGCCTCAGCCAATCCGGCCAAGATTACATCCCGTCCGATGAACCATTCGGGTCGGCGAATCTGGTGACTGTCGATCTGAGCCCTTCGATCAACGGAATCTGGGGAGACTGCGCCCGCACGTTCTATCTCGAACGCGGAGTTGCGGTGGGTGTTCCGCAAAAGCTCGAATTCCGGCGAGGCCAGCAGGCACTGCACCTGCTGCATTCAACTCTGCCATCTTACGCGAAACCGGAAATGACTCTGGGTGAACTGTTTGACCATGCCACGGCACAGATCCGGGCTTTGGGGTTCGTCAACCTGGACTTCCTGGAAAACGTGGGCCATTCAATCGAACCAGACCTGGCGAGTCGTACGTTCATCGAATCGGGCAACCGATGTCGACTCAAAAGGATTCCGCTGTTCACATTTGAACCGCACATCAAAGCGGAAGATGGTCTCTGGGGCTTCAAGCACGAAGAGATTTACTTCTTTGACAACGGAATTCTGCAAACGATCTAGGCATCAAATTTACTGCAGGAAAATGTCGACGTGCTGCAGCATGCGAGACTACCCGGCTTCCGTGCGGGAAACGTAGTCACGCCACTCTTCATCGATTTCGTGCAACGATCGTTGCGATTTCATTGCGTGTACCTGTTTCAGTGGCTCAGCGGAGGCTTCGCCCTCCCGAAAGACAGGCACGTTTGCAGTCTGCCGTTTAATTCAGCCGTTTCAATACGAACGAACGCTCGACAATCTCTCCGGGGGGAATATTGAGTTGGTCCTGTTTTCGATTCTCGTCTGTGCCCCAAAGATCGGTGCGACTTGTCCACAGTTCGGTTCCCACGTGGATCGATTGATTGTCCGCGGGAACGGAGCGAACGATGGCGATGCCGGCGCTGTCTGATTCGCCTCGAAAGGGATTGCTGCGAAATGCATCCCATGCTTGTCGGCCTGCTAGCCGATCCAGTGTCGAATTGTATTCGCAGAAGATTCCTCCGCGTCCACCCATCACGATCTGATTCGGCCAGAAACTGACGACAATACCCTGCACGGGCTGTTGATTCGCATCCATGCAATGCACTTTCACAGTCCCTGCCTGTTCCATCTTGAGTTCAAGCAGCTGCGACTTGCCGACGAGTCGCAAGACTTGCCCGAACCGAAACCAACCGGGCCGATTTTTTCTCCCGTCGTCGGGATACCACTTACACAGAGACTCGAACGCTTCGTCAGATGGCTGTGCCGACACCCAGTCGTCCGCGTACGCAAACACTTGTGCGACGTGCCCTGCCGGCAGCGAAGGGAATTCGAATCGGCCGTCGGGTTGAATCGTGGCAATGTCGTCCCACCAGACCGGCGTCGATTTCGCTTGCCCATCGCCGTCGTCACCGCGGGGAACTGAACCGGAGCAAACGACGATGCGTCCTCGGCTGATCGGACGAGGGATCGTGTCGGGCATCTTGCCCACTACGCGCACACCTGGTTGGACATCGACTCGGTATTCCTGCCGTTCGCGTGCGGGGTCCCAGGATTGCAAACGACTGAACTGAATGGGTTCACCAGGTGGTCGGTACACGACGCGGAACCAGCGACGAGTGGGGCTGATCGTGACCGAATTCAACCACCCTTTTTTGTCCAAAAAGAACTCGGCGCCTCCTGCGTCATTCCCCTCCAGCAGCGCATGGCAGTGTGGAAGAGGCTGTTCCGTTCCCGGCAACACTCCGGCAATACGCAATCGAATACCGTGTTGAAGCGGAACCTCCGGAACGACTTCATTGCGCTGGAAATCCAGGTGAGCACTGTTCGCGCAGAAGTCGGGATGCTTGACTTCAAATGTTCCACTTTTGACAAGATGCTTTTCCAGCGGGTGAATCGTGTTCGGCAAGAAGACACTCGCCAGCCCGTTGTCGTCAGTGATGGCGATCGGAGGAATTCCATGTAAGGAATCGTTCCACCATCCGTACCCGCCATCCGCCCCCAATGCGGTAAATCGAATCTGGGCGCCGGCAATGGCCTTGCCATCCGGATCGACAACTTTGATCGGCATCTGAGTCCAATCAAAGTCGTTAATCGGCCGCAGGGCGCTGGCGGGAAGAACGGATTCGTCTGTCGCCATGCCAACGGTTGATCTGACCAGAAGCAACGCAGTCCAGAACACCTTACGAATCCGCAGCATCATCAGCACTCAAGATGGATAGTTGGTAGATTAGACAGATGCGTGTCGCACGGACATCTCGCGTTGAAACATGGTTTCGACGCTATGGATTCAGCATCGCGGGACGTCACATTGAGACTTCATGCGTCGTAGAGACAGAATGTCGCAGCGAGGAAGTCTATAAGATCCTTCTTCAGCACGCCATTCGTCATGCACGTGCTGTGCGTTTGTTCGATCATGATTAATTCGCTGAAATCCTGAGTGCCCAGATGACCAAGCCGCGCTGTTGCCCCTGAACAAACGCGATCTCGGTCAGGTGCCCCAGTTGTTCGAAGCCGAGTGATTCGTTGATGCGACGCGTGGACTGGTTGTGATCGAAGTGCATGCTCAGCAGCGTCGTGATGCCCAATCCTGGGCACTGTTCAATCACGAATTCTTTCAGGCGTCGACCAAGACCCTGACGCTGGTACCCTGTGGCAATGTAGATACTGATTTCGGCGGTGGCGTCGTAGGCCGGTCGCCCGCCGTAGAACGAGGACAAGTACGTCGTCGCGATGACTTTGCCATCGGCTTCGGCGACCCAGATTGGCCGTTTGGCTGGATTGAACTTTCGGAACCATTCGATGCGATCAGCGACGGCAATCGGTTCGGTATCTGCTGTTGACCAGCCGCCGGGAATGGATTCGTTGTAGATCGCCACGATCGCGGGCAGATCATTCTCCGTCGCTAACCGGATTTGAAGCTCCATGATCCCGCCTGTTTTTCGAGCGATGCTCTGCCAGATAAGTCGATGTACTCGTACAAAAACGGCCAGAGGCCGCTCCTGTACGGAACGACCTCTGGCGTGTTCGTCTGATCTGATGGGCCATTCGCTGTGACCCAATCATCCTTAACCTGGGTAATCAGAGACGTAGACCGCCTTGACCTGCGTGTAGTCAAGGAACGTATCTTCGCAGTTCACGCCGGCGCCCGGGCCGCCCGAGATTCCCTGGCCGCCGTAAGGCAGGCCGTAGGCGATTGAGTTGTGGCAGTTGACCTGAGCAGTTCCGTCGCGGAACTGCTTGGCCAGTGCGATCCCTCGATCGATGTCTTTCGTCCAGACACTGGAGCCTAGTCCGTATGGAGAACTGTTGGCGATCTGAAGGGCCTCTTCGGCCGAGGACACGGGGCAGATCGTCGCGTAGGTGTGGAAGACTTCCAGTGGATTGACGTTCAGACCAGCTTCAGTTCGATAGAGCGCCGGCTTGACGTAGAAGCCGTTCTTGCCGGCCACGGACGCCTCGCCTCCGGGCAGAATCGCCTTGGCGCCACGTGCGACGGTTTCCTGCTGAGCTTGCAAAATCCTGCGCCGTTGAGTCGCATTGATGACGGCACCCAGTTGAGTGCCGGCCTCGGCTTGGTAGCCAATCTTCAAGCCTTTGAAGAATTCCGTCTCGGCATCGATGAAGTCGTCGGCGATCTTCTTGTCGACAAACACGCGATGGATGGTGCAGCACGTCTGTCCAAAGTGTTGATTCGTGTGACGACCGATCAGTCGAGCCACCACTTCGGGATTGGCATCACCCAGCACGATCGCCGCGCCGTTGCCGCCCATCTCGCGTTTGACGCGCGTTCCGTGACGATCGCAGGTTCGCAGGATCGACTGCCCGACACCGGGTGAGCCGGTGAACGAGATGTAGCGCACACCGGGATTTTCGGCGATGCACTGCCCGGTGATCTCACCGCGTCCGGGCAGAACGTTGACGACACCAGCCGGGAAACCCGCTTCTTCTGCCAACTTGCCAATGTAAAGAGCGGACAGGGGGGTGTCTTCTGCCGGCTTGATCAGCACGGTGTTGCCGGATAGCAGCGCCGGGAACATGAACCATGACGTCAGCACAATCGGGTAGTTCCAGGGAATGATGCCCGCCACCACGCCCCAGGGTTCACGATAGGTGAAGCCGCGCATGTTGGCAGCGACTGGTACGGATGGGCCATCCCCCATTTCGATGCGCCGAGCGACTCCGATGAAGTATTCGGCACAGGCACGGATCTGGGTGAAGTCGCCTTCAGCCAGTTCCGATACTTTTCCGCCGTCGCGGATTTCGCACGCCAACAGCACATCACGATCGCGCTCGCAAAGCTCGACGAGTTTCTTGACGAGAGCAATTCGCTCTTCGACGCCAACATTGCGCCAGCTCACCTTGCCCCGACCATCAAATGCCAGTTGAGCGGCCGAGACAGCGCGAGCGACTTCCGCTTCGCCCATTTCGCAAATCGTCGCGAGAACTTCCTGAGTTCCCGGATCGACGGTTTCAAAGGTCGCGTTCATGGAACCGCGGACTTGTTCGCCATCGATCACGCCCCCCAGCGGCTTGCCACCGTTTCGGCAAAACTCGGCGAACTTGTCCGGAGTCTTGAACGCAGTAGCGGTCAAAGCACGAATTTCTGCAGCAGCAACAGCCATAAGATCATCCTTTATTGGAGGGAGTTTCTGGCGAACAACTCGATCAGACCCGGCGAGGCCGACACCCTGAGCGGCTCCCGCAGCCGACTCGGATTCGTCACCCACTCCGGTCATCTCAATCCGATCAGCCAACAAGACAATTGTGCCACCGGCCTATCGCTCCGACAATGGACTATGGGATGTTTGTCTTTATTCGATCTGATTCTCCCCAACGCTGGAAAATAGGCAGTATCATCACCGACATCGGCGTTTGCTCATTAAAGAACTTGACCGACCACAGCGATGACCTGACCGAGGTCAGTCAATTGTGATCCGAGGACAACACTAAATAGAAATTCTGTGTTGGACCTGCAGCAGAAGTACCATGAACCTGAAACACATCCTTCAGACGATTCTCAGCGACTACGCCTTGCTGGTTAACGGCGATCATGGAGTCTCGCATTGGGCCAGAGTTCTTGAGAACGGACTGAAGCTAGCGGAAGAAACGGGTGCAGATACGCGAGTGGTTTCGTTGTTCGCGGTCTTTCATGATTCTCGGCGAATCAATGATTGCTCTGACCGGGGACATGGACTGCGAGGTGCGGATTTCGCTGCCTCGTTGCGGGGCAGTTTGTTTGAGCTTGATGATCATGCATTTCGGCTGCTGTACCGAGCTTGCAAAGGGCACACTGATGAGCGAACACATCCCGATGTGACAATTCAAACTTGTTGGGACGCAGATCGGCTTGACTTGGGCCGAGTCGGGATCACTCCACATCCGAAATATCTGTGTACGGAAGTGGCGAAACGGCCGGAGATGATCAAATGGGCCGACAGTCGGGCCACATTTCGGGTCGTTCCCAACTTTGTGCGTGAGGAATGGGGGATCGATGTCGACGCCGTTCCTTGAGCGGTTTCAATAACCATTCGGCGCGGTTGAGATCGATACGACCGATTGGGCGCTGGTCTTCAATTGAAAGGTTGATGATGCCGAAGGGCTCAGATGACTTTGATCACAACTGCCGTCATGTCATCCCGCTGAGGTGCTCGCTCGCGAAACGCTTCCGCACCTTGGCGCAATGCTTCAAGAATTTCTGCTGCGGTTCGATCGCGCTCCCCGACGAGGATATCGGAGATTCGATGGCGTCCGAAAAGTTCATTGCGGGGTGACACCGATTCGGAGAGGCCGTCAGTTGCGATCAGCACGATGTCTCCCGTTTCGAGTGCCAGTGGTCGTCCGTTCGAAAAAGTGGCGGATCGGTTAAGGCCCAGTGCTGTACCCGTGCTATCGATTCGGGTGATCGTGCCGTCGCCGGCGAGCACCAATGCGTCATGGCCCGCCGACGCGTAGGTCAGAATCCGCCTTCGAGTGTCGAGGCTGGCGAGGAACAAGGTGACGAACATGTCGTCGGGCAAATCGTCGGTCAGAATCTGATTCAATCGTGACAAGCATTCGACCGGACTGATTTCGCTCATCATCGTTGTTCGCAGGATGGCCCGCGTTTCGACCATTTCCAGGGCGGCGCCCAGGCCATGACCACTGACATCGCCGACGGCGATTCCCAACCGATCTTCACCCCAAGGAATAAAGTCGAAATAATCACCGCAGGCTTTAGAACAGGGTTCAGACATCGCGGCGAAATCGAAACCCGCGATGGCGGGCGCCGCTTGAGGAACCAACAGTGATTGAATCCGTCTGGCGGTCTGGATCTCTTGTTCCGTCTCCAGTTGCCGTAACCGATCCGTTGTGTCGCGGAACGCAATGACAGCACCGACCGTGTTGCTGTGGTCGTGTATGGGAGCGACCGTGTAGTCGACGGGCAGTAGTGAATTGTCGCGACGTCGGAACCGTGACCCCTGCACCTGGGTCGATGCTCGCCCCTGTAAGACTTCGGCGATAGGACTTGGTTCGACAGCACTGAGCAGTGAGCTCGATCGGCGAGGGATAACGAACTGTGTATGGCAGGTTCCGCGCAGCTCGTCAGTCTTCCATTGCAGCATTCGTTCGGCCGCCGGGTTCAGGAACACGACTCGCCCCATCGCATCCAGGCCGCAAATCCCGTCGCCGACCGATTCCAGAATCAGACGCTGGCGATTTTGCAGCGATGCGATTTCGCGTTGCGCACGAATCCGGTCGGTGATGTCGGTCGAGATCCCCGCCATCGCGTAGATCGAGCCCTGCTGATCACGCAGCGGAAACTTCAGCGACAGATAGGTATGAGCCCCATCGTCCTGAGGTGCGATCTCTTCGCATTGCACAGTCTCGCCGCCTTCGACCACACGGCGGTCATTCTTGCGAAAGCCCTCGGCGAGTTCGCGGGGAAAGATGTCGTAGTCTGTTTTGCCAACGACGTCGGTTCGAGAACGGTGAAACAGCGTCAGAAACTGCCGATTCACGAACAAGTAATGAAAGTCGACATCCTTGACGTACACGACAGACGTCGTGTTGTCGAGCAGGTCCTGCACGAGCGATTTGAACTCGTGATCCACCGTCAGGATGGCGGCTGTATTCATAGTTCCGACCACAAGATGTGGACGCCGCCATGCGTCGCGGGAATGAAACGACAGAATCGGATAAGGACGAGATGTATTCTGGATTCGGCGAAAGTATACAAAACAACACGAGGCGACGGAATGACACGACCTTTGTTGCGGATGAAATTGCGGATTGGGGAAGGAATCTCTCAGTTGTGATTGGCTGGACGCGACTTTCTTTGAAACTGGCGAAAATCAAAAAAACGTGCGAACGTTTCCGTGAACGCTCGCGTCTGATTGGGCAGCAACGTTCTTCGATGTTGCGAGAGTCACTCAAACAAGATTGGTTCGAGAGTTCACGAATCATGTTTCTCACACGGCTGATGTTCGATCGCAGTTCCAGCGACACGCAATGGTGTGCCATCGCGGCGACCCCTAGCGATACGACGACGCTGTGCCTAATCGTCCGACGATCCCTTGATGGGTATTGCAGGGCGAAGGCAACCAGTCGTTGTTTGTCCCTGACTCGACTGCGCACGTGACATCGGCCGAAAGACTTGTCTTTCCAAGCCCGGTGACGCGTGATGGTCACCGGGCTTTTTTGTTGGAATCAGGGAAATCCTGGTCGTCTGTGGTCGCGGGCATGATTGACCTGACCTGCCGGGCGGAATTGGTGGGACTGCGCCCGGGAACGGGCTTGTCGCTACCCTACTTCTGGTTGCACTCGTTCAGAGTTTTTGATTCGCACTGGTCGTTTAGCGGCGAAGACCCCGCACCCGTAATGCGGCAACGTGGGTTCGAGTCCCACCCGGTGCTCTGTCACGTTCTTTCACAATTTGGGCAGAAGAACACTGTTGCTGATCGGCAGGCAAAGGCCTGACCAGCAGCGACGCATTGAAATGGGCTCATCGTCCAACAGAAAGATGTCGGTCCTGCAAACCGAAGATTCGGGTGCGATTCCCGATGGGTCCACTATTTTCAACGATTCCGTGTTCCAGCGGCGACGATACCCGGATCACAACCAGGCGACGATGGTTCGAGTCCATCCGGGATCACTACAGCGTCACGCAAAAAGACTCGTGCGTTGCGCATTCACGTTCTCGCGGAGCAGTCTGGAGTGCTCGCCACCCTGTCACGGTGGAGACGTGGGTTCAAATCCCATCGAGAACGCTACGCATCGTGAGATCGAGAACGCTACGCATCGTGAGAAAGCAGACAGGAGAAAGTAGACGGAGTACTTCTGATCGACTCACAACTCAATCCTATCTCTTGACTCGCCGCGGGCGCGGCATGGTACGCAAACGGGAAAAGCGGCGAAGCTCAAAACTTCGTGATTTTGTGGGTTCGACTCCCACTCATGCCAATTGACCGGGTTGTGGTCCTCACGGTGGCCTGTAAAGCCGTTGTCGATAAACAAGTGAGGTGGACGACGAGAGGTTCAATTCCTTCACAACTCAATCGGAATTTGACCTGGGAGCGGTACTCGCGACTGCGCCGATCTTCAGGTCTCAGCACAGTTTGACATGGCCAAGTGGTGCAACTGGTAGACACGCGATGCTCAGAACGTCGTGCCCGTCAGGGCTTGGGAGTTCGAATCTCCCCTTGGTCACTGCAGGTAGGGTAGGTGCCCGACTCGCTTTCATAAGGCGAGGCGCCCGGATCGAGACCGGGACCTGCAATTCGGACGAGACACGGCTTCAGTCAATGAGTTTTCTATGGCACAAGTCACTGGCTTCAACTTCCACAAATACGAGGCCCAGAAGTTTGGTGAGGCGGTTGAAGTGGCGCACAGGATTCTCATGCGAGCGGCGGACGAATGGGCGCGGGGAAACCCGGAACAACCGCCGACCAGGGAACTGTTGTCCGAAATCATTCGAGTCTTCGAAGAAGCTCGCTTTTTAAAACGCCCATACGGTAGCAAAAAGGTTTGAAAGGACGCCCTCGTAGTCCAACGGAACGATACCACTGTGACATAGTGGGGACGATGGTTCGACTCCATCCGAAGGCATCTATTGGTCTGTCGGTGTATCGGTGGCACGCCGCTGTGGTAATGCGGAAGGCCGGGTTCAATTCCCGGATAGACCTTGTCTGAATGGCGTAGCGCCACGAAGCAATTGAATCAGGGCTCATGTTCTAGCGGAAAGAGATCCGCTCGGCAGGCTGATGATTCGGGTTCGACTCCCGGTGGGTCCCACTGCGATTGGAAGGTAGCCGGATACGGTTGGCCGGAACGCACTGCTAACGCGTCTCTCTTTGCTAAGAGATGAGGGTTCGAATCCCTTGCCTTCCGCTGTGGGCCTCGATGGTGAAATGGAAATCATACTCCGCTTCTAACGGGGTGTTCTGGGTTCGAGTCCCGGTCGAGGTGCTGACGTGAAATCAACGACTTGGAAGGGCAACCCGATTGGCGACGGGACCCGGTTGGAAGCCGGTTGAGCATCTTCAAGGTGCCTTGCGGGTTCAACTCTCGCACCTTCCGCTGTGCGGTTTGAGATTAACGAGACACGAGTGATGCTCCTGGGAGAGCAAGCAGCCTCCAAAACTGCCGTATGGGGTTCGAATCCTCACATTCGTGCTGGGGCGTGGCCACTTTACCCGGGACCGCTCAATGTGGGGCGGCGATCACGCCGCTGTTGAAGCTGTCCCAGGTAAAACATCCACGATGTGCCGACGTGGCTCGATCGAGAAAGGCGTCTGCCTTGTAAGCAGATTCATACTGGTGCGAATCCAGTCGTCGGCTCTTGAAATGACGTGATTCTGCCCTGCGAGTGTGATGGAGGCATGACTGTGTTCGAAGCAGTCGGACGAGGTTCGATTCCTCGGTGGGGCATCTGATTTATGAAGTGTTGAAAATCGAAGACAGTCACCAGCGTCCGGTGGGTATCCGCGTCATGTCAATGACACGGCGTCAGCCTGTCACCGTTTTTTAACTCGCAACAAAGATGTCCTTGAGGTGTAACGGAGGCACGCGACTCTGCGAAGGTCGCGGACCAGGTTCGACTCCTGGCAGGGACACTGAATCAATGACGCTGAAGTCACGCGGCGTGGCGGCGGTCTGCAAAACCGCAATAATGGGTTCGACTCCCATCGGCGTCTTTAGAAAGCAAGCACTGTTGATGCTGTCTGTCCAGCGGCGGATGTGGCACCTTTGGGTTAGTCGTGATCTGTTCCGAACATGGTTTCTAAACAGCGGCATCGTCAGAAAGCTCTGTGGTAGAGCACCAGACTGATCATCTGGACTTACGGGTTCAACTCCCGCAACCCCGTCGGACACAAACCGATACCAGGAAACGGTGAAAGCCGTTTCGCCAACCGCCCAAGGGAGGCATGTTTTTGCAACCGGTCCTCGTCGTGGCATTGCCAGGCGAGGACAGCACTGGAATACGACTCTGCAGAACGCGGATTCCGCAGTCGCACTCGTTCGGCAACGGTGCGTGAATGGCAATGTCGATGAGGACAGCGGTTCGCCGCTGTTCGAAGACATTGTCGGCAACGCACCGACGCCGATCGAGACGACGGCTTAAGCGATTTTCCGTCGTTTCGAGTGTGGCTTGCGAAGGCATTGCCTTCTGAGGGTCTTTTTCATTCCTGCAAGATCGTCATCGATCGCCTGCGTGTGATCTGTCTATTTAAAAGTGTGAGGTGGGCCATGTTGTTCTTGAAACGATTCCAAATCCGCAGCTACGAAATGGGTCTCCTGTTTCGTGACGGCGAGTTTCGTGGATTGCTCCAGGCGGGTGTGCACTGGTTCTTTGACCTGTTGGGCAAAGTTCGCGTCGATCTTGTGTCGCAACGCGATCCGTGGCTGGTCCACGACAAGCTGGACCTGATCGTCAAATCAGGTCTGCTGAATGGTCACGCCATCGTGCTGGACCTGAAGGACGATGAACGAGGCCTGGTCTGGATCGATGGTCGATTTAGTCACCTGTTGCCGACCGGTCAGTACGCCTACTGGACGGGTCAGAAAGAGGTCCGAGTGGAGGTCATCAAGACGCAGCCGATCCGCTTCGAACATGAACAGTTCAAAGTGATTTTTCGGTCGCCGTACGCCAGCAAGTTGCTGGATATCTGTCCGGTCGTGCGTGATCGAGTGGGCGTCCTGTATGTCGATGGTCGATACGTCGACACGCTGGCCGCGGGTGAATATGCGTTCTGGAAAGGCGCGGGTGATGCCCGGGTTGTGGAAGTCGACTTGCGAGAAACGATGGTCGATGTCGGAGGTCAGGACATCATGACTGCCGACAAAGTCTCACTGCGGCTGAACGCTGTGGTGACTTATCAGATTGTCGATCCTCGCAAGGCGGTCAGCCAGACCGAAGATGTTCGTCAGGCACTGTACCGCGAAGTGCAGTTGATTCTGCGCAGCGTGATCGGTGCGCGTGAACTGGATCTGTTCCTGACAGACAAGGATGGGGTCGCAAGAGAAATCGAGGACAGTGTCCGACGTCGCGCGGGCGAATTGGGTCTGGAGATCGCATCTGCGGGCATCCGCGACGTGATTCTACCGGGCGAAATGAAGGAACTGATGAACAAGGTCACGGAAGCCCGCAAGGCGGCTGAGGCCAACCTGATCACTCGTCGCGAGGAAACGGCTGCCATCCGCAGTCAGGCCAATACGGCCAAACTGCTGGCAGAGAACCCAACCTTGATGCGACTGCGCGAACTGGAGGTTCTCGAAAAGATCGCGGCCAATAACAAGTTGAATATTGTTCTGGGTGAGAAAGGTCTGACCGACCGCGTTGTCAACCTGTTGTAATCGACCTGCCGAGCAGGTTTTTCGACCGGTTGGCCGACACGGGAAGCGGCCGATTTCACTCGAGCAAATGGATCAGCACGGCGAGGTGGCATTGGCCATGTCGCCGTGTTCTTTTTTTTGTTGTGGTTGAAGATGGTGGGACTGCGCCCGAGGACGGGCTTGTCGTCCACGCTACTTTCGGCGCTGGCACGAAGTGTCGCCATGTAAAGTTTGCATCAGACCCACTCGCGAATGAGATTGCCTTCGATCAGGCGAACGGGGCGGCCGTCCGGGCTTTGCACGTGTAGATCAAGCGGCAGGCCCAGCTTGTGATAGATCGTGGCGACGATGTCTTCCGAAAAGTACTGGTTGCGGATCGGTTGGCTGCCTTCGTCATCGGTCGCGCCCAGGACGCTGCCACCAGGAACTCCTGCACCGGCCATGATGCCGAAGCCCGCCGATGCCCAGTGGTCGCGGCCGCTGGCAGAATTGATCTTCGGTGTCCGGCCGAAGTCGGTCAGCCACACGACGAGTGTTTTCTCGAGCAACCCGCGCTGTTCAAGATCGATCAGCAATTGCGGTAATCCCTGGTCAATGCGAGGAATCAGGTTCGCTTTCAGGCTGCTGAAATTGTTCTGATGCGTGTCCCAGCCACCATCCGAGACAGTGACAAAACGAACACCGGCTTCAATCAAGCGGCGAGCCAGCAGGCACTTCTGTCCGAAATTATTGCGACCATATTGTTCACGCAGCTTGGGATCTTCTTGATCCAGTTGAAACGCCTTCCGCGTTTCCTGAGCTGTGATCATTTCCAGCGCGGTTTTGTAGTTCTCGTCCAGCGCGTCGAAGTCGGCCGGCTGAATCGTTGACGTGCGTTGCAGTGAATCGACCAGAGTCAAAACTCGTTTGCGCCGGTCAACTCGTTCGTTTGTGATTCCAGCCGGCGGACTGATGTCGCGGACGACGAAGTTCTCGGCATTGGGATCGGCGTGGATTTCGAAGGCGTTGTGTTCCAATCCCAGGATGCCCGCCTTCCCGCCGCCAAACGTGCGATCGACATTGTTGCCCAATTGAATGAAGGGCGGCATCGCGGTCTTGAAACCCATCTCGTGGCTAATGACCGAGCCAATCGTCGGATAGTGCATCGCCGGATTAAAATTTCGTCCTGACATGACGTGCTGATCGGCAATTCCGTGACTGCCATTCATCGGATTCCAACTGCGCAGGACCGCGAACCGAGACAGCTCGCGCGCCATGCGCGGAACGATCTCGGTGAATTGAACACCGGGCACGGCCGTGTCGATCACGCCGTATTCGCCTTTGACGTTGATCGGCGCCTGCGGCTTCGGATCGAACGTGTCGTGGTGACTGGTTCCACCCTGAGTCCAGATCAAAATGCAGTTCACGTCCGATTGACGTTTACCACCCACAGATTTGGCTTGAGCCTGACTAGCGAGCAACTGCGGTAGCGAGAGACCCAATCCGGCCAGCGAACCGACTTGCAGGAAACTGCGACGCGAGGTTCCCGCACAGGTACGAACAGTTCCCGGCAACAGATTCAACATGGGACGGGCCCTTCGTGGCGAGGCAGGATGTTCGGCGGGGGACCGTCATTTGGTCCTTGCGGTTGGCACTGACGACCTGATTTTAGGCGAACGCAGTAACACGAATCAAGGGATGCTTGCGCGTGGCCCGGCCCCGGGGCCGCGGGGCGCGCGATTGAGTTGGGTTCAAAATAGTTGGTTTACGTGCGCGTTGGAAACGGGATGTTGCACTCGTCGGGTTGGGTAACACGGTTTGAAGCGGCGACAGCAGAGAGTGCGCCTTTGCCCTCGATTTATGACGAACTTGGCAGGTCGGTCAGCAACCAGCCACTTGACCAGCCAAATTCGCCGAACTTAACATGATTCTAACGATTACAACGACGGCAACGGTTTGCCGCACGTGCTGCGATCCTCGGGGGAGTTCAGAAGATGAGAACGTTCGGAGTTCGATGCTGTGTGGGCCTGTTTTCACTGCTGGGAATGGTCTGCACGGATAGTGAAGCCAAGGCTGCCGGTCCAGTCACAGCTCAACAGGCTGTTGTCCAAGTTCAGTCCGCCGTGACAGACGCGTCGGTCGGTTGGCGTCACTGGCGCTACCGACGTGGGTGGGGCGGCGGGTACGGGTATGGATATGGCGGGTACGCATACGGCGGGTACTACCGTGGTTATTACGGAGGTTACCGGTATCCCGCGTACTACCGACCCCGGTACTATTCGGCCTACAGCTACGCAACGCCGTACCAGGGTTCGTGCTGCGGATACTCCAGCTATCAACCAGCGGTCTACGGGTATTCGACCTACAGTTACGTGCCGCAGCAGGTCGTTTACTCGCCGTCGGTCTACTCGACGCCAACGTACTCGACGCCGATGTACTCCGCTCCAAGCTATTCGACGCCGGGCTATTCGACACCGTCCTACTACGGAACTTCGACATACGGCTATGGATCGCCTGCGTACACTCCGACGTATGCTCCGACCTACACGACTCCTGCCGTTTATCAGGCTCCGACAACCTACTCGGCACCTGCGCCAGCCCCGTATCCAGCTCCGCCGGCTGAGTATTCACAGCCGTCGGCCTATCGAGGCCCAATCGCTTCTGTTCCCCCTCAGGTGGCTCATACCGGTCTGACCAGGTATTCCACTGGCGGGTCCGCGGTGTCGCTGATTCACATACCGTCCTATTCGCCGACGTACGCATATCTGGGAGGCAATCAACCTGCGTATTCGCCACCGACTTACGCGTATTCGATCACAACTCCCGTCGCGAGCGCCAGCTACAATCTGGTTTGGTAGTTGCGTGACACGCTCGATTCGTATGACGCGAATCGCCATCGGTAAAAAGAACAAACCCCGCCCGAGAATCTCGGGCGGGGTTTGTTCGTCTTTGATGACGCGACTGAAATAGTAAAGAGGCGATTCCGACCTTCAGGTCAATCTCGATCTGCCCGGCTCCGTCGATCGCGCCAGACACTGGGGACTTGCTTCACATATTTATCCAGAAACGCATACAGATGACTCCTCAAGTCTGCGTCTTGAAGTACCATGTCCATCCCCTTCACTTCGGCCGGGTATTTCGCAAAGTACAGACTCTCGTCCTTTTCCCTCTTCTGCGCTAACTGTTCAAACAACTTCTTCGAAATGGCCATATCCTGTGAGTTCTTTTCTGCCGCAGCCACCATGACAGGAATATGAATCTCGCGGACAAAGTTCGCAGCTTGATTGGCAAAGAGACCTGGAATCGAGGTGTCGGGCGAAATCAGCGCCAAGGCCTTTACGTCCTGACCGCGCGGCGTTCGCTGATCGGGAACGGGGCTGTCATCGAAGGGCGTTTTCTTCCAGTCGATCTCGGTATAAACTAAGGCAACCGACGCCGAGAAATCGCAGGCGACGATTCCCAGCTTGCTCATATTGAGATTGCCCTTTTGATTTTCTTCATAGATGAACTCGCGGACGGCGGCCATGTCGAATGTCGCCATGGCCTGATAGTCGCCCTTCTTCAGTTTTTCTTTCTTCGAGCTGTCGCCATGGCTTCGGAGGTCGACAGTCACCACGGCGAAATCGCCCTTCGTCTGCAGATCAGTGGCAAATCCCTTCCACTGCAGCCGCTGACCGCGCTGGCCGTGCAACAAAACGACGACCGAGGCATCTTTGGCACTGATCGATTTATAATAGGAAATCTTCAGGTCAACATTGTCTTCGGTCTTTAAGACGAGTTCTGTGACCGGCTGTTTTTTGGCAGGCTGTGCCAGACCCACCTGTGCCATCGCGAGCAGACTGCAGGCAGCGACCGTCAAACGGATCGCTGAGGTTGACCAGGTCGTAGTCTGTCGGCGAACAATTCGCGTTGTCGCAGACGTAGACGAATTCGGCATGAGTTTCTCCATTATGAAATGAGTCCTCACCTCGGGGTGTCGATGATGGTTGCAGGACCAGTTTTGTGGCGCCCAGCCGACCGCGACCCGATGTTCCGACCTGATTCTGCTGAGACATGACGTGTCATGCGAGAGCCAGGCCAGACTTGCTCGGCAAACGACTCGCACCAAATTGCAATCTCAATAATATACCGTACCGCTCGCGGCATTCGCCACATTGTGAAACGACAGTCCACACCGCGGACGAAATTCCTGCCACAATTTCGCAGCGCGTGCCAGTTACAGAAACGACGGAAACTGGGCAAATTTCGCGTGTCATAACACGTTGAATGCGCGTCGAGGCTCTACCTTCGTCCCGCGAACTTGACTCCGCGACGCCTATCCGATGTTCTAATGCGACACATCCGGATGCGCGTTCTCGCGCCCCAGGGACAGGTGGTTCTTTCGACAATGCTCGATTAGCCGCGAGCCAACGCCAAAGCGCCGTGAACCACCACGCTCTCGCCCAGTTCGGCCGGAACGAGACGGTACGATTCACGCAACGGAGGGAACACATAATTTTGGACCGCTGCCCGCAGTGGCACGAAGAAGATTTCTTCGCCGACCAGCGAAACACCGCCGCCGACAACAACGACTTCGGGTGCAACCAGCGTGATCAGTTGAGCGATTCCCCAACCAAGGACCTGCATCGCCGATGCGTATTGCTCTTGCGCCAATCGATTACCTGCCATCGCTGCCTCGCCGATGGCCTTAGTCGCTAATCGCTGGAAGTCTCCCGCGCATCGCTCTCGCAGATCGTGCCAATCCCCAGAAGCTTCTCCCGCCTGATCCATCGCTTCCAAACGAGCGCGCGTGGCGATCGCGATTCCAGGTCCAGCCGCCTGCGCTTCGATGGTTTGTTTTGATGTCGTCGCGCCGAGTCCCGGACGCAGGTGACCGATCTCAGCGGATGCTGGTCGGTCAGTTCCGTGGATCTGACGATTGAATACCAGTCCACCGCCGATTCCGGTTCCGACCGTGACGTAGAACACGCTATTGGCGCCGCGGGCCGCCCCAAAGCACGCCTCGGCGAGCGCCGCGACGTCACAGTCATTTCCCAGTTTTGTGGGAACACCTAATTCACGCTCAGTCCATTCCCTCAGCGGAAACTGATCCCAACCGGTCACTTGGTGACTCGTCTGCACGATGCCTCGGCTGCCGAAAATGGGACCGCCAAATCCGTATGCCGCTCGCTCGATTTTGTGAGCGGCAACCAATTGCCGACCCACGTCTCGAATCTGTTCGCGGATACCCTGGCCACCACGCGCGATGTCGACATCGCGCCGCTCGAACGCGACGAAATCCGATCCATCACCGCGCCCGACGCCCAATTGCAGCTTCGTGCCGCCAATTTCAATGCCAAGAAACATGCTGATCCGTCTTAGTGGCGAGCCAAATCCGTGACGCGCCGGCTGTCGAGAGGCGTTTTAACCGACTTCTTGCTGGCGGTGGCGACCGATGCCGTTGGTTCGTTCGAAACGACTTGCTTGCGCTGACGCGGAGCGATGGCTCGCGTTGTCACGCGTGTCTCCAGTGATCGTGTGACGGGTTCAGCTTCCTTGGCCTTGGTCGAGTCAGACTTTTCATCTTTCTCATCGCTGGTCTTTTCCGTGGATGTGGCGTCAGCACCAGGAGCGGAAAGAATTGGCTTGTTAACTTCGTCTTCGATCACATCCGACTTGGGGGCCGTTGGCCGCCGCGGACCTCGAAATTCCAAGTCGGTCGGAGACGACCCGAAACTCTCGTTGCGTCGGTTTCCTCGCGCCGGAACCGTCTCCGATCGATCGTACAGGCGGCTGTTGTACGGAGTCGGTTTGTATCCTTCGTGGTTGCCGCGCAGGTATTTATCAACTTCCTTCTGGTGATGATCAATTTCTTCGAGACGCAATCGCAAATCGTTCAATTGGTGCTCGATGGAACGTGACCCCGAAACACTTGGATCCGGAACTGGTCCCAGACTTCCCGATGGTCCGTAACCAGACGTTGTGGTTGAGCAGTTCGAGCACGATCCGTTGGCACAATTGCCATTGGCACAATTGCCGCCCGAGCAGGAACCACAGGAATTGTTGCACGAGTTGCAGCAGGAATTGCCATAGTAGGAAGCGGAACCGTAGAACGCCTGTGTCGAGCCGTAGTAGGCGTCGTAACTGCCGCTGGGTGCGTAGTAGGCGGATTGACTGCACGAACTGCAGCCGGACGAACCTGCGTAGGCTGTCGACATTGGGGCGTACGCGACTGTTGTGGGGGCGTAGCCGGCGTATCCATAGTTGGCATACATCGGCGAATTCCCGCCGCGCATGCTGCCGACAGGTCCAAAGATCGCATCATAAACCCAGGGAATCACTCCAGCCTGGGTGGTACTGGGAGCGGCCGCCGCGAATCCGAACGCGCAACCCAACATCAATACAAACCGTGTCAGTCGAACCATGGTGACATTCACTTTCACGCAGAGATTCTGTCCGACTGTCGTAAGCGCCCAAACCTCCTTGACGCCGACAGTCTGCATGGCGAATCCCACCGCCACAATCGAAAATATCCTAGGTTTTTCACCAATCCTTTTAACGCGGTCAACCAAGTCATGTCAACGAGTCGCGTTTTGGACGCTGCAACTTTTGTGCATTCTGATTGTCACATATTGCCAAGGCGTTACGGTCGGCAAGAACCATACCGGTCACTGCCCCTGTGCCGGATGAGTCGATGCAGAAATACCACGACATGTGTTCACATGATTCACCAAATGAAAAAGGTCGCGACTCACGCAAGGTGAATCGCGACCTTTGATCTCTTCAGACGACGTACGATTCAGACAGCCTTCAAACAGCCCATGAATCGAACGCAGTGATCAAAACACGTCGAGGACGAAGTGGTGACCACTGTGGTAGGGACGTTTTTCCGGATAGAAGTTGTACCAGCCTTTGTTGTAGACCGGGATCTGGCGGCTTTGTGGATACCGATTGTAGAGGCTGTTGTACTGCTGAGGAGCCTGGAAGTTGTGGGGGTAGTAGACGTAGGGGTAATAGTTGAAGCGACCCCAATCGCTCGGCTGGCCTTCACCGGCCGCTTGGGCTGGCTTGCCAGTCATCGTAAACACCGCCGCAGTCAGTACTAAAGCCAGAATCGCACTTCGCATCGGGAATTCTCCTTGAACTGACGGTGCGGGAAACGAACCCACGAATTTGATCAGAAGCAATTGCACGGTGAGCGCCTGAGGACAAGCACCCATCCTTTTAGATCGGCTATACAGCCACCGTTACGACAGGAAACTTCCGAAAAATCCTCCTGATCCGACTTTTCGGCACTTCCGTCACGATCGACGGCCGTCGCCACCAATGCCCGCGACTTGGTGGCGCCACGAAGTAGACGATGTAGAAGCATCGGTGCCACAAAGCCCTACGATGGCTCGCCAACAGCCTGTTGAATCGTGTTCCAAGGCAGTTGCGGACGTATCACTGGACCTGACCAGTTCCCGTAATACTCTTCGCGCATCGCGCCCGTGTCATGAACGTCAAACGCCAAGGCAGACTCCTCCAGGATCAGCGTCCGATTGGGAACCCTTCCGACGATGGGCGAGATCACATACCGGCCCTCGTTTAAGAAGTTGCCCGGTATGACACAGGTTGCCTGATACGTTCCCGCGGGCATTGGCCTGCCATACCACGGATCGTTGGTGGAACTGACCGATTTGACATTCGATGTCGCCAGAATGAATGTCCCGTTGGAATCCTTCAACCAGAGTGCCGAGTACAGCAACTGGTCTGGAATCAGGTTCCAGTAAGTGATCTCGACCCTGGTCTCCTTGGCAATATCGATGTCGGCAGTCGGACCATCGACGCCGTCTTGCAGGATCCGCACCGAGTGCAACCGGACCTGCTCGTCTCCTGGTGCCGATTCCGGCTTCTCCCAGATCAATTCGCCCGACGCCGTGCGCACGTTCACCATATATTGTCGAATGACGTCCGCCGGTACGCCTGCAGCCTGGATCTTGCCTCGATCCAGCAGAATGGCTCGATGGCACAGGTTTGTGACGATTGGAAGATTGTGCGAGACAATCAACACCGTCTTGCCTTCACGGCTGGAGCTGCCCATCTTGCCAAGGCACTTCTGCTGAAACGCCGCGTCGCCCACCGCCAAGACTTCATCGACGATCAGTATCTCGGGTTCAAGATGCGCAGCAACGGCGAAGGCCAGCCGCACGTACATCCCGCTCGAGTATCTTTTCACGGGCGTGTCGAGGAACTGTTCGACTTCCGAGAACCCAACAATCTCGTCGAACTTTCTACGGATCTCGGCGTGCGACATCCCCAGAACGGCGCCGTTCAAGTAGATATTTTCACGGCCGGTCAGTTCCGGATGAAAACCAGTTCCCACTTCCAGCAGGCTGCCGACGCGGCCGTGAATTTCGATCCGCCCGCGCGTTGGATAGGTGATGCGCGACAATAGCTTGAGCAACGTGCTTTTGCCCGCACCATTTCGTCCAATAAACCCAAGCACCTCGCCACGCGGAACATCAAACGACACGTCGTCCAGCGCCCAGAACGTGTCAAGCCCCTCGCTCGATTTCGTTCCGCCGTTTCGCATCAGGCGCCTGGGCAACCGAGCCAGGTTCGTCGCAACGTTCTCAATGAACTCGGAAAAACGGTGATAGGAAAGCTGCCGTCCCAACCGGAACGATTTCGACAACCCGTTCACTCGTATCGCAAAGTCGCTCACTCATCATTCCTTCAATCCAGCCCTGACGCCGATCGTCGCGGTCCAAGTTGAAACGTGACGAGTTCGGATCACAACCGAATGCCAGACAAGCTTCCATCCAGCCACAAAACTTCGCAAGCCCGAACCAGATAAACCCGCCGCAGGCGGTTTACGCGCGTCGCGAATCGGGAGCAAAATAAGTGAGTCGTTCGCGCGTAGCGACCTGAATGATCGGAATTGTTGGACTGGTTCCGTGTGCGGTACTTGATTCCAAACTCAGCCGACGAAATGAACGAATTCCATTTGCCATGATGTGCCGCGGTCTTGGAAGTCCTCTAACGTGCTGTGGCCTCTCTCTTGTGCCAAATACAGCCAACCGCACCTTGTCCCCCAGGCGGAAAACAAAAAGCAACCGTCAGGTCCATCAGACCGGCCGGTTGCAATTTGATAGAAATCGTATTGCCGTTGCAGTTCTCGCTGACCGGCGCACACCGTGCGAGGGACATCACTATTCTGAACCCGTCTTGCGACGCGGGTCAACCGCCTGTGGCGGACCGTCGTGCGACGCGCGTGAACCGCCTGTGGCGGGCGGCCCGTGGCCAACTACTCTTTCTTGTTCTTGGCGATGTTGAAGGTGACTTCCTTCACGTCGCCCTGAGTACCGTCGTCGTTTTGTGGCCAGTAGCTGACCTTCAGTTTGCCACACGACAGGCTGACGCCTTCATTGGCAAACTGATCGCCACCACCGGACTGGTGCCAGCTCGAGACATACACTTCGGTCAGTTCGTATTGCAGGTAAGGAACTTGCACGGCGTTGTCACCACCAGCCTTCATAAACACCAGGGTGGCCGTATCGTAGTGTTCCCCGGTGCAAGTCTTGAGGAAAAAATCGGGCGAGGCA
>Ga0105238_10000792_pt1 | contig 32780 bp, 26 predicted proteins | sample KBSC34metaG_FD_81526 | JGI IMG/M metagenome (GOLD analysis project Ga0105238, IMG submission 81526) | Corn rhizosphere microbial communities from Kellogg Biological Station, Michigan, USA - KBS C3-4 metaG | ecosystem: Host-associated > Plants > Roots > Rhizosphere > Soil | place: Michigan, USA...
GTGAACTGTCCCTATTCGCCCTATGTCGGCACCAACTCACAAAACCTGTGTATCGGCAAATGAAGCGCGACGCTTACCTTGCCGCCGCATCGGCGGTCGCGATCCTGGCCTCCGGCGCTGCCCAGGCCCAGGAAGAGTTCCAGAAGCCCGGAACGTCGATCATGGCGCCCGAGCCCGAGGACAAAGGCAACGGGCTGTCCGCCCCTTCGCCCGACCAGGAATACCGTGCCGTTCCGGTGCCCGACCGCGCTCGCATCGTCGATGCGCTGGGCGTGCCGGACAACCCGCTGAACCCCTATCAGCAGAGCACGCTGAAAGGCGACCGCCCGGTCTTCGACGACTGGTACGTCGTGGTGAGCGCGATCAGCGACACGGTCTATGAGCCGCGCACGGTGCCGATCCCGGTCTCGACCGTGGTCGCCAACCAGCAGGAAGGCAACGACCAGTTCGGCAAGCCGCGCCAGACCTTCTTCGTCCAGACGCTGATCCCCACCTTCTCGATCATCAAGGGCGACACGACCTTCATGCCGCCCGAGTTCGAGTTCACGGTCACCCCGGCCGTCAGCTTCACCCATCTGGGTGTCGAGGAGCTGGGCGTCACCGACGTGAACCCGGCCAAGGGCAGCATCCGCAATTCGGGCTTCGTCGGCTTCCAGGAAGCCTTCATCGACTATCATATCCGCAACGTGTCGGACCGGTTCGATTTCGATTCGATCCGCATCGGCATCCAGCCGATGAACGTCGATTTCCGCGGCTTCCTGTTTAACGACGACCAGCTGGGCGTGCGCCTGTTCGGCGACCGGGCCAACAACCGCTTCCAGTACAACATCGCCTATTTCCGGCGGATCGAGAAAGACACCAACAGCGGCTTCAACGACCTGAGCAAGGATCTGCGCCGCGACAACATCATCATCGGCAACCTGTTCGTGCAGGATCTGCCGATCCACGGCTTCACCACCGAGTTCAGCGTCGTCCATAACTGGAACCATGAGACCGGGCAGCACTACGACACCAACGGCTTCATCGTGCGGCCGGCGGCGGTGGGCTACCAGCAGCCTCACGATTACCAGGTCACGTATCTAGGCCTCAACGGCGACGGCCATTTCGGCCGCTTCAATCTCGATGCGTCGTTCTATTACGCGATCGGCAGCGACAGCGTGAACGAACTGACCGGCAAGCCGGCGGATATCCGCGCCTTCGAGATCGCTCTGGAGCCGTCGGTCGATATCGATTATGTCCGCATCCGCGGTTCCTTCTTCTATGCCAGCGGCAGCGATCCGCGCACCGGGACCGAGGGCGGCTTCGACGCCATCAACCAGAACCCGCTCTTCGCCGGCTCCGATTCCAGCTACTTCATCCGCGAGGGCATTCCGTTCATCGGCGGCGGCGGCGTCCAGCTGACCGGCCCCAACAGCTTGCTGCCGGACCTGCGCTCGTCGAAAGACGAGGGCCAGTCGAACTTCAACAATCCGGGCCTGATCCTGGTCGGCATCGGCACCGATGTCGACGTGCTGCCCGAGCTTCGGATCAGCACGGACTTCAACCATCTGTGGTTCGACAACACCAAGACCCTGGAGGTGCTGCGCCAGCAGGGGCCCATCCGCAAGGATCTGGGCTGGGACCTGTCGACCACGGCGAATTACCGTCCGTTCGACACGCAGAACGTCATCCTGCGGGCCTCAGGCGCCGTATTGATTCCCGGCGATGGCTTCAAGGATCTGTTCAGCTCGGCTGACGCGGACAAGGTCTATTACTCCGTGGTTCTCAGCGCCATCCTTGCCTATTGAGGGCGCCATGATACGCATCGGCTTAGCTATCGGCCTTTTGTGCCTCGCTTTCTCGGCCCCGCTCCGCGCAGAACCGGCGGCCGTCGGCCCCGTTGCCATGGAACCTGCCATGGGGCCGACCTCGGCCGCGCCCCGCTTCCAGACGGCCGCCGAGGCCGATGCCAAGAGCACCGGCTGCATCACCTGCCATGCCAAGTCCGATGCGCCGTCGATGCATCGGAACACGGCGATCAAGCTGGGCTGCGCCGATTGCCATGGCGGCAATGTGAACGTCACCCGCCCCGAAGGCACGAACATCACCTTCGGCCCGAGCAAAAGCGATTCGCCCGAGGGCCTGTCCGGCCATGCGCCGGCGGTCGATCGCAGCAGCGATCCCGCTTACCGGGCGGCGATGGATGCCGCCCACGTGAAGCCCGAAAACCCGGAGATCTGGGGCTGGCCGAACAGCGCCAAGCCGGAGCGTTCCTATACCGCGCTCAATCATGAGAGCCCGCAATTCATCCGGTTCCTGAACCCGTCGGACTACCGCGTCGCGCACCTGGCCTGCGGCGCCTGCCACGATGCCGAGATCAAGGCGACCCAGCGCTCGCTGATGTCGACCGCGGCGATGTTCTGGGCGGCGGGCGCCTATAACAACGGCATCCTGCCGATGAAGCACACCATCGTCGGCGAGGGTTACACCGAGGACGGCAAGTCGGCGCAGATTTTCGCCCCGGCCGAGCCGACGGCCGATGAGATCAAGCATCATGGCCTGGTCTCCAGCCTGCTGCCGCTGCCGCCATGGGAGGTGATGAAGCCCTCCGACATCTTCCGCGTGTTCGAGCGCGGCGGCAAAGTCACCGGCACCCAGTTCCCCGATATCGGCGACCCGAACCAGAGCGGCGGCATCCAGAAGCTGGACGAGGACGGCCGGTCCGAGCTGCACGCCTCCAACCGCGACGCCGGCACCGGCAACCGCATCGCCGTGGCGGTCATCAACATCACCAAGACCCGCCTCAATGACCCGATGATGTGGTTCATGGGTACGAACGACCAGCCGGGCGACTATCGCAGCTCAGGCTGCTCGGGCTGCCATGTCATCTATTCGAACGACCGCGATCCGCTGCATTCCGGGCCTTACGCCAAGTTCGGCCATGACGGCTCCAGCCAGCAGATCGACCCGACGATCCCGCACGGCGAGTCCGGCCATCCGCTGAAGCATGTCTTCACCCGGGCGATCCCGACCAGCCAGTGCATGGTCTGCCACATGCACCAGCCCAATATCTTCGTGAACTCCTTCATGGGGTACACGATGTGGGATTATGAGTCCGACGCCCCGAACATGTGGCCGGAGAAGCAGCAATATCCGACCGACGCGGAAATCCGCGAGGTCAATGAGCGCAATCCGGAAGGCGCCGCGGCGCGCGGCAAATGGGCCGATGTCGACTTCCTGTCCAAGGTCGCCGACCTGAACCCGAAGCTGAAGAACACCCAGTTCGCCGATTATCACGGCCATGGCTGGAACTTCCGCGCCATCTTCAAGCAGGACCGCAAGGGCAACCTGCTCGACGCCAAGGGCAAGATCGTGCCTTGGACCGATCCCGACCGGTTCCACAAGGCCGTGCATCTGGCCTCCATCCATATGGAGAAGGGGATGCAGTGCATGGACTGCCACTTCTCGCAGGACGCGCACGGCAACGGTTTCATCTATGGCGAGGTGCCGGCGGCGATCGAGATCCAGTGCCTGGACTGCCACGGCACGGCCGACAAATATCCGACCCTGAAGACCTCGGGCCCGGCGGCGCCCCCGGGCGGCCACGACCTGACCTCGATCCGCAACGAGGACGGGGCGCTGCGTTTCGAATGGCGCGGCAAGGAGCTGTATCAGCGCTCGTCGGTGACGCCGGGCCTGGAATGGCGGGTCAGCCTGGTGAAGGACACGGTCGATCCGACCAATCCGCACTACAACGCCAAGGCGGCGCGCGCCAAGCTGATGTCGGCCGACCCGTCGCTGAAATGGGGCCTCAGCATCCCGGCGTCGAACCGGGCGCACCAGGACAAGAACATGATGTGCATCACCTGCCACACATCATGGACCACCAGCTGCTCGGGCTGCCACCTGCCGATCGAAGCCAACTGGAAGTCCGAACGCCACCACTTCCAGGGCGGCGAGACCCGGAATTTCGCGACCTATAATCCGCAGGTTTCGCGCGACGACATGTTCTTCCTGGGCAAGAACGGCACGATCAAGAACGGCATCATCGCGCCGATCCGTTCCTCCTCGGCGCTGATCCTGTCGTCGACCAACATCAACCGTGAGAAGATCTATATCCAGCAGCCGCCGATCGCGGCCTCCGGCTTCTCGTCACAGGCCTTCGCCCCGCACTATCCGCACACCGAGCGGACGGTGGAGACCAAGACCTGCGAGGATTGCCACGTCTCCAAGAAGGACGACAACAACGCGATCATGGCGCAGCTTCTGCTGCTGGGCACCAACTTCCCCAACTTCGTCGGCTACAACGCCTGGCTGGGTGAGGAGAGCGGCATCGAGGCAGTGCGCGTCACCGAATGGGACGAGCCGCAAGCCGTCATCGGCAGCTATCTGCATCGCTATGCCTATCCCGACTGGTTCAAGCAGCATCAGGACCACGGCAAGGAGCTGCAGGAGTCCTATCACCACTCGGGCGACCTGACGCGCTGCATCCAGATGCGCGGGGAATACATGTTCACCGCCGGCGGATCGGACGGGTTCCGCGTCTATGACGTCGCCTCGATCGCCAATAAGGGCTTTTCCGAGCGCATCATCACCGGCCCGTTCTCGCCGCTGGGCCACGACACCCATGTCAGCTCGGCCGACGCCACCTGCGTGGCGCTGCCGACCAACCAGGCCATCGCCCCCTTACGCAATCCCGACAGCGACCTGATGCGCAAGGACAATGAGGAGCAGCCATTCCACCCGATCTACCACTACGCCTTCATCACGGATTCGAAGGAAGGTCTGATCGCGGTGGATGTGGACACGCTGGCCGATGGTGAGCCGCGCAACAACTATCTGAAGCGCGCGATGACCTGGAACGAGGGCGGCATCCTGAACGGCGCCCGCCACATCACCATCGCCGGCTCGAACTTCTATATCGCCGCCGACAAGGGCATCGTCGTGCTCGACATGAACGATCCGCTGAACCCGAAGGTGCGATCGGTGATCGACCTGCCGACGGCGACATCGACCGCGGTCCAGTTCCGTTATCTGTTCGTCACCGATTCGACGGGGCTCAGGATCGTCGACATCACCAACCCGGACCATCCGGAGATCATGCCGGCCTCGGTGCCGCTGGCGCAGGCCCGCCGGGTCTATGTCGCCCGCACCTTCGCCTATGTTGCTGACGGATCGGACGGTCTGGCGATCATCGATGTCGAGCAGCCGCGCCAGCCGAAGCTGTACCAGATGTTCAACGCCGACGGGCAGATCAAGGACGCGCACGACGTGATCGTCGGTACGACCAATGCCTCGCTCTATGCCTATGTCGCCGACGGCGAGGCGGGGCTGAAGGTGATCCAGCTGACCTCGCCGGGATCCCAGCCGCGCTTCTACGGCTTCAGCCCCGACCCCAAGCCTGAGCTGATCGCCTGGAAGAAGACCGAGAGCCCGGCGCTGGCCCTGTCCAAGGGCCTGGACCGCGACCGTGCGGTGGATGAGACCGGCAACCAGATCGCCATCTTCGGCCGCATCGGCTCCCGCCCCTTCACCCTGCCGGAGATGGAGAAGCTCTATCTCGACAAGAACCGGCTGTGGACGGTCGACAATGTCGGCAAACCGGGCGACTTCATGCCGGCCAAGGCGGAGCGCACGGGCGCCCCGAGCAGCGCGGTCTTCCAGAAGCCGGGCGGAGCCGGGACCAACTAGGCCCAAACCAACTAGGACCGGTGGACCCGCGGCAGTCGCCGCGGGTGGATCCCGATCAGGTACTTGTCCTTGCGGGCCAGTAGCCAGCACGACCATTCCGGCCATCGGAAGACGCCGCGCTGCACCTGAGCCGGCTGGACATTCGGGGCCGGCTTGAAGCGCCGCGCCCCTTCGAAAATCTGCTTGATCACCATCGCAACTATGCCTTCGACGAGCGCTGCGGCGGCGGCCTTGCGTGCCGCCGCATTGCCTCAGTCAACGGTTCGCGATTCGGCTGGTTCCCGAAAAACACATAGCGGCAGTGCGGAAAAATCTCAGATAACGGATGACGCCCTCTATACAGGCGGATATTTGTCTACTATATAAGACGACATGGCATCTTCCCCGCCATAACCGACACCCCCTCCCGGGTGTTTCCGAGCTAGACTTAGAGCCGCCTTCGGGCGGCTCTTTTTTTGCCGGCACCAGGGCGGCCGGGCGACACGGGCAAAAATGCCGCTCGCCAATATATTTAAAACCGTGCAACACTGAGTCGTTCGGCGTGACGTCCCTACCCGCATAAATCAACACTGATAAGAAGGGTTTTCCTTGTCATCTGATACGCCGAGCCAGGCCACAAACGGACTGGCAGTCCAGGCGCAGCAGACCAGAGATCGCCCGCGTCGACCATCATCAGTCGTTGATCCGAAAAGGTCCTGAAAGATGGTCGACAGCTGCAATGTGCTGATGATCTTCCCGCTGTTCAACGCGGCCTCGTTCTGGAATTACACCGCCGCCTGCGACCTGACCGGCGCGCGCTATCCCGCGGCGCCGCTGGGCCTGATCACCGTTGCCGCGCTGCTCCCGAAAAACTGGAACATCCGGCTGGTCAACCGCAATACCGAGACCCTGACCGACGACGATCTGGCCTGGGCCGACATGGTCATGACAGGCGGGATGCTGCCGCAGCGCAACGATGCGGTGCGGATCATCGACATGTGCCGCGCGCTCGGCAAGCCGGTGGTGGTCGGCGGGCCGGACGTCACCTCGGTCCCCTCTTTCTACAGCGCGGCTGACTTCCAGGTCCTGGGCGAAGCCGAGGAGATCATGGACGATTTCGTCGCCGCCTGGGTGGCCGGCGATCGGCAGGGCGTCTTCAAGGCGGAGATGGGCAAGACCGACGTCACCAAGAGCCCGACGCCGCGCTTCGATCTGCTGAACCTCAAGCACTATCTGCATGTCGGCGTCCAGTTCTCGCGCGGCTGCCCCTTCACCTGCGAATTCTGCGACATCATCGAGCTGTATGGCAGGGTGCCGCGCACCAAGACCACCGAACAGGTCCTGGCCGAGCTCGACACGCTCTACGCGCTGGGCTATCGCGGCCATGTCGATTTCGTCGACGACAATCTGATCGGCAACAAGAAGTCGCTGCGGAAATTCCTGCCCGAACTGAAGGGCTGGATGGGCCGTCACGATTTCCCGTTCGAGTTCTCGACCGAGGCTTCGATCAATCTCGCGGACGATCCCGAACTGCTGACCGCACTGTCGGATTGCAACTTCTTCGCCCTGTTCGTCGGGATCGAGAGCCCCGACACCGACACTTTGGTCATGACGCAGAAGAAGCAGAACACGCGGCGCAGCCTGCAGGAGAGCATCGAGAAGATCTATGAGGCCGGCATCTTCGTGAATGCCGGCTTCATCGTCGGGTTCGACAGCGAGAAGGGCAGCATCGCCCAGGGCATGATCGACTGCGTCGAGGACACTGCCATCCCCGTCTGCATGGTCGGGCTGCTCTATGCCCTGCCGACGACGCAGCTGACCAAGCGGCTGCTGGCGGAGGGGCGCCTCCACCCCGACGGCGACCCGACCGAAGCCGGCGACCAATGCACAGCCGGGCTGAATTTCGACACTGCCCGCCCGCGCCGCGAGGTGCTGCGGGACTATAAGATGGTGCTGGAGGCGATCTATGAACCGGCGGCCTATTTCGGCCGCGTGCGCCGCGTCGGCCGCATGCTGAAGCGCAGCCGATCGTACGAGATGATCCCGGGCGACCTGCGCAGCTTCTTCCGCCTGCTGTGGCGCATCCCGAGCGCCGGGCGGGGCACGCGCCGGCAGCTATGGCTCACCCTGCTGGACTGCCTGATCCACAACCCCAGGGCGCTCCCCTATCTGATCAAGATCGCCGCCCTCTACCTCCATCTGGGCCCCTTCGCCCGCCGGGTGATCGCCGAGATCGACGGCCAGATCCAGGACGTGGAGCTGGGCCGCTGGCAGGCCCCGGTGGCCATGCTGCCGGTGGAAGCGGTGCTGGTGCCGGCTTGAGGGCAATCCCAGGTCGCTTCACCGGATATCGCGTGAATGGCACGCCCAGCCATTGACGCGGATTGGCGAAGACCTTTAGAAGAACGCTCCCGCATGAACGCCCCCCGTGTCAGCGCAATGCTGATGTCACCGGGATGGAGAGGTGGCAGAGCGGTTGATTGCACCGGTCTCGAAAACCGGAGTACCTGCAAGGGTATCGGGGGTTCGAATCCCCCCCTCTCCGCCAGCGTTCAGCGTCAGCACACCTCAGTCCGCGAAAGCCGTCAGCTCGAAACGTCCCGGCCCGCGCCGCTTCGCCACCTGAAGGGCGGCGTCGGCTTCGCGCAGCATTTCGCCGGGGCGGTCCTGGCCTGAGCTCTTCATGACCACGCCGATCGAGACGGTGATCGGCGGCGCGCCAGCTGCCAGCTCCTCCAGCGCCGCCGGCACCGCGGACACGATGCGCTGGGCCAGGACGTCGATGTCCCTGGCGTCGGCGATCTCTTCCAGCAGGATGCCGAACCTGTCGCCGTCCAGCCGGGCGACCAGGTCGCTCGCCCGCACACAGTCGCGGATGACATCCCCCGCCCGGGCCAGGATCCGGTTGCCGGCGCCCTCGCCCAGCCGCGCCGCGGCATCGCCGAAGCCGTCGAGCTCAAGGCTGCAGACAGCGAACGGCGCGCTGGTCCGCCGGTCGGCCAAAGCTGCGCGGCGGGCCAGCTGATCCATGAAATGGCTGCGATTGGCGAGGCCGGTCTGCGGATCCTGCAGCGCGTGGCTTTGAACCTCGACCCTGAGCCGGCTGAGCGCCACATGCTCGGCATTCAGCACCCAAGCCGCGCGCAGCACGGCCGCGAAAATCAGCAGCACGGTGATGACCCCGAACAGGGCAACACCCCAGGCCACCCCGATATAATGAAGCTTGTGAGCGCCGTAGATCGCGGGGCCGGAAATGCCGACTGTCAGCGTCGCAACCAGCACCGTGAGGCGCAGCAGCCGGCCGGCCGGCCCTTTGTCGCGGATCAGCGCGACGGACGCCTTCAGCGTTCCCCAGAGGCCGAGCGCCCGCCGGGGTGCGGTGTTCCGCGCGGGAAGAGAGGCGTTCAGCGGCATCGTCCCTTTACTTGGGGGCAGCAGGTCCGCACTAGCCCCTCGGCGGGAGAAACACCATCTGCTATTGCAACGCAATAGGCTCGCCGCCACCGCATGACGATGGACCCACGAAATTGACCGATCTGGCCCCGAGCGGCCCGCAAAACCCAGTGGAATGGCGTACGACGCCAGGCCTGACGCCCTACCAGGACGCCGTGACGGCAATGGAGGCGCGGGTGGCGGCGATTCATGCGGGCGAGCAACCCGAGCATGTCTGGCTGGTCGAGCATCCGCCGCTCTATACCGCCGGCACCAGCGCCAAGCCGTCCGACCTGCTGGATGCGCGGTTTCCCGTCCATGAGACCGGGCGCGGCGGGCAGTTGACCTATCACGGGCCGGGACAGCGTGTGGCCTATGTCATGCTGGACCTGAAGCGCCGCAACCCCGACGTCCGCGCCTATGTCGCCGGGCTGGAGAACTGGATCATGCGCGCGCTCGCCGGTTTCGGTGTCACCGCCGAGCGGCGCGAGGGCCGGGTCGGGCTGTGGGTGGCGCTGGACCGTCATGGCGGCCTGCCCGGAACCGAGGCCAAGATCGCCGCCATCGGCGTGCGCGTGCGCCGCTGGATCACCTTCCACGGCGCGGCGATCAACCTCTCCCCCGACCTGTCGCACTATGGCGGGATCGTCCCCTGCGGCATCCGCGAGCATGGGGTGACGTCGCTGAAGGCGCTGGGCGTCGATGCGACGATGGAGGATCTGGATGCGGCGCTGAAGGACGCGTGGCCGGCGATATTCGGCTAGACGCCTCGTCGACAGGGAATAATTTATAACATACAGAAGTCATGATTTCATGGCGGTGTTGACGCGATTCCGCTGATCGCGCCCGCATGGGAGTCGACAGTGAACAGGACCTTGGTGACAGGCATCGCCGTCGCGGTGTTGCTCCTCGTTTTTCCCGCGGCATCGCGTGCCGGTTCCACAGTGCCTGCGGCAAGCGCGAGCACCGACGCAGGCTTCGGCAGCAAGGTCAGGGTGCGGCTGCAACTCGTTCCGCAGGCGCCGGCGAGCGTGGAGCGGGTATCTTTCGGCATTCCACTGCCGCCGGGCGCCGTCACGGACGCCAGCGTCATGCGCGTACTGCAGGCCGGGGGAGCAGCGGCGGTCGGCGGCGTCTGGATCCAGCCCACGCTCTACACCTACGACGCCGCGGGTGCGGTTACCGGGATACGCGCCGTCCTCGTGTCGCTGCCCAGAAACCAGATCACCGGCAAGTTTCTCGATGTCGATGTGTACTGGCAGAGCGGCGTCGGCGGGCCGCAGACCCACGCCGCCGTGCCATTCTCCGCTCAGGAATCGTGGCAGACCGCCAAGATGAACGATCGCTCGATCGCCTTTGCCAACGGCGTCTACACGCTGGTCGACGGCCCGACCAAGACGCGGCAGCTCTATAAGGGGTTCGAGCCGGTCGTCACGGCGTCGTTTCCGGACGGCTATCTGGCCTATACCGGGATACTCGGTCCGCAGATATCGCGCACCCAATTGCTGGCGAATCCCGCGCTGGCCGGCGTCGCCTTCGTCTCGAACGAGCTGATGACCTTCGGCGACGGCGCCGTCTACGACGAGGGCTACGGCGTCAACGCGAACTACCTGCGCCATACCGTGCTCGATGCCGACGCCTCCAACCCTGCCGTCTACCTCAATGACGATTCCGAAGGTGCGAAGCCCTACAATGCCTTTGAAGGCTGGCTCTACGATCGGTGCGCCACCTTCCTTACGGCATACGCACATGCCGACACCGTAGAGCTGGGGCGGCGCGCCATGCGCACATGCTCCTTTTACGCAGGCAGGATCAATGCGGACGGGTACTTCATCGGCAAGCCGCCGATCGACCCCTATACCGGGAACCCGGTCGCGCCGGGATCGCCGGGCTCGTACTATGACGACAAATACTCCCACGTGCGCGGGCTCTACGCCTACTACGCGCTGACCGGCGACCCGCAGGCGCGGACCGCGATTCGCAACATCGCCAAGTTGTGGCGGGACGAGCAGGATTTCGTGGCGCCGTATCGCGACGGGCACCTGCGCGGCGTGGACAAGCAGTGGACCGAGCGGCTGCTCGGCACCAGCCTGGAAGGCCTGATTTACGGATACCTGGCGACCGGAGACAAATCCTATCTGGCGGCGTTCAAGCAGATGTTCGCGACCGGCTATCGCCATATTTCCACCGCGAACCAGGCGACGCTGGACAAGATCGATCTGAGCCATTTCCCGCCGCAGAACTGCTTCATCCATAACTCCGCGCAGCATGGCGACGGCGCGTACTCCACCACCGAACCCTGGTGCTCGGGCTGGATGACCGAACTGGTGATAGACCCGCTGCTGCGCTACCAGGAGTTGACCGGCGATCCGCACGTGGACGAGATCTTCATCCGTCTGGCGCGGCAGTTGCGCGACGTGGGCACGGAGTATTTTTCCGGCGACGTCCTGGGCGACTCGTTCCTGAAGCCGTCACGCTGCTTCGACCGGACGAACAAGGAAGATCCGCGTATCCTGACCCCGATCTATGGCAGCGGCCTGAAAATCGGCGGTCAGCGCGTCAATAACGGAGAATTCGACGACTTCGAGCATTGCCCTGACGCGACCGCGCTGCTCGCCGTCGCGCTGCGCGCGCTGAAGAACACGGGCGGGGCCGATAACCCGGGCGTCGGACCGTTCGCTACCGAGGGCGCTTCGTTCCTGGCGCTGCACAACGAGTTCGCCTTCTGCGCCCGCTACACTTTCGACTACCACGTCCGCACCAACCGCGACCCGCGCCTTCTCTCGCAGGATGAGCTCGCAGCCGGCTATTCCGGCGGAAACCTTAAAGCGCAGACCGCGTGGCTTGCCGACAATAAGATCGGGTATCCGGTGCATGAAACCGCGCCGCTGCGCAAGTTCAGCTGGTGGTTCAACACATCGATGCTTCAGTACGCGCTCCTGACGCAGGCCGGCGCCGATGTGAGCAAGGTTTCCGGGGGACACGTCAATCCGGCGGGTTGCAAGTAGCAGCGGCGCCTGCCGGGCGTTCCGGCCTAATCCGCCGCCGCTGCCGTGATCTGGTCCCGCGCATAGGCCGCGATATCGGCCACCAATATGTCGAGGTCGCGCTTCAGCTGGGCGAAGCCTTCGCTGGGCACCAAAGTCTCCTCGTTCATATAGAGGCGGCGGTTGACCTCGATCTGCAGCGAATGATGCCCCAGATGCGGCTGGCCGAAGCGGCGGACCAGCTCGACGCCCTTGTAGGGGTCGTTGATCCGCACGTCATAGCCCAGCCGCTCCAAGGTGCCCTGGACCAGGCGGCGGAAGCCGGCGCCGCAGGTGGTGCCGTCGCGGTCGCCCAGCACGAAATCCGCCCGCTCCCACCCGCCGACCGGCACGCGCGGGCCGCGCGACGACGGCATCGAATGGCAGTTCACGTGCCAGACCGCGCCGAAGCGGGCGGCGGCATCGGCGATCGCGTCGGCCACGGCATTGTGATAGGGGCGGTAATAACGCTCGATCCGGTGCCTGATCTCGGCCACGGTCAGCTTGCGGTCGTACATCGACAGGCCGGGGCGGCAGATGCGGCGCACCAGCCCCATGCCGACGCGCGCCCGGTCGCTGGTGGAGACCGGCCCGGGCCAGGGCTGGTCCAGCAGCTGCTGGTCGATATCCTCGATCCCGCGATTGACGTCGATATAGCTGCGCGGGAACAGGGCGGCGATCATCGTCGCCCCAACCTCGGGCGCGGCGCCGAACAGGACGTCGACATGCGCATCCTCCGCCTGGCGCAGCAGGCGGGACGGGCAGGCATAGGCGAAATCGGCGGGATAGATGGCGCCGCTGTGCGGGCTGTCGAAAACTACGGGAACCGGCTCCGTCAACGGATCGTGGCGAACGAGGATGCCGGGCTCGATAAGGCTCATACCGGAAAAGTGCATGAAAGCGGCGCCGTGCGCAACGGCGGGGCGGCAGGATTTGCCTGTGTTTCTTGGCCGATCACCGGACCCGTATCAGCGCCGGTTCCACCGGCCGACCGTAGCATCGTCGATGCCGAAGCCCCCGGCGAAGGGCGCCATCGGCACCCAGAGCACCGCTGGGCCGGAATGGAGCTGCTGGATCGCAGCGGTGGCGGCGACCGGCGCGTCGGACGAGGCGTCGAAGATGCTGTCGTCCCAGTTGATATTGTCGGCGGTCAGGCCGTGGACGCATTCGGCGGGCAGTGGGAACGATGCCGCGACCGACCAGGATTCGGTGCCGGCGACGATCGGGAAGTCACCCTCCTTCGCCGCGTTCAGCAGCTTGTCGCGCGCCGTTCCCAGATGGGCATGCCCGTTGGATGCGAACCGCTGGCCCAGATGAAAGGCCAGCAGGCGCGCGGCGTCGCCGATGCGGATGAATTCGTCAGTGCTCACTATCGCCGCCTCTCCAAGCCCGGCTCTTTCTGTCATATGGAGCCTCCCGCTTACAATAGCGAGGTCCTGCCGATACTAGCAGGCCCGGCCGCGCGCCGACATAAAAAAGGGGCGGAGGCCAAAGGCCCCCGCCCCGCAAGCGTCGCGTTGTCCGGTTCTCAGAAGGGATAGTACCGGAAGGACGTGTAGACGATGTTGTTGTCGACCGTGCCGCCGCCACCGACGCCGCCCCAGACATTGCGGGCGACATATTCGTACTGCGCGCCGAAGCGGACGCTGCCGAAATCGCCCTGGTAGAATTTCCACCAGAAGCCGGCAGTGCCCTCCATCAGGTCGCGCGTATTGCCGGTGCAGGTGAGCGAGCTGCCTTCCGTGGCGCAGCCGGCATTGCTGGACAGCGGGTTGCCGTAGCCATAGCCGCTGACGCCCGGAACCGACCAGCGGTCCGCGTGCTCCAGCCCGGCATAGCCGTAGATATCCAGCGACGGGTTCGGATGACCGATCACGCCCGCCATGATCTGGTACTCGGTCAGCGGATGAGTGCTGCCGTCGGGCCCGTAGGTGACGTCCGGCAGCTGGCCGGCGCCGTAACGGCCGATACCCTGCCCGACCAGGCCGCTGACCTGGAAATCCAGCATCTTCGGAATGATCGGCAGGATCGCGCCGGCGCCGACGCCGCCGCCGATATCGGTCTTGTTCTGGAAGTTGGCGCGGTCACGGAAGAAGCGGGCGATGCCGTAGATCTCATAATGACCCCAGCCCGGCTCCCACGCAGCCTTGGCGATGATGTCCGGCCCGGCATCGTTGGTGTAGACGACGGAGCCGGTATCGGTGTCGAACAGGCCGCCGCCCTGGGCGCCGGAGTTGTTCTGGTTGCCGGCGCCGGACGGGAACGAGCCGGTCTGCGTCGTCTGGGCGTTTTCGACCGAGAGGCCCAGCCACAGTTTCTTGTCGAAGTCCTTGACGATGCGCACGCCCGGCTGGCGGGTCCAGTTGAAGCCGACGACGTACTGCGCGTCGATGGTCAGCGGCACGTCCTCCTGGCGCGGCATCAGGCCGCTCGAATAGAGCGTGGCCAGGCTCCAGCTCTGGCCGGCCAGCAGATGCAGGCCCAGATCGTCCCAATCGACGGTGCCATAGATGTTGCGGATGCGCAGGTTATAGCTGTTGCTTTCCTTTGAGTTGGCCGTGCCGGCCGCGCCCAGGAAGTCCATTTCGTAATAGGCGCCGGCATGGGTGGTCGGGTCGATGTCGGCGGTCGCCAGCAGCGACAGCCGGCTCTGCCGGGCGGTGAAGCGGGTTTCGCTTAAGTGGTCGTTCGAGCTGTTGCCGAACGGGACGCCGTTGAAGTTCTGGCCGACATCCGACGCCTGGTTCTTGTTGCGGTAGATTCCCGCCGCTTCGATGAAGCCGCCGGGCGTGACGGTCACCGCCCCGATCTGCAGCCCCTTCTTGCCCTTGGGCGGCGTGACCTTGGCCACCGCCGCGACCGCCGTATCGACCTTTTCCTGGGTCGCCACGGCCTGGGCCTGGGTGGTCTGCTGCTGCCCCTTGAGGCCCTGGACCTCGGCCTTCAGCGCCTGGACCTCAGCCTTGAGCTCATCGATCTCGGACTGCTGCGAAGGCTTCGCCGCGAATGCCGGCGCCGTCGCGGTAAGGCCGAGACCGGCGACCGTGCCCGCCAATAAGATAGATCTGAATGACATCTGGTTCGTCCCTTATGTGCGCGGCCCTGGACTTCCCCAGCAATTGCGCCCTCGTCATCTTGGTTTGGATCAATGAGGCGGCTTGGTACGCGCCTTCACTGCGACGAAGCATTGCTGTACCCGGACCGCGGCTTTCACCGCCGAATCCTGCTGTTCGGATGAACTGCCCTCGGCGAGCGGACTTATAGCGGGACAAAACAATAAGTCCATGAAAACGTGATTAGAAAATCTTCATTAGGAAATTCTAATATAGAATACATTATGTAATATTGATGTAATCAAACAACACTTATATTGACTACGGGAAGAGGCGGTGCACGAAACTGGAGCATCTTGGTTTCGACCCTTCTGGGACGGAGCCAAAACCTCGGGCGGCTCCGGCAGGCCGGAGCCGCTTCTTTCCGGCCGACAGCCGTTAATACTTGTAGTTCAGGCCGAACAGAGCCGACCGGCCCGCGCCCGGCACGATGTGGAACGGGTGCAGCTGGTCGTAATAATACCGGTCGGTGATGTTGTAGACATTGACCTGCAGCCCGATCTGCGGGGTCAGCGCATATTTCGCCATAGCGTCGAAGGTGACATAGCCGGGCACGGTTTCGATCGGCGGCGTGTTCTGGGCGATGCGGCGCCCGACATAGTTGATGCCGCCGCCGACCTCCAGCCCGTAGGGCAGCCGGTATTCCGTCCACAGCGTGGCGCTGTGCTTCGGCACGTTGGCAAGCGGCGCCCCGACAGCCGCCGCCCCGGGCGCGGATTTCAGCACCGCGCTTTCCAGATAGGTATAGCCGGCGCTGATCTGCCAGCTGTCGGTGATATGGCCCACCGCCTCCACGTCGATGCCGTCGACCTGCTGGTCGCCGCCCAGAATGTTGAAGCCGGGATTGTTCGGGTCCGGCACGCGGGCATTGACCTTTTCCGCCCGGAACAGCGCCAGGCGCAGCGACAGGGCGCGGTCCAGCACGTCCCATTTGCCGCCGATCTCGAAATTCCGGTTCTTCTCCGGCGCCAGCCCCTCATAGCCGACGCCGAGCGAACGGCCGCTGGTGATCTGGGACAGGGTCTCGGCAGAGGGGTTGAACGAGGTGCCGTAATCGAAATAGAGGCTGGCATTGGGGATGGGCTTATAGACCAGGGCCGCGCGATAGCTCGGGATCTGGTCCAGCTCGTCCGCGGTGTTGGTCTTCACCACCTGGTTCAGCGCCGCCGGCGGCACCGAATAATAGATGCCGTTGAACCCGGCATCGAACCGGTCCCAGCGGACGCCGCCGGTCAGTTCCCACTGGTCGGCAAGCTTCACAGTGTCGATCGCATAGACCGCGAAGCCGACCGCCTGCGTGTCGGCGCGCAGGCGGATGTAGTTGGTGCCGGTGAAAATCTGGTTCTCGTTCGGATGCAGCAGATTGTTGAGCGGCGTGCCGGCCGCATTGTCGAATTCGGGCGTCGAGCTTTCCGGGCCGACCTCGAAACCGGTCACCAGCGTGTGCTCCAGCGGGCCGGTCGCGAATTTGGCCGTCAGATCGGTCTGGTTCTGCAGCAGCGTTTCGCGGCTGTAGCCGCTCCACATATTGCGCATGACCTGGATCGACGGCAGCGGCGAGGCCGTGGTGAAGGTCGCCGGCACGATCGGCTCGCTGATGCGGAAGTCGCGGTAATAGTCGGCATAGCGCAGCTGGCTGCGGATCTGCCAGCCATTGTCGAAGTCATGCTCGATCCGGGCGGTCAGCACGTCGGCATTGGTGTTCAGATAGTCGCTGCCGAAGCCGTAGAAATTCTGCCGCGCGACCGGGGCCGGGCTGCCGGCGAACCAGGGAATGCCGTAATCCGGCGTATCGTTCTCGGTCTGGTGGAAATAGCTGAGGGTGAGCCGCGTCGGCGTGCCCAGCCCCATGGCCAGGCTGGGGGCGAAGCCATAGCGGGCATATTCGCCGACATCGCGGCCCGCCACCATCTGGTCGTGCCCCATCAGGGTCAGCCGCGCCGCCGCGCCCTCGCCCAGCTCAGGCAGGGGCTGGTCGATATCGGCGGTCAGCCGGCGCGTCTCGTCGGTGCCGGCGCTGAGCGTCGCCGACAGGATCGGCGTCATGGTCGGCATCTTGCTGGCCTGGTTGACCACGCCGCCGGTCGAGCCGCGCCCGAACAGGATCGATGACGGCCCTTCCAGCACCTGCACCTCTTCCAGGTTGAACGGGTCGCGGTAGTAGCTGCCGAAATCGCGCATACCGTCCAGATAGATGTCGTTGCGCGCATTGAAGCCGCGCAAGGTCAGGTTGGTGCCCTGCCAGCTGAACTCGCCGGCGCCCAGGCTGATGCCGGGCACGTTGCGCAGCGCGTCGTTCAAGGTCGCCGCGCCGCGATCGTCGATCAGCTGCCCCGTGACGGTGGTGATCGATTGCGGCGTGTCCAGCAGCGGCTCGGTCAGCTTCGGGATCGCGTTGCGATCGGCCTTGTAGTCCTTGCGCTCGCCGATGACGGTGATCTGCTGCCTCTGCACCGCGTCCGGCTCCGGCGTGGTCTGCGCGGCGGCCGGCAAGGCGATGACGAGCAGGCTGGCGCCCGCCAGCAGGGCGATGCGCGCGCCGCGATCCTGACAAAACTCTCCCATGAACAAGCCCTTCTCCCCGGCCGCGCGCCATCCGCGTCGCGAGCCCGATTGCTTTGCGATGTGATGATGTGGGAGACGGCTTCGGCTGCGTACGCCCGCCTTTCCCAACTCTTTGACGAGCGGGAAAGCGAATTCCTCAGGGTGCGCCGGAGCAAAAAAAATCGCCCTCCGGCCGTGAGCCGGAGGGCGAGGTTATAGGACTCGGGATGCTATGCTCGGGTCCATCGTCTTCACTACGCCCCCTCATTCGGCTGTCGTAGTTATATTTTCCCAACGTTTCCGCGTAGGTTGTTGCTGACAATCGGCGGGATTTGGCCGACACTCGGGGCGGAAATCAGCCGGAGTAAACCGCATGTCCGCCCTGCCCGCCCACCTGCCGCAGACCGTCGACGGCGCCTCGGCCCACATCTATGCCGTGACCACGCCGAACGCGGACGACCTCAAGGTCATGGTCTGCCTCGAGGCCGCGGGCCAGGGCTTCTACAGCGCCTTTGCCGAAGCCGCGCCGAATGACGAGGTCCGGGCCGTCTTCAACAAGAACGGGCAGGAGGAGCTGGGCCACGCCCACCGGGTCAGCCGGGCGCTGAAGCTGCTCTACGACGTGGACTACGCGGTGCCCGAGCCCAAGGACAACCCCTATTACGACCGGCCGAGCGGCGTGGCGCTGTCCCGGGAGATGATCGAGGGCATCGCCAAAAGCGAGCTGGCCGGCGACGCGCTGTATGACCTGTGGGCCACCAATCTGGCCCATGAGGAGGCCGGCCGCCTGCTGCGGCTGAACGGCCGCGAAGAAAAAGGCCACGGCGAGCGCATGATGCGGGCCGCTACGCTTCTGTAACGAATTCCGCTATATTGTCGGTTAATTTGACAGTCGGCGCCGCCGGCCTCTTGGGAATCCTTGTCGCGCAATAACTTGCTAACATGGCTTGGTTTTTGCACGGTGTAGCTGATGATGAGATTTTTGCCTCTTTCCTGGGTTAAGCGCACCGGAATGCTGGCGGCCGTGGCTGCCGGCCTTCTGATCGCCGGCACGCTTGGCGCGGCCGCCGATCCCATCACGCTGGGCAGCGCGTCGACCTACGGCCTTCTGCTCGGCACCAACGAGACCCTGACCGCCAACGGCTTCCATGTCGGCGGCGATCTCGGCCTCAGCGCCAGCGATAAGGTCAATCTGTCGGGATATCTCACCGTCAGCGGCAACGCCTATATCGACGGCACGCCGAGCGTCAGCGGCGGCGGCTCCTACTCCGTGTCGGGCAGCATCGTCACCCAGTCGATGACTGCGATCGACGCGGCCGCCAACTCGGCCTCGATCAATGCGGGCGCGCTGACCGCCAATCTGTCGGTCGCCGGCAACGCGATCAGCGTCAACAGCAGCACCAACTCGATCGTGATCAAGGCGATCACGAACGCCAGCGAGAACGTGCTGACGATCAGCAGCCTCAGCCTGACCAACGGCAGTATCACCTTCGACGACAACGGCTATACCAACGCCAAATTCATCGTGAACGTGACCGGCGCCTTCTCGATGACCAACGCCGCGCTGATCAAGGGCATCAACGGCGCGTCGGGCGACGACATCATCTTCAATATCGAGGGGACCGGCACGACCGTGAACCTCAACGGCAACAGCTCGACCTCGCTGCTGGGCACGATCCTGGCGCCACAGCGCAACGTCAATCTGGGCGGCGGCGGCAATCTGACGGGCGCGCTGATCGCCGGCGTCAAGAATGCGGGAACGTCCTATACGGTGAACCAATCCGGCAGCGGCTATAACATCACCAGCCTGGGCTTCACGCCGCGCAGCAGCGGCGGCAACGTGCCCGAGCCCTCGTCGATCGCCCTGTTCGGCGCCGGCGTCTCGGCCCTGATCGCCGCACGGCGGCGCCGGAAGCGCTGATCCAAGCCGAAAACCCGTCTGGTTGAGGCCGGCGGCGCCTGCGCCACTTTCCGGCTATTAAATATTCCCAATCTGCGCGTCCCGCCCGATTGAGACGCTATATTCGTTCCAGACACGCCTTGGGCCGTTGATGGCCGTCGGCGCCCTTCCGAGGAACATTGCCGACCCTGATCCATGCCAAGTTTACCTTCCGGCATCAGCCGTCCCGAACTGGTCAAGCCGCTCGATGCCGAGCTTGAAAGGCGCGGCCCGGAATATTGGGCATCCCGCGCCGAAGATGCGCGGACATTAGCCGCGCAAATGTCCGATCCTCTCTCGCGCAAAACGATGGAGAACATTGCCGCGAGTTACGACAAGCTTGCCGAGTGGGCCAGAAAAACACGGTAAAACCCTGTTGTTGCGCCATATTGCGCGCTTGACCGCGGCGGGCGCTTTTTTTACCGGACCGCCACTCAGTGTGGGTCTTGCATGCCGGACCGGCAGGGTATATTGGCACCTTCCTGCCCGACGTATGACGGAAGCGGCAGTCCCGCGGCACGCAGCGGCCGCCCTAAACACGCACAATCGCGACCGGGATGTCGATTTGGGAGAGCCTTTGCGCTCACCGAAACGAAGGAGATGGGCGTTTGTTCGGGATAGACACCATTCTGGTCGTCGATGACGAACCGGTCGCGCGGGAAGCGATGGTCAAGCTTCTGGAAGGGTCCGGCCGCAAGGTTCTCGACACGTTCAACGGTGCGCATGCGCTGGAGCTTATCGAACAGCATCCCGAAATTTCCCTGCTGCTGAGCGACATCCGGATGGCCGGAATTTCGGGCGTCGAATTGGCCAATGAGGCGCGGCAGCGCCGGCCGGCGCTGCGGATCGTCCTGACCTCGGCCTATACCACGGACCCTCCGGCGGAGTTCCCGTTCCTTCAGAAGCCCTGGCGGGCGAAGGAGCTGGCGAAGATTCTGGCGTCCCGCACGCCGCCGGACGCCGAGGCGGAATAGCCCGCGCTACTGCATCAGCTGGGCGGGAACGGTCTTGCCGTCCTGAGTCAGCGACAGGCTGTGCGCCCGGCCGCTGCCATCGGTCTGGAAGACGACCGTTCCATTGACGACGCGCAGGAAGAACTGGTCGTCGCCCATGAAGAACAATTCGGCCCGCGGCTGCCCGGTGCCCTGGACGAACAGCTTGTTGCCGTCGCGGGTGACGCTGAGCGCGAAATTGTCGTTCACCTCATAGCGGCCGAGATAATTGTCGAGCTGCGCCGGCTTGATCTCCGCCTCGCGGTGGAGGGGTCTCAGTGGCGAGTCCTTGTCCAGTATATGCGCGCCGATATCGTCGATCGTATTGGCCGAGTTCGACAGCACGACGACGCCGATCCGCTTCGACGGCACGAAGCCGATGAAGGCGCGATAGCCGTCGGTCCGCCCGTTCTCCCACACCATCTCGACATTGTGCGGCTTGGCGACATGCCAGCCGACCGCGGCCTTCAGCTCAAGATACTGGCTCTGCCGCTGGGTCTTCACCATATCCGCCATCGCCGGCGCCAACGGCGACGGGGCGAGGCCGATATTGGCGGCGAGGAAATTCAGCAGGTCATTGGCGGTGGACCGCATGCCGCCGGCGCCCGGCAGGCTCGGCAGGCGTTCATGGGGCACCGGCTGCAGATGCGCGTCATAGCCCGCCGAGTACTTGTCCTTCTCCTCCAGCGACGGGGCGAAATGGGTGCCGGTCATCTTCAGCGGCCCGAAGATGCGGGATTTCACCAGCGTCTCGAAATCCGTATGGGCGGCATCGGCGACCGCGATGCCCAGCAGCTGATAGCCGGCATTGGAATATTGATAGGCCGTTCCCGGGTCGCGGGTCAGCTCATAGGCCGCCACCGATTTCAGCAGCTGGCCCTGGTTCATGTCGGCATTGGGATCGTTGAGATCCGTCGCCGCCACGTTGGGCACCACATTGGGCAGGCCGGACGTGTGGGTGGCGAGGTCGAGCAAGGTGACCGGCTTGCCCCGGTACTGGGGCATGGTTGCGCCAGCCGGCAGGTATTTCGCCACCGGGTCGTTCAGCGACAGCTCCTTGCGCTGTGCCGCGTCGGCCAGCGCCAGGGCGGTGAAGACTTTCGATACCGAGCCGATCTCATAGATCGTGTCGCCGTCCACCTGGTCGTCATTGCCGACCTGCGCCGGCCCGCGCGCGAACAGGCGGCGGCCCGCCGGCTCGATCACGCCGACGACCAGCCCGACAGCATCGTGATAGGTCACCACCCGGTCGTCGACCATGCGCTGGATGTCGATATCGCTGGGCAAGTCCCCCGGTTGCAGCGGCCCGCCGTCGGACGGGGGCGCCAGCCGAGGTTTGGGCGCCGGCGGCGGAGGCGGCCCCTTCTTGGCCGGGGGCGCGGCCGTGGCGGCGGCGATCATCAGCACCGAAACGGCGGAAACAGCGAGGCCGAGGCGGAGGTTCTTACACAGCAGGGATGCGCTCACCGATAAAGCTTTCACCGATAAAGGCCCTCGCCGAACTTGCCAGCATCCATCGTTTTCGCCCATGCTACCGGTTCTATATCAGCCAGGGGTGCTTGCCGGGTTTTCCCGGCTTGCTGAGATCATACCCGTTGAACCTGACGTGGGTAATGCCACCGCAGGGAGTAGTTAAGTCTATGACCACGGATACGCATTCATCAAAAGGAAAAACCGCCATCATCGGCGGCGGGGTGATCGGCCTGGCTATCGGCTGGCGGCTGGCCGCGGCCGGGCAGCGGGTCGAGGTCTTCGAGCGCGGCGCCGCCGGCCATGGCGCCAGCTGGGCCGCGGCCGGCATGCTGGCCGCCGGATCGGAGGTCGAGCCCGGCGAGCAGGCGCTGTTTCCGCTGCTGCGCCACTCCCAATCGCTATGGCCGGCCTTCGCCGCCGAACTGGCCGACGCCAGCGGCATCGATGTCGAGCTCCGCACCGAGGGCACCATCTCCGTCGCCCTGACGCAGGACGACCTGGGGCGGCTGCGGCAAACCCATGCGCTACAGCAGCAGCTCGGCGTCGAATCGCAGTGGCTGACCCGGGCCGAGGCGCTGGACCGCGAACCCTATCTCAACCCCCGCATGCCCGGCGCGCTGCTGGTCAAGGGCGACCATCAGGTTGAGAACCGGATACTGGTCGCGGCGCTGAAAACCGCCTTCGCCCGCGCCGGGGGCGTGCTGCATGAGAAGATGGGCGACGTCACGGTGAGGACGGCGCGCGGCCGCGCCGTCGGTGTCGCCGCCAATGGCATTGAATATCCCGCCGACACCGTGATCGCCGCGGCCGGCGCCTGGACGCCGGATATTGCCGGCCTGCCCGGGGCCGATTGCCCGCCGGTGCGGCCGGTGAAGGGGCAGATGCTGGCCCTCCAGATGGACCCGGCGGCGCCGATCCTGACCCATGTCCTGTGGACGCCGAAGGCCTATCTGGTGCCGCGCCGCGACGGGCGGCTGCTGGTCGGCGCAACGACGGAGGAGCGCGGCTTCGACACCGCCATCACCGCCGGCGGGATGCTGTCGCTGCTGGAATCGGCCTGGCGGGCGCTGCCCGGCGTCGAGGAACTGCCGCTGATCGAGAGCTGGGTCGGCTTCCGCCCGGGCTCACGTGACGACGCGCCGATCCTGGGGCCGACGGGCACCGGGGGCTTGATCCTGGCGACGGGCCATCACCGCAACGGCATATTGCTGACCCCGGCCACCGCCGACGCCATCGCGCGATTGGTGCTGACCGGGCAGATCGACCCGGCCATCGCCGGTTTCGGGCTTTCCCGTTTCGCACATGCGGATGTGACAAGGACGAAGACATGGATATCAGCCTGAACGGCGCCCCCCACCGCTTCGACGGCTCGAGCCTGATCGAGCTGCTGGCGGCCCAGGCCATCGACCAGACCAAGCCCGGCGTGGCCGTCGCCATCAATGAGGAGATCGTGCCGCGCGCCGAATGGAAGACCGCCTCGCTGAAAGCCGGCGACGCGGTCGAGATCGTCCGCCCGCATTCGGGAGGCTGAGATGTCGAAGATCGATGCGCCGCCGGTGCTCACCATCGCCGGCGAAAATTTCGGCTCCGCCCTGATGGCGGGCACGGCCGGCTATCCCAACCGGCAGGTGATGCTGGACGCGCTCGCGGCCAGCGGGGCTGAGATCGTGACGGTCTCGATCCGCCGCGCCGACCTCAACGCGCCGCGCGAGAGCCTGGTCGATCTGCTGGGCGGCAAATACCGGCTGCTGCCCAACACGTCGGGCTGCGCCACCGCCAAGGACGCGGTGCTGACCGCCGGGCTGGCGCGGGAAGCCCTGGGCACCAACTGGGTGAAGCTGTAGGTCGTCGCAGACCGGGAGACGCTGTATCCCGATGCCGAGCAGCTGCTGAAGGCGGCGGCAACGCTGGTGGGACAAGGCTTCGCCGTGCTGGCCTATTGCAACGACGACCCGGTCACCTGCGAACGGCTGGCCGATCTCGGCTGTGCCACGGTGATGCCGCTGGGCGCGCCGATCGGCTCAGGCCTCGGCATCCTGAACCCGTTCAATATCGAGACGATCTGCCGGCGGCTCACCGTGCCGGTGATCCTCGACGCCGGCATCGGCACCGCCTCGGACGCGGCGCGGGCGATGGAGCTGGGCTGCTCGGGCGTGCTGCTGAACACCGCCATCGCCAAGGCCGACGACCCGGTGACGATGGCGACCGCCATGCGCCTCGCCGTCGCCGCCGGCCGCGCCGCCCGCCAGGCCGGCCGCATCCCCAAGCGCCTCTACGCCGAGGCCTCGAGCCCGGAGCTGGGCCTGATCGGCTCGTGACCCTGCCGGCGCCGATCCTCGTCATCACGGATCGGACGCAGTGCGCCGAGCCGCTGGAGGCCCGCGCCGCCGCCCTGTTCCGCGGCGGCTGCCGCTGGCTGTCGCTGCGGGAAAAGGATATGGAGCCGGCCGAGCGGCGCCGGCTGCTGAAGCGGCTGATCGCGGTGGCCGAGCCGTTCGGGGCTGTCGTCGGCGTGCATGGCGACCTGGCGGCGGCGGTTGCTTTGGGAATCCCGCTGCACCTGCCGGCGGACGGCGATCTTGCCGCCGCGCGCCGCGCACTGGGCAATCTCCTGCTGGGAAAATCCTGCCACGACGCGGCGGAGATCGCGGCGGCGGCTGGGGCGGATTATGTGACGCTGAGCCCGTTCTTCCCGAGCGCAAGCAAGCCGGGGTACGGGACGGCGTTGGATTTGCGGGCGGTTGCGGCGGGAGCCACGCTGCCGGTCCTGGCGCTGGGCGGGATCACGCGCGAGGCATTGCCTCAGGTATCGGGCGTTGCGGGCGTCGCCATCATGGGGGAGGCGATGCGGGTGCCGGAGCCGGAAAGTTGGTTCGCCGAGATGGCGTCGACATTCACCCTCACCCAACCCTCTCCCATCAAGGGAGAGGGCTTACCTTCACGTTCCCTCCCCCTCGATGGGGGAGGGTTAGGGAGAGGGTGATGCTCGAGCAGGGGCGGTAAACGACTCCCCCTCAAGACTGCTTCGGCTGCTTCTGGTACGGCGTGAAGGCGCCGAGCTGGCAGACCTGGCCGGTGCGCAGCACGCGGATCAGCTCCACGTTTTCGCAGTATTTGGGCAGGCCGCTGTCCCAGATGAAACCGTCCTGCCGCGTCAGGGTCGAGCAGCGATTACTGAGCGTGTTCAGCCAGACCTTCTTGCCGTTCATATAGAACAGGATCTGGTGATCGTTCAGCACCTCGGTATGGTCGATCCGGTTGACGTCGAGGCAGACCGGCTTGCCGTTCTCGTCGAGCGCGAAGGCCGCCGGGGCGGCCGTCAGCGTCAGCAGCGCGGCGACCGCGATGAGGCTTGTCTTCATCTTCCCTCCTCCCCCTGTGCCGCGCCCCGTCAGGAGGGGCCGACCGGCGTCTGATACGGCGTGAATTCGCCCAGCTGGCAAGGCTGCCCGCTGAACAGGACGCGGATGCTCTGCGCATTGGCGCAGAATTCCGAATAGTTGCTCGGCATCGAGAACCCTTCCTGGATGGGAAGGGTCGAGCAGTGGGACTTCAGCGTGTTCAGCCAGACCTGCTTTCCGCGCATATAGAACAGGATCTGTCGATCGTTCAGCACCTTCGTGTGGTCGATCTCGTCGGCCTTGATGCAGACCGATTTGGTCGCCTGGTCGGCCAGGGCCGGACCGGCGAGGGCGGCCGACGCCGCCAGTGCAATGAGAATCGTTTTTCCGCGCGGGATAACGCTATCCAGGGACGTATAGGTCATGTCGCATCTCCTTTGGACGACCGTTCCGTCGTTCGGCGCGCGACGGATCGCGTGATACTCCCTTAGTCCGACACTCGTACCGCTGCCTTTATTCCCAAACCCGATCCTAAGAAGTAACATAAGCGCGCGCCAGCTTTTGTCATCGGGGACTATCCGCCGGCGCCCATGAGACCTTGGTATGATAATTAACGATTCTGCCGGAAAATTCCGGCGGCCGGGCGGGGAAGGCCCTTTCAGTACCGCCGCTTTGCCGAGGTTTTCGGCCAAGTCCTCATGATATCGAAACGTCTCCTGGCGGCGGGCGCCGCCGGCTTGGCCGTGGTCGGCTGGCTGGTTTTCGTGCGTGGCGCCGCGGACAACTCCGCCGGGCTGGCGCCCCAGCCGGTCCCCGTCACCTCGGCCCAGGTCGTGGCCCGCGACGTGCCGCTGGCGCTGACCGGCATCGGCACCGTCCAGGCCTACAACACCGTCACCATCCGCGCCCGCGTCGACGGCGAGCTGGTCGATGTCGCCTTCCACGAGGGCAGCGACGTCAGGAAGGGCGACGTGCTGGCCAGGATCGACCCGCGCCCCTATCAGGCCGCGCTCGACAATGCGCTGGCGACCCTGGCCAAGGACCAGGCAGGGCTGGCCAACGCCAGGCGCGACCTGACCCGCTATCAGGACACAGCCGGCAAGGGCTTTTCCTCGCGCCAGCAGCTGGATACGCAGACCATGACGGTCGAGACGGCGGAGGCGCAGATCAAGGCCGACCAGGCCATGATCGAGAATGCGCAGGTGCAGCTGGGCTACACCACCATCACCGCGCCGCTGGACGGCGTGACCGGCATCCGGCTGATCGACCAGGGCAATATCATCCACGCCGCCGACGCGAACGGGCTGGTGGTCGTCACCCAGCTTCAGCCCATCTCGGTGATCTTCACCCTGCCGCAGAGCGAGCTGCCCCAGATCGCGGCGGCCCGGGCCAAGGGCACGCTGACAGCCGTGGCGCTGGACGGCGACGGCGTCACCGAGCTGGACCAGGGCGCGTTGGCGCTGATCGACAACCAGATCGACCCCGCCACCGGCACGATCAAGCTGAAGGCCAACTTCCCGAATGCGCAGCGGACCTTGTGGCCGGGGCAGTTCGTCAATGTCCGGCTGCAGGTCGGCACCGTCCGTGGCGGGCTGACCGTATCGTCGCGCGTGATCCAGCGCGGGCCGAAGGGCTTCTTCGCCTTCGTCATCAAGCCGGACAACACGGTCGAGCTGCGGCCGGTCGAGACCGGCGGGGACGATCGCGGCCAGGTGCTGGTCACCAAGGGCCTCAACGCCGGCGAGCGCGTGGTGGTCGACGGGCAGCTGCGGCTCCAGCCCGGCACGCCGGTGCAGGCCACCGAGGACAAGACGGCGGCGGCCGACGCCCCGGCCCAATCGACCGCCGCTGCGCAGCACTGACGCCGTGGGCTTTTCCAAGACCTTCATCGACCGGCCGATCGCCACCGCCCTGTTGATGGCGGCCATCCTGCTGTCGGGCATCGTCGCCTTCGGCCAGCTGCCGGTGGCGGCAATCCCGAAGGTCGACTATCCGACCATCCAGGTGTCGGCCAACCTGCCCGGCGCCGATCCCGAGACCATCGCCTCGTCGGTGGCGACGCCGCTGGAGCGTCAATTCTCGCAGATCGCCGACGTAACGCAGATGACGTCGACCAGCACGCTGGGCAACACCTCGATCTCGCTGCAATTCGACCTGTCGCGCAACATCGACGCCGCCGCCCAGGACGTGCAGGCGGCGATCTCGGCCGCCGGTGGGCAGTTGCCCAAGACCCTGCCCAACCCGCCGACCTGGAAGAAGGTGAACCCGGCCGACCGGCCGATCCTGCTGTTCGGCGTGACCTCGGACGTACTGCCGCTGGACGTGCTCGACGACCTGACCGACACCAAGCTGGCGCAGCAGCTGTCGCAGATTCCCGGCGTCTCCCAGGTCTTCATCTTCGGCGAGCAGAAGCCGGCGGTGCGGGTGCAGGTCGATCCGGCCCGGTTGGCCAACCAGGGCCTGTCGCTGGAGGATGTCCGCGCCGCGCTGGCCGCCACAAGCGTCGACGCGCCGAAGGGCACGTTCGACGGCGCCTATCAGTCCTCGACCATCGCCGCCAACGACCAGGTGCTGAACGCCGACGGCTATCGCAAGGTGATCGTCGCCTATCGGGGCGGCGCGCCGGTCAGGGTGTCCGATGTCGGCACCGCCCTGGACAGTGTCGAGAACGTTCAGCTCGCGGCCTTCGTGAACGACCGGCACGGCATCACCGTCGCGGTCTTCCGCCAGCCCGAGGCCAATATCATCACCACCACCGATGCGGTGAAGGCAGAGCTGAAGCGCCTGTCCGGCTTCCTGCCGCCCTCGGCCCATGTCGAAATCCTGGCCGACCGGACGCTCACCGTCCGCGCCTCGGTGGCCGAGGTCGAGACGACCCTGATGATCACCATCGCGCTGGTGGTGATGGTGATCTTCACGTTCCTGCGCAAGATCTGGGCGACCGTCATCCCGGCGACCGCCGTGCCGCTGTCGCTGATCGGCACGTTCGGGGCGATGTACCTGCTGGGCTATTCGATCGACAATCTGTCGCTGATGGCGTTGACGATCGCCGTCGGATTCGTCGTCGACGATGCGATCGTGATGATCGAGAATATCGTCCGCCATATCGAGGAGGGCGACAGCCCCTACGAGGCGGCGGTCAAGGGATCGCGCCAGATCGGCTTCACCATCGTCTCGATCACCGTATCGCTGATCGCGGTCTTCATCCCGCTGCTGCTGATGGGCGGGCTGATCGGCCGGCTGTTCCACGAATTCGCCATGACCGTGACGGTCGCGGTGGTGATCTCGGCCATCGTCTCGCTGACCCTGACGCCGACGATGTGCGCCCGCTTCCTCGGCCACGACGCGGAGCGCCACGGCAGGCTGTACATGGCGCTGGAAACGTTCTTCGACCGGCTGGTCGCGGGTTACGGCCGGGGATTGCGCTTCGTGCTGGGTCACCGGCGGCTGACGATCCTGTCCCTGCTGGCGACGGTCGCGCTGACCGTCGTGATGTTCGTGACCATACCGAAGGGCTTCTTCCCGCAGCAGGATAACGGCCTCATCATCGGCGCGACGGAGGCCTCGCTCGACATCTCCTTCGCCGAGATGGCGCGCAAGCAGGAAGCGGCGGCGGCGATCGTGCTGCAGGACCCCGCGGTGGCGACCTTGATGTCGTCGGTCGGCTCGGGCGGGGGGCAGACCACCAATACCGGCCGCCTGTTCATCCAGCTGAAGCCGTTCGAACAGCGGCGCGGCGTCACCACCGACGACGTGATCAACCGGCTGCGGCCGAAATTCGCCGCGCTGCCGGGCCTGCGGGTCTATGGCCAGTCGTCGCAGGACATCACCGTCGGCACGCGGCAATCGCGCACCCAGTACCAGTACACGCTGCAGGATGCCGATATCGATGAGCTGAGCCATTGGTCCAGCGTGATGGCCGAGAAGATGCGGGCGATCCCCGGCCTGACCGACGTCACCACCGACCAGCAGGACAGCGCGCCGCGCACCGCGCTGAAGATCGACCGCGACACGGCCTCACGCCTCGGCGTTTCGGCCCAGGCGATCGACGACACGCTGTACGATGCGTTCGGCCAGCGCCAGGTCGCGACCATCTTTACCCAGCTGAACCAGTATCACGTCGTGCTGGAGGTCGATCCCAAGTATCAGCAGGATCCGTCGTCGCTGCGCCAGATCTACGTCAAGTCGGCCTCCGGCGCGCAGGTGCCGCTCTCTGCCTTCACCTCGGTGGCGCCCTCGACATCGGCCCTGTCGATCAACCATCAGGGCCAGTTCCCGGCCGTCACCATCTCGTTCAACCTGGCGCCCGGCGTGGCGCTGGGCGACGCCACGGCGCGGGTCGAGCGGGCGGCGCGCGATGCGCATATGCCGGCCACGGTGACGCCGACTTTCCAGGGCAACGCCCAGGCCTTCCACGACTCGCTGTCGACGATCCCGCTGCTGATCGCGGCGGCCTTGGTCGCGGTCTATATCGTGCTGGGCATCCTCTATGAGAGCTTCATCCACCCGCTGACCATCCTGTCGACCCTGCCCTCGGCCGGCGTCGGCGCGCTGCTGATGCTGTGGGTCTTCCACTACCCGCTCGACATGATGGCGCTGATCGGGATCATCCTCTTGATCGGCATCGTCAAGAAGAACGCGATCATGATGATCGACTTCGCGCTGGAAGCCGAACGCCACCAGGGCATGCCGCCGGCGGAGGCGATCTATCAGGCCGCCCTGCTGCGCTTCCGCCCGATCATGATGACCACGATGTCGGCCCTGTTCAGCGGCCTGCCGCTGATGCTGGGCAGTGGCGCCGGGTCCGAGCTGCGCCGCCCGCTCGGTTTCGCCATCGTCGGCGGGCTGATCCTGTCCCAGGCGCTGACCCTGTTCACGACCCCGATCGTCTATCTCTATCTCGACCGCTTCGGCGCCTGGCTGCGCGGCGACAAGCGGGATTCGGCGCGCCGCCCGGTCGCGTTGAAACAGGCGCCGAACCAGACTGCGGCTTAGTCCGCCTTCTCCTGCGTGGCCTTGCCATGCAGTTTCTCCGAACCAGATGTGCCGTACCGTGCGCGCGCTTTCGCAGTGCGATAAGCTATAACGCGGGTCTGGGGTGTTTCGCGCGTATACTGACGTATCGTTAAACCGAGCATCTATGAAATTGCAGAAGAAATATCTGGTCGGGGCGGGGGCTGCCCTGCTTTTGGCGCTGGTCGGTTACCGCATCGCCAACCACAAGGATGACGACGCCGACACCCAGGCGCTGAACAAGCCGATTCCGATCGTCGCCGGCAAGGTCGAGGTCGGCGATGTGCCGCTCTATGTCACCGGTGTCGGCACCGTGCAGGCCTATAATACCGTGAACATCCTGGCCCGCGTCGACGGGCAGCTGGACAGCGTGGATTTCCGCGAGGGGCAGGATGTGAAGGCCGGCGACAGGCTGGCCCAGATCGATCCCCGGCCTTTCCAGGCGGCGCTGGACGCCGCGCTGGGCACGCTGGCCAAGGACCAGGCGACCTTGGCCAACGCCAAGCGCGACCTCGCCCGCTATCAGGACACGGCCAGCAAGGGCTTCTCCTCACGCCAGCAGGCCGATACCCAGGCCGCCCTGGTCGAGTCCACCGCCGCGCAGATCCAGGCCGACCAGGCCGCGGTCGAGAATGCGCGGGTGCAGCTCGGCTATACCACCATCGCCTCGCCGATCGACGGGCGCACCGGCATCCGCCATATCGACAAGGGCAATATCGTCCACGCCGCCGACACGACCGGCCTGGTCGTCATCACCCAATTGCAGCCGATCTCGGTGATCTTCACCCTGCCGCAGGACGCGCTGCCGCGCGTGACCGCGGCCGAGCTGGCCGCAGGCAGCACCCCGCTCAATGTCGCCGCCTTCGCCCGCGACGGCGTGACCGAGCTGGGCCAGGGCGTGCTGGAACTGGTCGACAACCAGATCGACCAGACGACCGGCACCATCCGGCTCAAGGCCCGCTTCGCCAACCCCACCCAAGCGCTGTGGCCGGGGGAATTCGTCAATGCGCGGCTGCAGGTGGGCACGGTGCACAATGGGCTGGTGGTCGATTCCCGCGTCGTCCAGCGCGGCCCCAAGGGCGTCTTCGCCTATGTGATCAAGCCGGACAGCAGCGTCGAGATGCGCACGATCGAGCCCGGCCAGGATTATGACGGCCGCACCGTCGTGACCAAGGGCCTGGCCGCCAACGAGCGCGTGGTCGTCGACGGCCAGATGCGGCTTCAGTCCGGCAGCAAGGTCGACACGTCGGCGCAGGACAAGCCGGTCCAGACCGGCAGCGCCGCGCCAGCCCAATGAACTTCTCGAAGACCTTCATCGACCGGCCGATCGCGACCTCGCTGATCATGGCCGCGATCCTGCTGGCCGGGATCATGGGCTTCAGCCAGCTGCCGCTGGCGGCGCTGCCCAATGTCGATTTCCCGACGGTCTCCGTGGGCGCCAGCCTGCCCGGCGCCGATCCGACGACGATGGCATCGTCGGTCGCGGCGCCGCTGGAGCGGCAATTCGCCCAGATCGCCGGCCTGTCGCAAATGACCTCGATCAGCACCTTGGGCAACACCTCGGTGACCTTGCAGTTCGAGCTCAGCCGTAATATCGACGCGGCGACCCAGGACGTGCAGTCGGCGATCAACGCCGCCGGCGGCCAGCTGCCGAAAAACCTTCCCAACCCGCCGACCTATCGCAAGACCAACCCGGCGGATTCGCCGATCCTGATCATCGGCGCCTGGTCCGATGCCCTGCCGGTCGACAAGGTCGACGACTATGCCGACAATTTCCTGGGCCAGCAGATCTCGCAGCTTTCCGGCGTCGGCCAGGTCATCATCTTCGGCGAACAGAAACCGGCAGTCCGCGTCCAGATCGATCCGGCGGCCATCGCCAATCAGGGCCTGTCGCTGGAGGATGTGCGCGGCATTCTCGCCAACACCACGACCAACGCGCCGAAGGGCACAATCAACGGCCAGTTCCTCGGCGCGACGATCGATTCCAACGACCAGATATTCACGGCCGACGACTATAAGAAAGTCGTGATCGCCTTTAAGAACGGCGCCCCGGTCCATGTTGAGGATGTCGGCACCGCGATCGACAGCGTCGAGAACACGCAGATCGCCGCCTGGGCGAACCAGCATCGCGGCATCGTGCTGGGCGTGTTCCGCCAACCCGGTGCCAACGTGATCGATACCGCCGACCTGGTGAAATCGGAATTGCCGCGCCTGCGCCTGACCATCCCGCGCTCAATCCATGTCGACGTGATGCAGGA
>Ga0105238_10000800_pt1 | contig 32624 bp, 27 predicted proteins | sample KBSC34metaG_FD_81526 | JGI IMG/M metagenome (GOLD analysis project Ga0105238, IMG submission 81526) | Corn rhizosphere microbial communities from Kellogg Biological Station, Michigan, USA - KBS C3-4 metaG | ecosystem: Host-associated > Plants > Roots > Rhizosphere > Soil | place: Michigan, USA...
CGCGTCTCCGCCGAGGTCACCGCATACAGCGCGATTCTCGCTGATCCGCGCACGGCGGCGGCGCACATCGCGCGGGCGCTCGACGTCGCCGTGAAGATGAAGCGGCCGGTCTACCTCGAGATTCCACGCGACATGGTCGAGGCCGAGATCGATGCGCCGGCCGCCGACGCGACGCTGGAGTTGAACACCGACGATGGTGCGGTGGCCGAGGCGGTCGCTGAAATCGTCGAGCGGCTGTCGATGGCGCAGCGCCCGGTGCTCATCGTGGGCGTGGAGGTGCACCGCTTCCAGCTGCGCGATCAGGTGGTGCGGCTCGCCGAGCGATTGGGCGTGCCGGTGGCGTCCTCGTTCCTCGGCCGCGGCGTGTTCCCGACACGGCACCTTCAGTTCGCCGGCACCTACCTTGGCGTGGTGTCGCCGGCGCCGCTTCGCGATGTGGTCGAGAACTCCGATTGCGTGCTCCTGCTCGGCGAACTGATCAGCGACACCAGTCTCGGCGTGTCAGCGCGGCGACTGACCGAAAGCAATCTGATCATCTGCGTGGCGCGTGAAGTATTCGTCGGCCATCATCGCTACCAGGACACACCGCTCGAGCGGGTGGTGGCGGGGTTGCTCGGCGCGGAGACGCTCGCGTCGTGGCCGGCGCACGCGCCCGCCGTGCCGGTATCGGTGGCGGCCGGAGGCGAGCCGCGGTCGCCCGACGGCCAGCCGATGACCACGATGCGCCTCATCGAAGCGGCCAACGAATTCGTGGAAGCGCATCCGGAAGTACCGCTCGTGTCGGATACCGGCGATTGTCTGTTCGCCGCGGTGGAAATCCAGTCGAACGACTGCGTCGCTCCGGCATACTACGCGACGATGGGTTTCGCGGTTCCCGCGGCGCTTGGCCTCCAGGTCTCGAGCGGCCGCCGGCCGCTCGTGCTGGTGGGTGACGGCGCGTTCCAGATGACGGGCGCGGAAGTGGCGCACGCTGGCGCGCTGGGCTGCAACCCGATCATCGTGCTCCTCAACAACAACCGTTGGGAGATGCTCCAGGCTTTCTATCCGCACGCCGGCTACAACGATACGGTGCCGTGGCCGTTTGCCCGCCTCGCCGAGCTGTGGGGCGGCCGCGGCGTGGTGGCCGCGACGATGGGTGAGCTGCGTGCCGCGCTGCGAGACGCCTGGCAGGAGCCGCGGTTCACGCTCATCGAGGTGCCGCTCGCCAAAGGAGACATCTCGCCGGTCCTGAGCCGCTTCGTGAAAGCGTTCAAGGAGCGGGTCTACCGATGAGCAGCCCGGCATCCTGGGCCGACGCCAAGCGTGTCTTCGAGGCGGCACTCGACCTGCCCGAGGCGGAGCGCGCGGCGTTTGCGGAGAAGGCGTGCGCGGGCAACGCCGCGCTCCTCGAGGAAGTGCGCTCCCTTCTCAGCTGGCACAAGGGATCGACCGGTTTCCTCGAAACGCCCGCCAGCCGCCTCGGGAAACCTGTGGATGTCGGTGGGGAGGCGGCACGGCTGGTCGGCAAATCGATCGGTGCCTGGCGGATTCTCGATGTGATCGGCAGCGGCGGCATGGGCGTCGTCTATCGCGCCGAGCGGGCCGACGCCGCCTTCCGCCGTCATGCCGCACTGAAGGTCGTGCGGACCGGCCCGGATTCGCCGCAGATCATGCAGCGCTTCCAGCTCGAACGCGAGACGCTGGCGGCGCTCGATCATCCCAACATCGCGCGCTTGATGGACGGGGGCACGACGCCGGACGGACAGCCGTTCTTCGTGATGGAGCTCGTGGACGGCAAGCCGATCGACATCTACTGCGAGGAGCACGCGCTGTCGATCGACGAACGGCTCGACCTGTTCCGCAAGGTGTGCGCCGGCGTGCAGTACGCGCACGAGAATCTGGTTGTCCACCGCGACATCAAGCCGGACAACATCCTGGTGACCAACGACGGCGTGCCGAAGCTGCTCGACTTCGGCGTGGCGAAGATCCTGTCGCCTGGCGGCGCGCAGCCGGAAGACCCGTCAGCGACGGCGGCGACGTGGATGATGACGCCCGACTACGCCAGCCCCGAGCAGGTGAGCGGGCGGGCGAGCACGACCGCTACTGACGTGTACTCGCTGGGAGTCCTGTTGCACGTCCTCCTCACGGGCGCGCGGCCGTACACCCTGACGGGCGCGACGCCGGCGGACATCGAGAAGCAGCTCTTGGCGTTCACGTTGATTCGGCCCAGCGAACGCGCCGAGAGCAGCCCCGAAGCGGAGCAACGGGCGCTGCGCCGCGGGCTCACCGCGCCGAAACTCGCGCGGCGTCTCCGAGGCGATCTCGACGCCATCGTCATGCGCGCGCTTGGCCGCACACCGGCGTCCCGCTATTCGAGCGTGGAGCAGCTGGCCGAGGACGTGGCGCGGCATCGCGCCAACTATCCGGTCGACGCGCGCAGGCGTACCGCGCGATATGCGACGCGGCTCTTCGTCCGGCGCCATCGTGTGGCATTGGCCGTGGCCACCCTGCTCGTGGCCGTCATCATCGGGGGCATCGTGGCGGTGCTCTGGCAGGCCTCGCTCGCGGCCGCGGCGCGGATGCGCGCCGAGCGCCGGTTCAACGACGTGCGGCGGCTGGCCGGATCGTTCATCTTCGACGTCTACGATGCCATCGACGACGTTCCGGGCACGACGCCCGCGCGGCAGCTGATCGTCAAGAACGCGGTGACTTACCTCGAGAGCCTTGCGCGCGAGGCCGCTGGCGACATCGGACTGCAACGCGAGCTCGCCGACGCGTTCGTGCGCGTGGGCGACGTGCAGGGCAACCCGACGCGCGCCAACGTGGGCGATCCGACCGGCGCCATCGCCAGCTATCAGCGCGCGATCGGCCTGGCGCAGGCGGTACGGAACGCGGCAGCGTCCGACATCGCCGCGATCCGCACACTGGCGGGGGCGCACAAGCAGCGTGGCGACGTGCTGGCGCTGACGGGCAACAAGGATGGCGCGCTGGCCGACGCCGAAGCAGCCGCGGATCTCTACGCGCAGATCGCCGGACGGAACGACGCCTCGATCGAGGACAAGACGGCCAGCGGCGTGGCCTCGATCAAGCTGGGCGATCTGCTGGGTAATCCGAACTTCGAGAATCTTGGACGCACCGACAGCGCGATGATGGCCTATCGGAAAGCGCTCGACAGCTTCCGCCGGCTGGATCAGGCCAATCCCACCAGTCTGCCAGTGCGCCGCTATCTGGGCGTGACGCTCGAGCGGATCGGCACCATGCAGGCCGTCGCGAAACAGTGGAGCGACGCGGCGGCGAGCTATCAGGAGTCGTTCGAGATCCGGCGCGGTCTGGCGGAGCGCGAGCCGACCCATCGCGACATCCAGCGGGATCTCGGCATCGCGCACGAGAAGCTGGCGGAAGTGCTGCTGGCGCGTGGAGACGCTGCCAGCGCTGTGGGTGAGCAGCGGCTGGCGCTGGCGGTGTATGAGCGCCTGGCGAGTGCGGACCCGGCCGACGCCAACGCGGGCCGGACAGTCGCCATCGGCCGTGAGAACGTCGCCGATGCCCTGCGGCAGACTGGCAAAGTGACCGAAGCCCTCGACTTGTATCGTAAGGCGCTCGACGTGCATCGTGGTTTCCGCGCCAAGGATCCACACAACGTCCAAGCGGCGTGCGACGCGGCGCGCGTGGCCGAGACACTTGGCGACGCCCTCTCGGCTGCCGAAGCACCGGGTGCGTGCGCCGCGTGGCGGGAGAGCCAGGGCGCCCGTCAGTCGCTGCCTCCATCGACGGGCAGCTGCGCCGCGCCCGCGGACGTGCAGCGGATGACGACGAAGCTGGCGCGCTGCTGAGGAGCACACAGGTGGCAGACCCTGGCGAGGTGACGCGGCTGCTGGAGCAGGCATCGGGGGGCGACACCGCGGCGCGCGCGGCGCTCTTCGACGCGCTCTATCGGGAACTGCGCCATCTGGCAGACGGGGTCATGCGCGCCGAACGCGCGAACCACACCCTGCAGCCCACCGCGCTCGTCCACGAAGCGTTTCTCCGGCTGGCGGGCGACGACGCCCGCTTCGAGAGCCGCGCGCACTTCCTTGGCGTGGCGGCGAGCGCCATGCGCCGCGTGCTCGTCGATCACGCGCGCTGGCGCAATGCGCAGAAGCGCGGCGGCGGGTCCACACTGGTCGCCGTCGATGACCTCGACGCGCTGCCCGGCCCCGGCTCGGACGAAGTCGATCTCGTCGTGCTCGACGACGCGCTGTCGCGGCTGACGGCGCTCGATTCCCGCCAAGGGCAGATCGTGGAACTCCGATTCTTCGGAGGTCTCTCCGTGGAGGAAACCGCCGTCGTGGTCGGCGTATCGGAGCGAACCATCAAACGCGAGTGGCAGATGTCCCGCGCGTGGCTCCGCCGCGAAATATCACGCACCCAGACCGGCTCGTCCTTACCCTAAACGGGGTAGATCCGCCCCTCCCGAGCGGAATTGATCCGCGCGACTCGGTCCGATGACCCCTGGCACACCTATTTCTCGCATTAGCTCATGGAGGCCTGCGGGGGTGCCGAGCGAACAGGGGAGATTAGAGATGGATACCGCCACGATGACACTGCTCGAGGACTGGGTGAAATCGGCGCCGCAGGCCCGGCTCAAACGCCGAAGCCGGATCATTCTGCTGCTGGCCAACGGTCTGTCGCAGGCGGCCGTCGCCACTCAGCTTGGCGTCAGCCGCCGGACTGTCGCCATCTGGCGCCAGCGCTTTCTTGAGGGCGGGCCGAGCACGCTGCAGCACGATCGCCCCGGCCGCGGGCGGCCGAAGGGGCGGAGCGCCGGCGCGGTGGCCGCGATCAATGCGGCTATGGCCAATCCTCCTGACGGTCAGGAGCGGTGGACGGCCCGCGCCCTCGCGAAACACGTCGGAGTGAGCCATTCCACGGTTCTGCGCGTGTGGAGAGACGCGCAGACTTAGACGACTCAAGGCTCAAGGCTCAAGGCTCAGGCCTGATGGCCTGAGCCAAACCACGCCATGAGCCATGAGCCGGCGAAGTTCGCCTAGAACGAATACTTCAAGGCGAACTGGAGAATGCGCGGGTCGTCCGCGCTCGTGATCTGACCGAACTGCACACTGTTCAAGTTCGTCACCGGCGCGTTGGTCAGCCCGGGGTTGAACCAGTTGAAGGCGTTGAACGCTTCGAGGCGCGCTTCAACGGCGTGGGTGCCGAACCGGAACAGACGCACGAGCGACAGATCCACCGCCTTGTTGCCCGGCCCCACGATGCTGTTCCGCTGCAGGTTGCCGAGCGTCCCCAGTGCCGGCTCGGCGAACGCGGCGCGATTCAGATAGTTCTTGTACGACTTGTCGCCGTACGGATTGTCGAGAACAAGATTCGGGCGCTGGTTCGCGATGCCGGTGCGCGCCGGATCGCTCGTCAGCGTGACGTTGAGCGGACGCCCCGAGAAGAAGCGTCCGATGCCCGAAAGGCTCCAGTTGGACGCAATCGCGTGCAGCGTCCCGTTCTGGAAGTCGGGCGTGTGGTACAGCGCCGTCAGGTTGACCAGGTGCCGGCGATCGGCATCGCACGGCCCATAGTCGTAGGCTGGATTTGTCGGATCGACGTAGCCGGTTCCGACGTTCGGGGTAGTGCCGCCCTGCGTCGGCAGCCCCATGCACTTCGACAGCGTGTAGTTGCCGCCCAGGGTCAGCCCGTTCACGGTGCGCCGCTGCACGCTGAGCAGCAAGCCGTTGTACTTCTGATAGCCGAGTGCGGTGTGCTCGTCGACGACGCCAAGATATTTGCCGGTATCCCAGTTCTGCATCGTGAGCGCGCGGCGGAAGTTCAGCGTCGCGTTGGTCGAGCACGGGTTGAAGAACTGCGGACCGGTGGGCGTCTGCAGCGTGCACGAGCCCGGAATATAGACGCCTGGGTTCAGCGACAGCACGTTCCAGAGTCGATCCGAATAGCTTCCGAGATAGGTCGCCGAGACGGCCAGGTCGTTGCCGAACTGCCGCTGCACGCTCACGTTCCACGACTGCTGCCGCGGCACTTTGATGTCGGACGGAATCGAGATGTACGGTCCGGTGAGCGGGAATGGCGAGTTGGGACCAGTGGTGAAGGGGAAGAACGTCTCGTTGCCGGTGCCGAGCCACGGATTGTCGAAGCCGCCGACCGGGTTGTCCACGCGCGCTTCCGCGTTGAACGGCGGGGCCACCGAGGTGTTCAGGTGGAACTGCGCGTTCACGAAGTCGTACGACAGCGCGTAGCCGGTGCGGATCGACATCCGTCCGTCGCCTTTCGGATCCCACGCGAAGCCGAGGCGCGGTGACCACTGGTTCCAGTGGTCCTCCATGCCGGCTTTGTCGTTGGTAAATCCGGGATCGCCGGGATAGAGAAATCCGGGCGGCGCGTTGGTGTATTGGGTGGTCTTCTGGCCGGCCAGGAACCGGTCGACGCTGAAGTTGTAGATCGCGCCGTTGCGGATCTGCTGCGCCAGGCCGGGCTCCCAACGGACGCCATAGTTCACGGTGGCCTTCGACGACAGCTTCCAGGTGTCCTGCGCGTACAGCCCGAGGTACAGCTGCTTCATGTCGAGCGAGTTCGGCGTGGCCTGAATGAGCTGCGCCAGGCTGCCGGTCAGGAAATCGGCGAGCGGCAGGCCGGTGATGGTGCCGTTGAACGTGAACTGACCGGGTGAGCGAACGTTCGCCTGCGACAGCGACTTCCACCACGACACGTTGGCGCCGAGGCCGAACTGGTGCGTGCCGCGCACGAGCGTCAGGTCGTCGCTCACCTGGTAGGTGGGCGTCGTGAAGCGCGCCTCGCTTTCCGTTCCGCCTCCCAGCTGGAAGCCGCCGTTGGCAACGGTCACCAGCAGGTAATCCTCGATGTAGCTGTACGTCTTGACGCCGACGTCCGGCGCCGAGAAGCCGGTCGGCTCGTGGATGCGGTGGATGTCGGTCTTGTTGAACGCGACGCGGAGGGCGTTGACGGTCTGGTTGGTCAACACCATCGTGTCGCCGACGGTGATGGAGTGCGCCTTGTTGTCGCGGCCGCCCAGCGCCGACACCAGCACGTTCTCCGGCTGCAGCTGCAGGGGCGGCGTCCACTTCACGCGCGTTTCGATGACGCGCGTGAAGATCGAGTGGTTCTGATTGATCTGCAGATCGACCTTGCCGATGTATTGCTGCTCGTCCTGCGGACGGCTGCGGCTGTAGTTGAAACGGCCGCAGGGGTCGGTGGTCGTCGGTAGGTGCGATGTGATCTTCAGCGCCGCCGGGCTGAAGCGCGTCGGATCGATGCGGTTGCCGACGAAGGCGCCGCGCAGCGTCACGCCGTTCGCCGTGCCCGTGCACGCCGCCGACGCGTATTGCGTGAAGTCGCCGGCCAGCATCGCCGGAGTGGGCACGAAGGCGAAAAGATCGGCGGGCGTTTCGCGTAGCCGCGTCCCCTGATAGCCGCCGAAGAAGAACAGCCGGTCGGTCTTGAGCGGACCGCCGAACGTGCCGCCGTACTGATGGCGGCTCAAGCCGTCGTCAGCGCGCTCGCCGGTGGTGGCGTTGACGGCGTTGAAGCGGTTCGTCGCGTTGAATTTGTGGTTGCGCGCGAATTCGAAGAGGTCGCCGTGGAAGGTGTTGGTGCCCGACTTCGTGACCGCGTTCACCGACGCGCTCGAATGCACGCCGTTGTTCGCCGTCGTGGAGCTCGTCTCGAGCCGGAACTCCTGCAACGCGTCGGGGAAGGGTAGCGGCAGGTTGAGGTTGTCGTACGGATTGTTGTGCGTGGCGCCGTCCAGCATGTAGGCCACGCCGAAGCCCTGTCCGCCGGCCACGGCGATGGCCCGGCCGCCCTGCATGCTGCGGCTGGTGGCGTCGAGCGCCGGCTGCGGCACCGCCGCGCCCGCCAGCGTGATCAGATCGACGGGATTGCGCCCGTTGAGCGGCAGCGCCTCGATGCGCTCGTTCTCGATGACCTGGCCGATACTGGGGCTGCGCGTCTCGACGAGCGGCGTAGACCCTTGCACCGACACGGTCTCGGTGACCGCGCCCAGCGAAAGAGTGATGTTGATTTCCGGGTTCGCGTTGACCTGCAGGACGATGCCGGTCTGCTGGAACGAGCGGAACCCGGACAGCATCGCTTCGAGCCGATACGGGCCAATCGGCAGGTTCGAGAGCACGAACAGGCCGCTCGACTCCGTGACCGCCGACCGGCGGAAGCCGGTGTCGGTCTGCACGGCGGTGACGTCGACGCCCGGCAGCACGGCGCCGCTCGTATCGCGGACGGTTCCAGTGATTTGAGCGGTTGAGCCGGCTTGCGCACCGGCGGTGCCCGCACTGAGGAGCAGCGCGGCCAGCCCGAACAGACACATCCCGAAGACACGACCCATCTCGACCCTCCAGTTCTCCCGCATGCCTCTTACGAGGTACGTAAAGCGCCGAAAGCGGCGGGAGTATACGTCGCGCAGCGGTTATGCGCTAGACGAAAGGAAAGACGGGGTAGGGATTGGTCCTTGGTTCTTGGTTCCGGCGCCGAGGCGGCGGGCACAATACCAGGAGTTGTGATCGACACTCTTCGCCGTTACGCCGTCGCAAGGTCGCTCTTTGCGCCGACCACGTTGCAGCGCGCCATCGACAGGCTCGGGTTCGTGCAGGCCGATCCGATTCGGGCGCCCGCGCGCGCACAGGATTTGACCCTTCGCCATCGGGTGGCCGGCTATCGCGCCGGCGATCTCGAAAGTCGCTACGCGAAGCTCGACGTGCACGAAGATTTTTTTGTGAACTACGGCTTCGTCTCACCCGAAGTGTCGTCGTTGATGCATCCGCGCGGCGGTCCCGCGCCCTGGAGCGCGGCGCGCGGCCGTCACGTGAAGGCGCTGCTGGCGTTCGTGCGCGAGCGCGGTTCGGTTCATCCGCGGGAAGTGGACGACCACTTCGCGCTCGGGACGGTCACCAACTATTGGGGCGGTTCCTCGAGCGCCACCACGCACCTGCTCGACCAGATGCACTATCGGGGTCTGCTTCGTGTCGTGCGGCGCGACACCGGCATTCGTGTTTACGCGGTTCACGAGCATGCGCCCGTGCCGCGCGATGCGGCCGCCCGTCGGTCGCGGCTCGACGCGCTCGTGGACGTCGTCGTGGCCAAATACGCGCCGCTCACCGCGTCGGGCCTCAATCGGCTGGTAAAGCGGCTGCGCTACGGCGCTCCGCAGTGGGCCACGCATCTGGACCGTGCGCTGCAGCGCGCGAAAGATCGTCTGTCGCACGCGCGGGTGGACGGTGTGGACTGGTACTGGCCGGCTGGCGAGGAGCCTGGCGTCGCGGAAACCGATGATGCCGTTCGGCTCTTGGCGCCGTTCGATCCCATCGTGTGGGATCGTCCTCGCTTCGAGCTGCTCTGGGGCTGGGAGTACCGGTTCGAGGCGTACACGCCGGTGCCGGAACGCAAGCTTGGGTACTACGCGCTGCCGCTCCTCTGGCGCGATCGCGTGATCGGATGGGCCAACGTGGCGGTCACCGGTTCACGGATGCAGAGCGACGTGCGCTACGTGGCGGGGCGCGCCCCGCGCGACCGTGTCTACAGAGCGGCGCTGGACGAAGAGCTGTCGCGGCTCGCGGCGTCGCTGGGCCTCGGTGTCACCTCCGTGCGGTGATCGTCGAATAATCATCATCAGTCGTGCGGTGAATTACCGTATGCCGCGAGGTTCTCGCTCAGAGGAGGACAGGCATGCGTACCGTCACCAGGTTCAGCTGGATGATTGCGATCGGCGTCTCGCTCACGGTGGCCTCGTCCACCGCGCAGGCACAAGTCGTAGCGCCGCAGGCGGGCTGCAAGGCCACGCCGGCCGAACTCGAGGCCAACAAGAAGGTCGCGATGGAGTTCTTCCGGCCCGGCGCGGACCGCGTCGCCCTGGCCGATCCCACCTACAAGCAGCACAACCCGGCGTTCGTGAAGGGCGGCCGCGAGGCGGGCTTGAGCGACTATGAATACTTCAAATCGCGGTTCGGCGGTCCTCCGCGTCAGGGCGGTCCCGGACCCGGTCGTGGTCAGGCCGATGCGCCGCAGCCGCCGGCCGGCAATCCGCTCGAAGTGGTCATGGCGGAGTGCGACACGGTGACGATCATTCACAAGAACTTCCGCCAGGATCCGACCGCCGCGCCGGGTACGTGGTACGAGGTGTTCACGTTCGACACGTTCCGCATCCGAAACGGCAAGCTGGTGGAACACTGGGACGGCGCGGTGATCAATCCGCCGGCGCCTGGCGGTCGTGGCAACTAGGAGCAGCGTGATGGACAGGCCGATGGACGCGTGGTGGATCACTGGCGTGGCGAGCTGGCCGCCGACGGCGCGTCGATCACGTTTACGCACAGCGGCACGGCGGCGGAGGGGCGCCCCTTCGAGAACCGCAGCGTGTACATCGCGCTGAGAGCAGCTCAAGCCGGCTCGTGAAAGATCGCGCGTAACGGCAAGTCGAAGCCGGGTAGAAGCGGCGTCGTGAGAACGTCGGCGTTCTCGAGCATCAGCTCGTGCACGCGCGAGTAGCGTCCCTCGACGAGCCGGTACACCTTGATAACGTCGAGCGTCGGGTCGACGACCCAGTACTCCGATACACCACAACGCTCGTAAAGGCGCTGCTTCAGCGTTTCGTCCCGCCGCCTGGTTCCCGGCGAGCCGATTTCTACGACGAGGTCAGGTGAGCCCTGGACGTTCGCTTTCGTGAGCACCGCTTCGTATCTCGCCTTGCTGATGAACAACAGATCTGGCTCGACGACGTCGAACCGAGAAAACACGACATCCAATGGCGCGGTGAACACCCGCCCGACCGGGTGCGCCTGCAGATGGTTCCAGAGGTGTCCCGCAAGGTTCATCGAGATGGTCTGGTGCTTCGTGTTCGGCGACGGCGTCACGTAGTGCTCTCCGTCGATGAGCTCGTGCCGCTTCCCGTCGTCGGGGAACAGCAGGAAGTCGTCGTAGGTGAGCTTCACGCCGGGCGTGGGGCGAGACGCGTCGCCGGTCATCGAGCTCATTCTAGCGCCAGCGGTTGCACGCGGCAGGCCGGCGGCCCGCGCGTCGAATCGCTAGAATTTTCCCAAGCTCGCCAGTCGGCGGCGGCAAGAACTGCAACTTGCAATGCCGCCTGTCATCGCATGTACTACGCCAGGAGACGATCATGCCGTCACGCGAGCCAGGACTGTCCCGCCGGGGACTGCTGAAGAAGGGGGCCGCCGCAGCCGCGGCCGGCGCCGCGCTTGCTGCAAGTGGCGGCGCCGCGAGCGCCGCGCAAGGACAGGCGCCGGCGGTCGTGACGGGCCGCCGCTTTCAGGCGTGGATCTCGCGCGGAACCGGCCCGAAGCGTACGACGCTGCAGGACGTGAAGCTGCGGCCGGTCACCGGCCGCATGGTCGTGGTCCGCACCGAAGCCACCAACCTCTGTTACTCGAACGTCGGCGTCGTGCTTGGGATCCAGGCGGCGCCGCCGAGCGGAGCCGCGCCGCCCGCCAATGCCGCAGCCGTTGGCGGCACGCTCGCGGGCACCGACGGCATGGCGCTCATTCAAGGGCACGGCGGTGTCGGTGTCGTGGAAGCCGTCGGCCCGGAAGTGCGGCGCGTGCAGGTGGGCGATCGTGTGTGCGTGTCGGGCACGCCGCAGTGCGGCTCCTGCTACCACTGTCTACGCGGGCGCGCGGATATCTGCCAGCTCCTCGGGCGCAATCTCGCCTCGGATCTGATCCCGGTCGCCGACCTGTCTGACGGCACGCCGGTCTATTCCAACTCGCACATCGGCGGCCTGAGCGAGCTGATGGTGACCTGGGAAGAGTGGATCGTGCCGGTCGTGTCGAAGGCGAGCAACGTCGATCTCGGGATGGTGTGCAGCTGCGTCAGCGTCGCGGGGCTTGGCGCCACCACGTCGGGCACGCTCGCCACGTTGGCGCCGGGATCGGCGGTGGCTGTCGTGGGCTGCGGTCCGCTCGGCCTCAGCGCCGTGCAGGGCGCGCGCATCGGCGGCGCGTCGACCATCATCGGCATCGATCCGATTCGCGCGCGTCGTGACGTCGCTATGAAGGCGGGAGCCACACACGTGCTCGATCCCAACGTCGAGGGCGACAAGCTGATCGATCGGGTGCGTGCGCTGACGGCGGGTCCGACCAATCGCACCTGGTCCGGCGGCCGCGACTCGGGCGGACGGCGCAGCGGTGCCGGAGCCGATCTCGTCGTGGAAGCGGCTGGTGCCGAGTTCGTCCGGTCCAAGCTCGAACAGGGTCCCGACCCAAGTGGCATCCTGCCGATGCAGCAGGCCTATCAGATGGCCTCGGCCGGCGGCCACGTGATCACGACCGGACTCGTGCGCGGCACGATTACGTTGCCCGCGTTCCTGTTTGCGATCGGCGGCGTGTCGCACTCCGGAGGCCAGGCGGGCGGCGCCAATCCGATGCGCGACATCCCGCGCTTCGTCGAGATGCTGCACGCGGGGCGCTACGACACCAAGGCGCTGGCCACGCGCGTGGTCGGCCTGCGCGACGTGCTCGGCGCCTACGAAGAAGTGGCCTACCGGACGACCATCACCGCGTTGATGGTGCTGTAGATTCCCGCATGCGCATCGCCGTACTGATGCACGAGCGCGGTTTGTAGGGACAGATCCTTAGATGTGCCCGCACGTTCGCCCACCCTAGGTTCGCCTTGGCGCGTGTCGTGCTTGTTTGTCTGATGAGGAGACTCATCATGCCGACTCTGCGTTCCGTTCCGCGTTCCGACTGGAGACCGTTCTTCGATCGCATGTCCAAGGCGCTGCTGGGTAAGCGCGCCGAGGTCGAGGTGGCGTCGCCCGAGCTGGGCGATCAGACCATCGCCGAATGGGTGCCAATGATCGGCGTCACCTACGACTCGCAGGACGATCTGCTGGACGTAGCGCTCGACCGCGCCGACCACCTCGTCTATCACCCGACCGAGATCGTCGTTGAAGAAGGCACGGATGGGTTGCGCAGCATCGCCGTGACCGCGGCCGACGGCTCGCGTAACATCGTCCGTCTGAAGGAGCCGCTTTACTTAGCGGGTCAGTAAAACATGAGCAGCGAAGGCGGCGACACCAAGGGTCCCGAGAAGCCAGACTTCACGCAAGGGATCGCCGCCGGGAGTCTGGCCGACGGCGCGATGCTCGTCGGCCGCGTCGGCAAGGACGACGTGCTGCTCGCGCGCGCGGGCGACGAGTGGTTCGCTGTCGGCGCGCACTGCACGCATTACCGCGGTCCGCTCGCCAAGGGGTTGATCGTCGGCGACACCGTGCGCTGTCCGCTGCACCACGCCTGCTTCAGCCTGCGCACAGGCGAGGCGCTTCGTGCGCCCGCCTTCGATCCCATCGCCTGTTGGCGCGTGGAGCGACAAGGTGATCGCGTGATCGTGCGCGAGAAGCGTGACGACGCTGCGTCGCAGCCGCACGCGGCGGCCTCGACGCCGTCGTCGATCGTGATCATTGGAGGCGGCGCCGCGGGATTCGCCGCGGCCGACATGCTCCGCCGCGAGGGGTACGATGGTCCGATCGCGATGATCAGCGCGGATCAGGACCCGCCCGTCGATCGTCCGAATCTGTCGAAGGACTATCTGGCGGGGAAGGCGCAGGACGACTGGATGCCGCTGTGGTCGGCGGAACAGTACGCTGACCAACGGGTCGAGCTCGTGACGGGACGGCGCGTGACCGGCCTCGATGCCAAGGCACGCACCGTCACGCTCGACGACGGTTCGACGCGAAGCTTCGGCGCCCTGCTGATCGCGACCGGTGCCGACCCCGTACGCCTGTCGTTTCCTGGTGCGGACAGTTCGCAGGTGCTGTATCTGCGCACCTACGCCGATGCGCGAGCGATCGTCGAGCGCGCCAACACAGCGAAGCACGTCGTGGTGGCCGGCGCGAGCTTCATCGGTCTCGAAGTGGCCGCGTCGCTGCGGATGCGAAACATCGACGTGGACGTGGTGGCGCCCGACAAGGTGCCGATGGAGCGGGTGCTGGGCGCCGACGTCGGCCGGTTCGTCCAGTCGCTGCACGAGGCGAAGGGCGTGCGCTTTCATCTCGGCGAGACGGTCGCCGAAGTCGAGGGACGCGCGGTGAAGTTGAGCGGCGGCAGTCAGCTGGACGCGGACTTCGTCGTGATGGGCGTGGGCGTCAAGCCGTCGATCGCGCTGGCCGAAGCGGCTGGCCTCGCGCTCGATCGAGGCATCGTCGTCGATCAGTTTCTCGAGACGAGTGCGCCCGGCGTGTTCGCGGCGGGCGACGTGGCGCGCTGGCCGGATCCGCACACCGGCGACAAGATCCGCGTGGAGCACTGGGTGGTGGCGCAGCGCCAGGGGCAGACGGCCGCGCGAAACATGCTGGGGCGGCGCGAGCCGTTCGACGCCGTGCCGTTCTTCTGGAGCCGGCACTATGACATGGCTGTCCAATACGTTGGCCACGCTGAGCAATGGGACGCCGCCGAACTCGACGGCTCGCTCGAGGCGAAGAACTGCAGGGTCACCTACTCGCGAGGTGCACGCCGGCTCGCGGTGGCCACGATCGGGCGCTATCACGAGAACCTGGCCGTTGAAGCGGAGCTCGAAGGCGAGAAGGTCGCTACCTAAAGCAGGTGGCCGTCGCTGGTCGCCCACCTGCGCTCATGCTCGCCTATCCCATCGAGGCGCGAACCTGCACGAGCAGTTGGTCGAAGTCATCGATCCGGATCAACCCGAGACGAGGGTACTCGAAGTCGAGGATGACGTAGAACGTGAAGGACAGGACGAGCGCCAGCAGAATCATGTGCGCTCGGCTGGCGACTTCTGTGGCACCCATCTCGTAGCCCACGAGAAAGCCGCAAACGAACGAAATCAACGCGAGAACGATGTAGACCATCCGGGGCGGGTGCATTTGCGTCGCAGCCAGGCGTGTGGCGGCGATGTCGAACATCTCATTCAGAGCCGGTAAAACGACAACCGTCGCGGAGGGGACGTCGCGACACGCGGCGATCGCGGCGGTCCAGATCTCCTGCTGGAGCGCGCTCGACCGTGCGTTTTCCGCCTTGGCGGCATCTACGCCTGATTCCGAGAACGTCTTGAACACGGAGATTCTCGAATCGGTGTAGTTGCGGAACGATTCCCGCAGCTTCGGCTGGGCATCGGGCGCGAGCACGTCGAGCCGCAGCCACGCCGTCCCTATGGCATTCGCCTCGTCGACGATCTGTCCGCGCCGCGTATCCAGACGGTCCGCGGCGCCCGAAAACGTGAACGCGAGCAGGAGTCCCAAGAGACCAAACGTCACCGCTTCGACCGTGGCCAGGCCCGAAGGAGCGGTTCCGCCAGCGCCGAACGCCTTGCGCCCGGCGCGGCGTCCGGCTTCAAGACACGCGATCAGTGCGAAGAACGACGCGACGAATAGCGCGACGTTGAAGCTGATGCTGGTCATCAGTGCACCGCAACCGTGGCTTCGTCCTTGGCGCGCTCCGCGCGCGGCGGAACGAAGAAGTCGAGTGGTGTTCTCTTGAGCCGCCGGACGAGGCCGCGCAGCAGTTCGGAATTGTCGTGCGCGTGCAGTTCGTAGGCCCGTGCGGCGCTTGCGAGGGCCAGCAAAAAGCTCACCGACAGATTGAGCACGAACATCACGGCGACTCCCGTGACGCTCAACAGAAACGCTCCTTCGCCGAACCACCGGTGACCGAGCGACGTGCTGGCCACCGAGAGGATGCCCGAGTTGAGCGTCACGTGGCGAACATCGAGCGGCAGCCCCAGGAAGTGACCGATGGCCGGTGTCATCCCGAGCATGAGCCCGAGAGATATGTTGGTGGCCCAGGCGGACGCGTTGTGGGTGAGTGTCTCGCCCCAGCGCTCGAGCCGCTCGCGTCCGAGGGTGTGCCCAGCCGGATGTTGCGCGATAGCGATTCCAAGCCGGTGATACGCGCAGAAATTGTCGAACCACCCGCCCACGAGACTCGCCATCCAGAGAATCACGCCGGTGAGCGCCGCGTAGAACACCGTGCCGCTGCTCAATGGGCTCATCTGCGTGTACGTGCTCAACGCGTCGGCCTCGTTCAAAAACGGGCGGCCGAGGACGAACGACCACAAGTGCACGAACACGAAGGCGCCGATGCTCACCAGGGCCACGTTGCCGAGCGCGGCCGCCAACTGCGATCGACAGATACGAGCGGCGAAGTCGGCGACCTCGTCGGCGCGGGCCTCACCCTTCTTTTCGCGCACGATCGTCGCCAGCGCTGACGCCGTCATCGCGGGCTGCTTGGTGGCCAGCACGAGGTGGAACCGCTGGAGGATCAGAAAGCTGACAGCGTAGTTCAGCCCGTACAGAATGCCGTGCATGAAATCGGACACATGCCACTCGGAGAGTTCCAGTTTGAGGGCGGCTGTACCGACCGTCAGGAGCCCGGCGCCGGCTGCGGCGAACCACATCTGGCGGTATTCGGCCCGTGTCGACGTGACGTAGTGTTCACCGACCTGTCCCGATCGTTCGACGATTCTTCGCTGCAGCAGGTGCGTGTTCCAGCCGATCAAGTGACGCACGCTGCGGTCGTTGTTCACGGACGTCGCAAGCGCCGCAACCATGTGCTGGAGCGCTTCAGGAGACGGTTCGCCTGATGGCGCCGCGATGATGGCGAGCATCGCCGTCATCCGCGCGAGGCAGCGCTCGATCACTTCCAGTCCATAGACGACGTGGGTGCTGACGCCTTCGCGCTCCAGGCATTGACGAATGGCCTCGAGCTCTTCGCGGGAGCGCTCACACTCGCGTAGCCATGCGTCGGCTTCCGCATCCGGCACCGCGCCGGCGAGCCAGCGCTGCACCACCGCCTCGCTGGCATCTCGCATCCGATAGAACGGCGACTCCGTGAGTGCGCATGCGCTGCTGCGCTTGCGAAGCTTCGGTGACAGGCCTTGCGCCTGTATCCACGTGGCCAGTAGCCGGAAGCCGTCGGCGAACGCGCGCTTCAGCGCCTGTCGGGCCAGTGCGTCGTCAGCCGGGTAGAGTGCGTTCGCGAGTCGAACGAGCCGCTCCGGGGGCATATGCGCCAGGCGGTCGGCATCCCCGCCCGAGCGAAACAACAGCCGAATCAAGTACCCCAGGTCGTGATCGTTTCGGGGCCGCGGCAACAGGTGATTCATTACCCGCTCGCCGAGTTCGGCCGGAAACCCGCGCTCGCTGGGAATCCCCGCGTGGGCGAAGGCGTTCGTGCCGTCGGTCTCCGAGAGAAGGGCGCCTGTGGCTGCCTGAAAGCGTCGGCGCTCGACGGGATCGTCCAGGCGATCGAGCAGGGCGTCGAGGCGCGAGTTGGCGACTGCCCCGTGACGGGTCCATCGCACGAGGGCCACGAACGCGTCGGTCCGATCACTCAGAGTGCCAGCTGCCGTAAAGGCCTCGACGCGTTCGCTCAAGGCCTGTGGGTTTAGAGGCATGTCCTCGCTGCCGATTGGGCGAGGCAGGAAACGTGCCGCCGGCTGCGGCGTCTCAGAGGCGTGGAACTACGCCAGAATCCATGAATGCCGGTCCGAGCGTATCGCGCCGACAGCGTGCGCCTCCGGAATAGTGGAGGCGCCCCGCGACGATCCTGTTCCATATCGAGAACCGTTCCGGTTGGCATCTCCATCCGATCGCACCGCTGTTCGGCATCGGCGCGATCGGACTCGCTATCGGTTGGCTCCTGGGACGGCGATGACACGAGATCTCGCGCATCGGTGCGGGATTTGCGGCGGATGACTAGCCTCGCCCGCGCCGTCGAGGTGTCTTGACCATCGTTTTCGCGGCGCGCATCTTGGCTGCCTGGCTATCCGCACGGTTCGCTCCCGGACCGTCCGGCATGGGTGGCCGATGTTTCTTCCCTGGTGCGTCGACACTGCCGCCGCTGCGTCCCTGGCTTCTTCGGAGCGCTGGACCGCCAGTCCGTGGGCTCGACGTGACCACCGGCGCGTCTGCCGTGAGTTGCTGGAGGAGATCCGCCGCGCCGTCACGCACACGAGCGAGCTCCTTCCTGAGCGCGTCGCCTTCAATCCAGCCGGCGGTCTTCGCTTGCACGGTTCCGGCGATTCTTCCGAGTTGCTCGGCGAATGCCAGTACCCGTTCCTCCAACCCGTCCACCTTCGGCGTGACGGACGAAGTGGTCGGTGCCGTGCTGGAATCACGCCGGGTCGCGCGGGCGCTGCGTCTCGTCATATGTCCTCCGTCGTTCTTGAATCGTCAGGCTTCCGCAAATACGTGCGGATCGACGCTTGTGCCGCGGCGCTGCGCGTACACGCGGGTGAACTCCGCACCTAGCAGCAGAATCTGGCACGAGTAGTACACCCACAGCAGCAGGATCATCACCGAACCGGCAGCGCCGTAGCTGGACGCCAGTGCGCTCCGCCCGAGATAGAGGCCGATCAGCTGTTGACCGAGCATGAAGAGCACCGCTGTGACGAATGCACCGGTCGTGACATCACGCCAGCCCAGACGCACGTCAGGCAAGACACGGTAGAGGAGCGCGAACAGCGATGTGATTCCGATGAGCGATACCACCAGCTGCACTCCGCTCCACATGAGTGGGACGCTGGAGGAGTGGCGCGAGAGCCAGGCGCTGAACGCCGCAAGAGCCGCCGTGACCGCGAGCGAAACCATCAGCAGAAAGCCGATCGCGATCACCAGGCCGAAGGAGCGCAGCCGATCGATCAGCAATGCCTTGAGGTGCGTACCCGGCAACTTCACACGCCACACCGTGTTCAACGCGGCCTGAAGCTCGAGGAATGCACCGGTGGCGGCGATGACGAATGCCACGCTGCCGACGGTGGTGGCGACGATGCCCGCCCGTCGTTGACTCGCTCCATCGAGAAGGCTCTGCACGGCGTGCGCACCTTCAGGACCGACAAGCTGATCGAGCTGATTGACGATCTCTGCGCGCACCGTATCAGTGTTGAAGACCAGCCCGGCGATTCCGGTGGCGACCAAGAGCACTGGCGCGATCGCAAACAACGTGTAGTAGGCCAGCGACGCGCCGAGGCGCAGGGCGTCGTCGTCCCACCAGGCCTTGAGGGCGGTGGCGAAGATGTGCACGATTCCCGGCGTCCGACTTCGGCCTCCGCGGCTCACAGTGTAATTACCATTCGATAGGAGTCGGGCTGATTGTCCCACCGGCGGATGGGGACTGATGTCTCGAAGGGGACAGAATGCCGGCGTCGTCGCGAGCAGCCACGCACAGTATGTCGGGGGCCAGTCACCATCCGTAGCCCAGTTTCATGTACACGCCGCGGTTGTCGGCAATGCCCTGCGCGTACTCGAGGTTCACGAGCATGTGCTGGTCTGGTTTGAGCACGAAGTGCAGGCCGGCTCCAAAGGTGGGGTAGGCGCTGCGGTCGAGCGGGACGGGCGACTCTCCGTACAACGTCGCAACCCCCGCGAATAGCGTGGCGCCCCATCGCGCATTGAATTTCGGCCGCTCTTCAACTTCGATGGACGACATGTAGGGGGCGAGGTACTGACCGATCTTGTAGCCGCGCAGCAGGATCGTGGCCTGGCCGCCAGCCGGCGCATCGGCGGTGAGCCAGTTGAACTCGCGGACGGCGAGGACGTGCCCGTTCCCATGCGCCCAGAACGTTCGAAGATCCACGCGATACGCGTCGAACGACGACGCCCCGCCCAACGATTCGCGGTAGGCGAGATTGTTGACGTTCAGCAGCCAGCCTTTCACCGGCATGTCTTCGTTGTCGCGCGAGTCGTGCATGAACACGCCTCCGATCGCTGCCGACTTGAAGCCCGTTACGCCCAGCGTGTCGAGGACGAGGCCGTCCTCCGGTGTCGCTCCCAGGATCTGGTAGTTCGCGGCGTTGCCTTGTCCGCCGGCGAACCAGTCGCCTTTTACGCGCAAGACGTAGCGCGCCGCTACCGTCTTCAGATCGTCGTCCGTCTTCAGCGGCTGACCGGTTCCGAGATAGTCCTCATAGTCGTTCTTGATCCGCCCGAACGCGCCGATGGCGATGACGCGATGATGATCGCGGCCGAACGAGGTCCGCGCGAATGCGATGCCAATCTGCGAATGCGTGGTCGTGTATTCGTACATCACACCGAAAAGCGACACGCGACTGTCTGCGTCGAAGGTGTGCATGTAGGCACCCAGGCCGCCGACGGCTGTGCCAAGTTTGGGGCTCGACGAAAAGACTGGCGCGAAAAGCCATGGCGGCGCTTCCTGCGCGAATGCAGGAGCCGACGCCAGCAGAAGGAACAGGACCGTCAGGGCTCGACCGGCGTCCAAGTCGTGTCCGGGTTGAAGCGTTCCATCTTCTTGAATTCAGCGGCCGTCGCGTCGCCGAAATCTTTTTCGTACACGACACCGTCGTTGCCCACCATGAAGGTCTTGACGCCGGTCACCGCGTAATCCGCCGGTGCCGCCACCAGCGCAAAGCCGCCGATCATCGCGCCCTTGACGACGTAGTCGAGTTCCCCCAGCGGCGCCGAGGGCCCCTGTCCCTTCAAAACCTTGAAGTAGTAGCCGTGATACGCCTGACCCTCGCTATACCCCTTTTCGATCGCGGCGGCGACGTTTTCTCCAATTGGTCCCTCCCACTTGCCGTCCGGAGTCTGCCAGGCGAGCCCATCCTGTTTGCCCGGCGTGGAGATGATCCGCTGCGCGTACTGGTTCACTTCAGCGCCGTCGTGCTTTTCGAGCGCGTAGGCTTCCTGCGCTTCGACAAAGCCCTGACAAATTTCGATCGCGTCCAGTTCATTGCCACCGACGCGGCGATACGTCAGCTCCTGGATGCCGGCCGGCGTGTCGAACGACCATTTGCCGTTCTTCCGCACGAGCGGAACCGCGAACGGCCAGTCTTCCGGTCCCACCAGGATCACCGCATGGTTCTTGTTCCTGGGATCGATCGACACGGAATGCTTTTCGCGTGCGAGATCTGCAAAGGTGCGGGCGATGTCGCGGTCGCGCGGCGGCTCCGCGGTGACCAGAATGTCTTTGCCGGCTGGCCCGAAGATCTGCTCGATAGCCGTGACGTCGAATGTCTCGGCGGCGCTGATCACGGCCGCCATCGCCAGTTCCGGCGTGTCGAACGTCTTGACGTTTGCCTGCTGCGCAGACAGGGACAGCAACGCCGTCAACAGCAGCCCACAGAGAATCGCAGCGCGCACGACTACCTCCTTCTTCCGCCGCCACCGCCACCGCCGCGTCGCGAGCCCATGCTGGATGCGCCACGGCTGCTGCTGGAGGTTGCGCGTGACCCGCTGTAGGTGTTGCGATTGCCGCTCCCCATCGCGTTGCGTCCCGCTCCGGTGTTGGGCATGTTGCGGCTGCCGATACGATCGGCGCCGCCGGTACTCAAGGAACGATTGGCACCGCCAGACGTCGAGGGCCTGCTGTAGTTCGACCCGCTACGAGTGGCTCCCGCGGACGTCGACGGCCGGCTCGCGCTTCGAGTGCCGCTCTGAACATTGCCGCCCTGCCGGTTCACCTGTTGTCGCGCGGCGGTCTGGCGGCTCGAGAGCGAATCGCCGCGGGCATTGCCGCCGAACTTGCTCGCGGTCCCCCGGTCGGCGTAGGGCGTGCCTCCACGGTGTTGCGGGTTGTGCTGCCATTTGTTGCCCGCACCGCCTCGATTGCCTGCACCGTTTCGATTCGCGACCTGGTTTCGATCCCCGCGATTGATGTTCGTGTTCCGGTTGGAATTGCGATTGAAGTTGTTGTCGATATCGATGTCGATGTCGTTGCCGCCCCACCCGCAGCCCCAGCCCCACCCACCGCCGCCCCAGAACGCGCCCATGGCAAAGCCGGCACCCCATGCAACCGCGACACCCGCGGCGTAGTAGCCGGGCGGCGGATAGTAGATCGGCGGATACGGATAGTACGGATACACCGGCGGTCCCCAGACGACTACCGGGTTGTAGCTGGGTACGTAAATGACTTGTGGATTCGACTGTTCGATGACGATGACCTGTTTCGTTTCGACCACCTTCGTTTCGACTTTCACTTGCGGGCTGGATGTGAGCGTCCCTTTGTCCTGGGCCCGCTTGCGCATCCGCTGCACGGCGTCCATGACGTCGCTCTGCTGCGCGAGAAACGCATTCCCGAGATCCGCGGTCCACTGAATGTCGTTGGCGAGGCGGGTGACGACATCGGGAAGGCCGGCAAGCGCCTGCACGCTGGGGTCCCAGGGCTGCTTCATGGCGGCGTCGGCGAGCGCCTTGTCTTTCAGCCCCGGATTCTTCTGCAGCCACTGCTGGAGCTGCATGATCTCCAGCGGATAGGTGGAGGCTGCGAGCACCTGCGCCAACATCGGATCGGGGTAGAGCGCGATGGGGGCGACCAGGGAATCGAGTTGGTCGGCAGGGATCTTTTGACCAGTCTGTTGCGGCCCCGCGGTTGCCCGTTGCGCGTGCAAGGCCGCGACGGCCGGCTGCGACGCGAGCGCCGCGCAGAGAACCGCGGCCAGAGGACGTGACGAGACGCGCGTGAGCGCCGAACGAGAAGGCATCGTCATCGGCCGCATCGAAGTGCAATTTCAGTGCTAAACCGCGGCGCCTTGTTTTCTTGACCGTTTCAGAACCGGCGGGCCGCCCTGTCACCGGCGCTACGGTCCAACATGGCGGACACGGGATTTCGGAGTTCCGGCATGAAGCTCGCAACGGCTGAGCAATGAGTCGGAAAAGCGCCGATTCCCGGAGCACGAAGCGAATCGTTCTCCGTGAGGCTGGAGTGCACTCCGGAATGCCGGAGGAAAGGATCTCGTCGTGCTCGAAGCGAGTCGCCTCTATTTCCAGAAAGCCGCCGACGTCCTGGAACTGCCGCCGCTCGTCCGCGACATCCTGTTGACCCCATTCCGCATCGTGAAAGTGGAGCTCGTCATCGAAGGCGACGATGGCGAACTGCGCCATTTTCTCGGCTATCGCGTGCAGCACAATCGTGCCCGCGGACCGATGAAGGGCGGGCTGCGCTATCACCCGTCCGTCGACGAGGACGAAGCGACGGCGCTCGCCAGCCTCATGACGTGGAAGACCGCCGTGGTCGACGTCCCGTTCGGCGGAGCGAAGGGCGGTATCAACTGCGATCCGTCGACCTTGAGCACGCGCGAGCTCGATGTGCTCACGCGTCAGTTCATCGAGCGGATCAAGGACGTGATCGGCCCGATGCTGGACATTCCGGCTCCTGATGTGAACACCGATGGCCGCATCATGGGCTGGATCATGGACGAGTACTCCAAGTACGCGGGGTTCTCGCCCGGTGTCGTCACGGGGAAGCCGCTCCAGCTGTTCGGCTCGCCGGGGCGCGAAGAAGCGACTGGCCGCGGCGTCACCGTCGTATTGGAGGAGGCGCTTGCCGAACAGAAACGGACGCTCAAAGACGTCACCGTGGCGCTCCAGGGCTTCGGCAACGTGGGCAGCCATGCCGCGAGGCTGATGGCGGCGCGCGGCGCGCGGATTGTGGCGGTCGGCGACCACGCCGGTGGCGTGACCAACAGCAAGGGGCTCGACGTCGAAGCGCTGGCGCGATGGACGCGAGAACACCGGTCCGTGAAGGGCTTCAGCGGCGGCGATGCGTTCGACGGGAAAGACGTTCTCACCTGGGAAGCCGACGTTCTCGTTCCCGCCGCTCTTGGCGATGTGCTCACACGCGATAACGCCGAGAAGGTGCGCGCCGGGATCATCGTAGAAGGTGCGAACGCCCCGACGACCCCTGACGCGGACGAGATCTTCCAGCGTCGCGGGATTGCGGTGGTGCCCGATATCCTCGCCAACGCCGGCGGCGTCACGGTGAGCTACTTCGAGTGGGCGCAGAACATCCAGCAGTTCCGCTGGGAGCTGGACCGCGTCAACGACGAGCTCGATCGCACGATGCGCCGATCGTACGCGGCCGTTCGGACTGTGGCCCGCGAACGGCGTGTCGATTCCCGGACGGCGGCGCTCGTGCTGGCGATTCGCCGCGTCGGAGAGGCTGCACTGGCGCGCACCGCGCTGAGACACCCAATCGAACTATGAAGAGACGACTCGCGCTGTTGTTCGTCGCCGGTGTGGCCGCGGGATGTGGAGGGGGCAATGCGCAACCTCCGGCTGCGGCGGGCGCGCCCGCTGCCGACTCTGATTCGCCGCCGCCGGCCTACGAAGCTGATTTGCCGCCAGGCGTGCGGGCCGTGCTGTCGAGCCGAAAGGCCAGCGACCTCGACGACATGGTCACCCGGCGAGTGGTCCGCATCGGGGCTCCGTACAGCCGCACGTTCTACTACATCGACAACGGTGTTCAACGGGGCTTGTCCTACGAACTGGCAAAGACGTTCGAAGACGAGTTGAACAAGACACACAAGACGGGTAACACCCGGATCCACGTCGTGCTCTTGCCCATCCCCCGCGATCAGCTGGCGTCGGCGCTCACCGAGGGCAAGATCGACGTCGTGGCCGCGCAGGTCACGATCCGGCCGGAGGTGCAGGCGCTGGTGGACTTCACCGATCCCACGCGCACGAACATCCGTGAGGTGGTCGTCACGGCGCCTGGCGCTCCTGCGATCGCATCGGTCGACGACTTGGCGGGGAAGGACGTCTACACACGAAAGGACAGCAAGTATTACCAGAGCCTGGTCGCCCTCAACGAGCGCCTGAACACGCAGGGCAAGCCGGCGGTTGCGATCAGGGAAGTGCCCGGTAATCTCGAGGATGAAGATCTGTTGGAGATGGTCAACGCGGGCCTGATCCAGGCCATCGTAGTCGACAGCTATCTCGCGGAATTCTGGCAGAAGGTGTTCCCGAACATTACCGTCCACGACACGGTCGCGCTGCGGACCGACGCCAACCTCGCGCTGGCGGTCCGCAAGAACAGCCCGCAACTCGTCGCCGAATTGAACGCCTTCCTCAAGAAGTTCGGGCTGGGCACTGCCATCGGCAACGTGATCGAGAAGCGGTACCTCGTGAGCACCGCATACGCCAAGAACGCCGCCTCAGAGGCCGAGCAAAAGAAGTTTGTGGCGCTGGTCGATCTCTTCCGGAAGTACAGCCAGCAGTTCGACGTGGACTACCTGCTGATGGCGGCGCAGGGCTATCAGGAATCGCAGCTGAATCAGGGCGCGAAGAGCCATGTGGGCGCCGTCGGCGTAATGCAGTTGATGCCCGCGACGGGGAAGGACATGAACGTCGGCGATATCGCGAAGGTCGACGCCAACATTCACGCCGGCGTGAAGTACATGCGTTTCATGATGGATCAGTACTACAAGGACGAGCCCATGGACCGGTTGAACAAAGGGCTGTTCACGTTCGCGTCGTACAACGCCGGTCCCGGCAGGATCCGTCAGCTGCGGAAAGAAACCGAAAAGCGCGGGCTCGATCCGAACGTGTGGTTCGGGAACGTCGAACAGGTGGCGTCCGAGCGTATCGGACGGGAAACGGTCACCTACGTCGCCAACATCTACAAGTACTACGTCGCGTACCGATTGATCGAAGACGACCGCGCACGCCGCGAGGAGTCGAAGGCGGCGCTCAAGGCCAAGGCGAAATAAACGCGGACCCGGCGCTGGCGTCGCCGGCGATAACGAGATCGACGGTGCCGATCATTGCGTGATGGGACCGCTCAGCGTCCGCAGGAACGCTTCGAGCTGTCGGAGCTCGACGGCCTTGAGTCGCAGCGGATGCAGTTCGCTGTGACCGACGGGGGCGGCGGGAGCGCGATTGTAGTGATCGAGCACGTTGGCGAGCGTCGCAAACTGACCGGCGTCCATGTACGGCGCACGTTCGGCCACGTTCCGCAGCGACGGCGCCTTGTAAGCGCGATCGAGCGTGCGTTCGCCCGTCACGATGAACTCGAGCTCGGAGCAACGGTCTCGCGCATCGCTCCATCGGCTTCGGCAGTTGAATTCGTCGCTCAGCACCGCCGTGGCGCCGGTCAGCCGCCCATGGTCCATCGCGAGCTCTGGCCGGGGTGGCACGCCTGTGTTGTGGAACTCGTTGCTGGTGAGCAGCGGACCGTTGTGGCACTGCGTGCAGCTGGCCTTGCCGATGAACAGCCGCAATCCCGCAATTTCATCGTCGGTCAGGATGTCCGAGTCCGGCTGCGCGGCCGTCACGGCCGCCACGTACTGGTCGAAGCGAGATGCCCCGAACTGGATCCGCCGCTCGTAGGCGGCAATCGCCTTGCCGATGTTGACGAAGACGCGGGTCACATCGTCGCCCTGCGCCTGGCGATCCGGCAGCGGTCCGAAAATCTCCTCGTACTCACGGGCATAGAAGTCGGCGACGACGTGCACGTACTGCTCCCGCGTGCCGCCGTGCTCGACCGGGCTTTCCAGCGGCCCGAGCGCTTGGGCCCACAAGCTGTCCTTGCGGCCATCCCAGAACAGAAACGGCGACCGCGCCATGCCCGCGATCGGCATGGCCCTCCTGGACGTGGTGCCGACCCCGTTCGCGAGCGCGAGGCCGTCCTGGAAGCCCCGATCCGCCTGGTGACACGTGCTGCACGCCACATGGCCGTTGGAGCTCAGACGCGTGTCGAAGAACAGACCCTGTCCGAGAGCCGCCGCTCGCGGATCATCGGCCACGCGATTCGTCGGATCCGGAGGCAGCGGGTCGAGCTCCGCGAGCGACATCGATCGAAGCTCCTCGAGCTGCGCGCTCGTCCAGCCGCTACGGGCCGATGCCGTGACAGTGGCGATCGACGCTAACAGGATCCATGCGGCTGCTGAAAAGATGCGGGTGGTCATGGCTGCGGGCCTATCAAAGATCCAGGTTGAACGTGACGGTATCCGCACCGCTTGCCCCGGCGATCGCCAGCTTGAACTCCCACCAGCCGCCCATGTTGAAGCGCACGCCTTCGATTTCGTACATACCGTCGCCGAGATTCCTGGTGACGCGGGGCCGCGTCGGCAGGCCGTGACCGTGCTCCGGCATCCCGCCATCGATCGAGATGTTGGCCTCGTCAATCACGCGACCTTCGTTGTCGCGGACGATCACGCGGACCGTCTGCATCTGGCGGGGGCGCAGAGGCCTGGCGGGTTCGAGCATGGCCACGTAGCGGCCCGACGCTGAGACTCGCGGGCCGAGCCCGAATTCACTTGGCGCCGGCCGCTTGGCGCCGGTGAAGTGAATCATCATCATCGCGTGGCTGCACGCGGTCAGGCTGATCGCGACGGCCAGGGTCGCGAGCATCAGCGCGGTTCGCCGCATCATCGAGTGGGTGTCTTTCATCGTCGTCTCCGAGTGTCAGCGCGGCGTGAGCGCCGCGGTGTGAGTCGGAGAGTAGCGAGCGCACCGGGCTCAACGATTGAACGCTCCGGTCGAAGTTCTTGAACGTAGCGGCTAAAATGCCGGTCTGCCCTACGAACCCAACCCCGGCGAGCCGTACCGCTGGCTGAGTGTCCCGCGCTGGTACTTGTGGGAGGGAGGATTCCTCCTCACGGCCAGAGCCCAGGGCGTCGTGCCCGCGCATGCACACCACGCGATTCAGATCGTCATTGCGCTGGACGGATCCGTGGCAATCTGCGGCAGCGACGGTACCTGGCGCGAGACCCGGGGCATGGTCGTGCGGCCGGACGCTGAGCATTCCTTCGACTGCAACGGCGCCTTCGGCGTGATGATGTTCGTGGATCCCGAGTCCAGCGAAGGCGCCTGGCTGTCGACGTCGCTTCGAGAGGACATCACGGTCGTGCCGGAAACCCGGCTGGATGCGATTGCGGCGGAGCTGCGTGCGTTCGCGGAAGAGCCCGACGAATCCACGGATATCGCCGCGCTCGTTCGCCGGTGCATCCATGCCCTGAAGCCCGGCCTCGCGCCAACTCGCCGGTTGGATGCGCGGGTGACCACGGTGCTCGACGCGATTCGGGAATCCGACGACCTGCGAATGTCGCTCGATCAGGCGGCGGACAAGGCGTGCCTGTCGTCAACCCGGTTCGCGCACCTGTTCAAGGAGCAGGTCGGTCTTCCGTTCAGCCGCTACATGCTCTGGCGCAAGTTGACGCGCGCCATGGTGGCCGTGGCGTCCGAGGGCACCATCGCGGCGGCGGCACACGCGGCGGATTTCGCCGATGCCGCACACCTGACGCGCACGTTCCACCAGATGTTCGGGATGGCGCCGTCGGCGCTGATGCGTGGTGATTACATCGAAATCCCCTCGCCGTTCAACCCCTCGCCTGGGGAAGTCGGCTCGCGCCGGTTCCCCCGATCGGCCGATTAGCCGATTCGTTCAACGACAATAGCCGCTCCGTCCAATCCAGGCTGCCGGCCGGGATGCGAGACTCCTCGTCATGCTGCCATACGTTGTCGGCATCGTCCTGATCGTCGTGGCGTCGTATTACGTGCTGTTTGCGGCCATGGCTGGCTCTGTGGAGACCGTGATGCTCGAATCGATCGTCATGATCGTGTTCGTGGCCGCGCTGGCTGCCCGTGACACAGCCGTGACGGGAGTGACAGCGTGAAAGCCATTGTCCGCGAGACGTACGGACCACCGGACGTGCTGCACCCTGAAGACGTGCCGCTGCCGGCGCTGCGCGACGACGACGTGTTGGTGAGAGTGCACGCGGCCTCGGCCAACGCAGGCGATTGGCACCTGCTGCGCGGCACGCCGCTTCCGTTTCGGCTGATCGCGGGGCTTCGCGCGCCCAGGTTCAAGATCATCGGCACCGACATCGCCGGTCAGGTCGAATCCGTTGGCCGGAAGGTCACGCGGTTTCGTCCCGGCGACCAAGTGTTCGGCGAGCTTTCGCGATGCGGCTTCGGCGCGTATGCGGAATTCGCGGCTGCTCCGGAGACGGCGCTGGCGTTGAAACCGGCCAATCTGTCGTTCGAGGAAACCGCGACCCTGCCGACCGCCGGCTGCACGGCGCTTCAAGGTCTGCGGAAGGGACGGATCGACCGAGCCCGGCGGGTCCTGATTCACGGCGCATCCGGCGGCGTCGGCACACTCGCGGTCCAGATTGCCAAGGCCTTCGGTGCCGAGGTGACCGCGGTCTGCAGCACAAGGAACGTGGACATGGTGCGCTCGATTGGTGCAGATCACGTGGTCGATTACACGCAAGTTGATTTCGCGACGCAGGGTCGTCGATACGATCTGATCCTGGCGGCGAATGGCGACCGGTCCATCTGGGACTACCGGCGTGCCTTAACGGCTCAGAGCTGTTACGCGATGACCGGTGGCTCGAATCGGCAACTCACCGAGGCGTTGTTGCTCGGACCGCTCCTTTCAATGGGGCGTCGGCGATTCGGAAACGTCCTGGTGACGCCCAATCAGACCGACCTGCTGGTGCTGAAGGGACTGTGCGAAGCCGGAAAGGTGCGACCGGTCATCGACCGCCGGTTCCCCCTGAGCGATGTCGCCTCCGCGGTTCGCTACGTCGAGGAGGGGCACGCACGAGGAAAGGTGGTCGTCACGGTGCGTCACTGACCCAGTCCGCAAGCAGCGTATAGGTCACCGCCAGAATCACCGGTCCGATGAACAGCCCGCCGATGCCGAATCCAACGAGTCCGCCGATCACGCCGGCGATCAGGAGCAGCATCGGCAGGTCGACGCCGCGTTTTATGAGCACCGGTTTGACGACGCTTTCCATGATCCCGATCATCACGGTCAAGACGACCAGCGCGCCGGCCGCGATCGGGCGCCCGAGCCACGCCAGCCACGCAGCGGCGGGCAGCAGCACGAGCGGCGGGCCCAGTTGCGCGATGCAGAGCACGAACGTGACGGCCAACAAGATGCCCCAGTGTGGAACGCTCGTGGCCCACAGGCCGAAGCCGACCGCGACGGATTGCAGCAGGGCCGTCACGACGACGCCGAGCGCCACGCCGCGTACGGCTTGCGCCCCGAGCCGGACGATTCGCTCGCCCCGGTCGGCGTTGATGCGCCGGGCGAACGCGATGACGCCGGCGGCCGCCTGCTCGCCATTCGTGTAGAGAATCGCGGCAATGATGACCGTCAACAGGAATTGCAAGAGAATCGCGCCGACGCCGCCGGTCTGCGCGATCACCCACCCCGCGGCGTCGCGCGCGAATGGCCGCAGCGTATCGGCGAGGTGCTCCGGCCCGCCCGCCACAAGCTCCTGCCAGCGGCTATCGAGCTGAGGGCCAATCACCGGTATCGACACCACCCAATCGGGCAACGGTTGCAGCCCCTGTTGACTCGCCGTGCGCACGAATTCGACGCCTCGCACTCCAGCGTCGAGCAGTACTACGACCGCGCAGCCCAAAGGCACGAGGAACACCGCAACGATGGCGAGCGTCATCAGTGCGGTGGCCGCTGAACGGCGGCCGCCAAGGCGACGCTGCAGCTCCGTGAACAGCGGCCATGTCGCGATGGCGATCGTCGTCGCCCACAGCAGCGCGCTCAAGAAGGGCAACAGCGTCCAGAGGCTGCCCGCGATCAAGGCGGCGATGATGAGGATGACCAGGAACGTGCGCGTCAGATCGGGGCGTGTTTGCTCAGTCATAGTGCTGACGGCGGAGGCGGACGCACGATATTTCGTGGGGCCTGTGAACCCCGGCGCTGATTTCTTTGAAAATCAGCGCGTGATTTGAGCTCTCGAGCATTGCGGGCACGTTGCGTGCCAGAGATTGGCTCCAAGATAAGGGTCACGAATGATCTCGAAGCTGTTGACAGCTCTATTCCTCATGGCCCTCTGCGTGGTTATCCACGCGGGAGGCGTGAGCTTCGCGATGCGAAGGCTCTCGCGTCATCTCCCACACCTTGATCGGCTCTGGCGCTGGACCTGGCTGTTCGTCCGCCTCGCCAGCTTGATGATCCTGCTGCATCTCGTCGAAATCTCGGTGTGGGCGCTCTTCTACGTCTGGCAGGGCGCGATGAGCGATCTGCAATCCAGCCTGTACTTCAGCGCCGTGACGTATACGACCACCGGCTATGGCGATCTCGTGCTGCCGCCGGAATCGAGGTTGATCGGTGGCGTCGAGGCACTCACCGGCATCCTGATGTGTGGCTGGTCCACGGGGTTCTTCTTTGCAGTCGTCTCCCGCCTGTTTGATTCAGAGAACAGACGTCCGTGACCCGTCGGACGACGCCTTATGGGTCGCCTGTTCCCCAGCTGTAGTCATATTTCAGGCTGACGCCCGTCACGGCAGGACCATTTCGATGCGCAAGCGTCTTGCCGACCACGACCGTTAGTGAATGACGGGAACCCAACGAGAAAGACGTTTCGGTGCCTACGATGAAATTCTGTTGTGGATTGTCCTGATTGATGCCGTCGAGAAGGGTGGCGGCGCGAAACGAGTAGCGCGCATCGAGCGACGTCCAGACCTTGTCGCTGAACGAGTAACTGATGTGCCCCTCGAGTCCCGGTAGCGCCTCCTGCCGGAGGATTTGCCTGCCGTGATAAGACGTGTTGTCCGTGTAGAAGGCGACGTTCGCGTAACCGTCGAACACCCATTTCTTATCCGGCCCGAACGGGCGTGACAGGCCGACCTCTGGCTTCAAGGTCCATCGATCGGCGCCCAGGTTCAGGATCCGGTCAGGGTCGTATGCACCCGTGGGCGCCGTCGCCGTGAAGCGGACGCCGACGGTCGTGCCTGGCATGTAGTCGGCATACTGTGCCGGACTGAGCGCCGGGCCACCCTTCAGCAACATCCCGAACGAATAACTGGAGTCACCCGCACCGGACGTGGAGCGGTGAATGTTCGTGCCGCTGATCGAGCCGGCAACGTTGGCCAGCGGAACGCCGGCCTCCACCCACGTCAACCGATGAAGCCAACCGAAATAGCGGGTGTAGCCAATCATTGCTTGATGAAGATTGAGTTGTGCTCCGGTGACAGGTACCGACGTGTCGATCGACGTGTCGCCGTGCGCATAGGCATAGCCGACCTCGATCTGGCTGGTGCCCACGGGAGCATTTTCGTACGTGCGGGGATCGCTGAACTGCGCCCACGCGTGAACCGGGCAGAGAAGACCCGCTAGCGCCAGCAGGAGCTTGATCATCCACCGGTACTCCCGAGTGCGCCCAGAACGCACGCACGACATTTAGTAGGGTGTGACAACGTCCGCGCAGTTTTCCTGGAAAATCAGTGCGTGATTGGACGTCTCACACTCGCGGGCATTTTGCGTGCCATGGGCAACGATCAGTGACGCGATTGCGTTGGCGTTAGGAACAGCGAGAGGCGTGTGCGATAATCTGGGGCTGACCGCTCGCAACTCGTTGAATCTAAAGCGGAGAGATGTCCGAGTGGTTGAAGGAGCACGCTTGGAAAGCGTGTGTAGGGGAAACTCTACCGTGGGTTCGAATCCCACTCTCTCCGCCAATCCCCGCTGTGTTTGACTGACGTCTCGGTTGTGGCGATCGTGGAGCATGCCTCCGACGGCCTCCGCGCGCTCCACCGCATTCACTTCACCTGATCTCGACGAACTGCGCGAGCGCATCGTTGGCCGTGTTCTGGTGCCCGGCGACGATGGCTACGACGCTGCGCGGAAAACGTGGAACGCGACGACGTTCGAGCAGCGTCCGGCGCTGGTCGTCATGCCGTCGAGCGCAGACGACGCCGCCATGGCGGTGCGCTTCGCGCGTGAGCACGAGCTCGCGATCGGCGCGCAAGGCGGCGGGCATGGGCATCCCCGTCCGGTCAACGACGCGCTGTTCCTGAACTTCTCCAGCATGCAGAGCGTGCAGATTACGCAGCGTGGCACCGCGCAGATCGAGGCCGGCGCCCGATGGAGCGGCGTGATCCAGGCGGCGCACACGTACGGACTCGCACCACTCAACGGATTTTCCGGCACGGTCGGCGTCGCCGGCTA
>Ga0105238_10000803_pt1 | contig 32593 bp, 36 predicted proteins | sample KBSC34metaG_FD_81526 | JGI IMG/M metagenome (GOLD analysis project Ga0105238, IMG submission 81526) | Corn rhizosphere microbial communities from Kellogg Biological Station, Michigan, USA - KBS C3-4 metaG | ecosystem: Host-associated > Plants > Roots > Rhizosphere > Soil | place: Michigan, USA...
CCCGTAAGAGTAGCCACCACATCGTAGAGTTGGCCAGACTTATCTTTGGATGTGAAGTGGATATGGTCACCGCTAAGAGTTCCGGTTAGAGCGTCGTCTCCAAAGGAGCCTCTCAGCTTTCCATCCTGCGATGAGAGAAAGAGTTGCTGGTGACGACGATTCCCGAAAAAATCGATACTCACCGCCCATTGCGCTTGAAGAGGTTGCTGCGCCCAAAGGCCCATTTGGTCTAGAGCAATGACTGCGAGACAGCATATGAAAACGCGCAAATACGGGAAAGCGTACCGCATGAAGATTCTCCTGAGTGACATAGCCTTTCAGTACAGACCGGACTGCTGGATGCAGATACAAACGAGGAGCATTCACTTGATGCTTCGCTACTTCCCTTTGCATGTGAAGCTCTTCTTTATCGCGTCGAGTTGGTCCCAGAAACCTGCTGGTCGATGTTGCCGGGATACGAAGAAGAGCACTGCTATATCGCCTGCATCCTGACAATGCGTGGCGATGGCTTCTAAATTCAGATCAATCACCTGACCGCGTCGATCGTAGACAGTGAAAGAACCCTCAAAGCCCTGATGACCATTTCCTTCAATGGTCTGCCCCGCCACGGCCATGGGCTTTATCAACACATGTATTTGAGACAGGTCCGGCGTAAAGTTCTTGTTGTGCCCACGCTGCTCAGATAACCCGCGATAATATGCCGTCAAATCGTTCTGCAAATTCTCTCTTGAAAAAGAACTCTCACCCTTTAGTTCCCACAAAAAGAAATAGCTATGATATTCGGCCGAGTCTGGGTCATCGAACCCAGGTGAGAATCCCACATCTTCAAACCCATCGTAGGACAGTCTGGGTGCCCAGGGAAGCGGAAAGGTGTATCGCGGGTCGATGGTCCAATCTCCCGGGATCTGATACCGGAAACGGTCGAGCTCAGAATTAATGTGCGGGGGATACGGCTTCAGATGAACCGTAACCTCTTTCTTGTTGCTCTGTGAAATCACCGTCAACTGAACGGTGGCCCCTGCGGGACCATTGAGCCATTGAAGCAGCTCTTTCCGTTCGTGGCCTTCCACATTCCTACCGCCAACTCCGACGATCAAGTCACCTGGATGCAGTCCTGCTTCTGCAGCACCTGATGTCGGCTCGACATGTCGCACGATAAGTCCCCCGCGGTGAGTCCCTGGCTGTTCAATATAAATCTGTGATACCTGCACTCCAATCGTCCCCGGCTCGGCAGCTCCAATCGACATAACCGGCACGAAGATTGCTACGGAAAGCAAGGCTAAGAAAGATTTGTTCATCGTCCCATTCCTCCAGCAAGCACGCGTTCAAGATAGCCGCGGTAAGGACGTGCGGAGTGACGAATGTTGCCAAATGGACTGGGCGCGTGCAGGCTGAAAAAACAGGCTGATGGAATGGAACCTGGCGGCTCAGGCTAACCTCAAGTCAGATCTTCTCTGCTCCATAATGGAAGAGTTGGCGCGCTTTGAGGGAGAGATCGAGTGAAGCGATTGTTACGATTATCGATGCACCTTCTGCTATGGACCACAATAGGTTTCATCTTTGCCATACCGCGACTGGGGGGCGTCGGACAACGGCAGGGTGTGATTCTTTCGTCACTCGCGCAATGGTGGAGTTGGGGGCTATTGTCCCCAATTGTTCTTGCAATCGATCGCAGTCTTCCATTTTCGTCTGACCAATTGAGACGCAGAGGGTTCACTCACTTGGTGATCAGTCCGGTCGCAGCAATTGTTTATATCTATCTCTTCCACATCCTTATGGTATCCATGGGACTAGACACCCTATCCCATCTCCGAGGATGGGGACTGATCAACTATTCACTCCACGGAATATTCTTTCTCTGGAGCATCATGGTCTATCTGCTCATTGTTGGTGTCCGCCAGATCGACCACTACCGATACGAAAACACGCTCAACCAGCTCCGTATTGAGCGCCTTGAGAGAAACTTTTCTCAGGCGCGCCTCAACTTATTACGAGCTCAGCTCAACCCGCATTTCTTGTTCAACACGCTTAACAGCATCTCTGCACAAACCGAAAGCGAGCCACAGACCGCCAGAACAATGATCGCGCACCTTGGGGATTTGCTCCGTGCGTCGCTCGAGTCAACAGATGGCAGGGAGATAACTTTGCAGGAGGAGATGAACGCTTTGGATCACTATCTTGCGATCCAGAAACTTAGATTTGGAGATCGATTGAAGATTCAGACCACGCTCTCTCCGGATGTTAGAAATGCGATGATCCCAGCGCTCTTGCTCCAGCCTCTGGCAGAAAATGCCATTCAGCACGGATTGTCAAAGCGCCCCGAAGGAGGAACGCTCAGAGTAATCGCAGGTAAGTCTGGCAACCATTTGCATATTCGGGTGGTTGACGATGGATTGGGTCTTCCCGCGGATTGGACTCCGACCTCCTCCAACGGCCTAGGGCTTGCGTTGACACGCGAAAGGGTCATCGGAATGGGCGGCGAGCAGAAAGGGCAGTTTTTTATTTCACGTTGTCCCAACGGCGGAACTGAAGTAAAAATAGCAATCCCTCTATCGACCCAGCATGGAGCTCTTTGTGAATGACGAGAATCAGTTGACGGTTTTGGTTGCGGACGACGAGGCCCATGCCCGTCGCAGGGTCAGAGACCTTCTGGCGGCTCAGCCACATGCATTAAAAGTGTTCGAGGCGAGTGAAGGAAGAGCTACCGTTGAGATGATTAAGGGCTCTAGGCCCCATCTACTTTTCCTGGACGTCGAGATGCCGGCGATGGATGGCTTCGAGGTTGTACGGGCAGTAGGTCCTGAGGTGATCCCAATTACGGTTTTCGTGACGGCTTTTAGCGAATATGCCATTCGTGCGTTTGAAGCCAACGCACTGGATTATCTTTTGAAGCCATTCACTGATGAACGATTCGCATCTACCTTCGCTCGCGCGTTACAGCGTCTAAAAGAAAAAGATCAAAGCAGCTTTGGATTGCGAGTCGCAAGTATGCTCTCCTCGGCAAGAAACGGGATATCGTATATCGATCGGATTGCTATTAAAACCTCTGGGAGCGTGCAGTTCGTAAAGGTCAGACAAATTGATTGCATCAGAGCAGCTGGGGTTCACGTCAACGTTTACTCCGGCGGAGTTGCGTGGCTACACCGTGCAGCACTAAGCGAACTGGAAACTCAACTCGATCCACGACAGTTCATCAGAGTGCACCGAACAGCACTCGTCAACATAGAAAGTGTCGTAAGTCTTTCACGGTGCTCTCATAGCGAGTTTGATCTCCTTCTGCGAGACGGTTCGCACATAAAAGTCAGTAGGTTATATCGATCCAGACTGGAAGAGAGGTTGATGCAGACCCTGTAGCCACTTCACGTGCTTCTTCATCTGCGGATGAAGATGACGGACTGTCCCTATCCTTGGCGCGTTTCGCCGTTTAGCTAAAGCACAGGTGATCTGTCTTCGCAGGTCGACTTGTATTTACTAGTCCTGCTGCAAGTGCGAAGTACACTCAGGAGCTCGGCCCCTTGCACGATCGGGATAGATCCCCTTAGCGGGGCGTGTCTTCCTTCCTTATCGGTGTGCGTTAGCGCAAATCATTTTCAGGGGTCGGGCTCCGACAGAAGATATCCAGCGGAATGATGCCGAAAGACGCGGAGATATCTCACGTAAGGATGACAATTTTAATAAAACAATATATTTCAAATCTCGCGGAGTTTAATTCTGCTATTGGAAGCTGGACAGATCAATGTCATCAGCCATTTTCTCGTAGCCCGCATCGTTTGGGTGCAAATGATCGCCAGACGCGAAATTCGGAATCAGTCTCTCTGGGTGTTTAGGGTCGCGCATTACGGCATCAAAATCGATCACCCCGTCGAACTCTTTACTGGTTCTGATCCAATCATTGACTGATTGCCACGTTCGTTCTTTCGCCTCGGTATGGTAGTTGGCGATAGTAGCTCCCTCGGTTGGCATGATCGTGCAGCCGATTATGCGGATTCCGCGCGCGTGCGACAACTGAATAAGTTTCTTATAGCCAGTGACGATCTCGTCCGTTGTCGGTGCATCGACCGCTGGTGCAAGAAGCAGATCACCAAGCCGCGCTCCTGGAAATCCGATGTCGTTTGTTCCTTCCAGCAGAACGATTTGAGAAACGCCTGGCACTCCCAGAGCATCTCGTTCAAAACGGGCCAAGCCGGAGACGCCTAGACTTTTGAATGGACCGTCTTTTAAGAGACGGTTTCCTGCCACGCCTTCATTGACCACCGCAAAGGTCAGCTTGTCATCTGTTCGCTGCAAACGCCGAAAAAGATAACTGGGCCAGGTCCTCTCTGCTTCAGGGGTACTTTCGTCGCCATCGACAATGGAGTCACCGAACGCGACAATCACTCTGCGTCCTGGCCGGCTGGCCACCAGAACCCGATTCAAGAAGACCAAGCTGTCGGAAGTTTTCTCGCTCTTCACAACAAGGTCTCGCGTGTGGTCCCCCTTCTTCGTGATGACAGACTTTCTCAGCGCCAGTGAGTGCCAGGTGATCGAACTGACATGATCTGGCACATACACGCTGATCGTGAGTTGTGAACCGTTCGATACAGATAGAGCGACGGGGTCGCTTATGAGGTCCGCTCCAGCAGGAATTGTGACTGTGTCGCTTCCAGCAAATGTCACCTTGCGCAGTGAGCTCGGAACAACATCCGTAACGCTCCGAGCGACTCCAACACTCACACCGCCCAACAGAAGAGGCGAGTTTCCATATTCATTAGAAAACTGAAGCCGAATCTGCGAGCCGCCGAGGCTGATTCGGACCCGTTCCCTCACCGTCTGTCCGCTAAGGTTCAGCAGGGCCTCATCTGGGTCTGGATCAGCGGCCTCGGGACTGGAGGCCCAAGTGGCGATCCACTGCGGCTGCTGACTAAGGATTGGGGGCGGTAGCATCCATAGGTACGATGCGAAGGCTGCTTTGAGCCAGACACCCCACAACACGAGGGAAGCCATTCGCGTCTTTTTTGTTCTCATTTGGCATCCGAATACCCGGTAGGGCTCATATAGACCTCGTCCACCAAATACCCACCATGTCCTTGCTGTATCAACGGGGCTGCGGCGTCTCGGAACCGCTTAAAGGCCGGATCGGCATGGAGAGCATTCCAGTTTCTCTCCGCAGATGCGCGGTCAGCATGGGCCAGTAGATATACAAACGTATCCTGCCATGCAGGATCGTTGTCCTTTGGAACCCAGTACCCCACCGCATGAACACCGTGCTTGGTTTGCAGAGGGGAGACATCTCGGAATATAGATTCCAAGGCTGGTGCTTTGCCAGGACGCGCGTGATAAATCATCAGTTCATACAGGTGATCGGATGCCGCTTCGACAGGGCTGGCGCGCAAGAGCCTTTGCTGGAACGCCATTCCCGCAAAAAAGAAGACAGAGGCCAAACATACGAAACGGAGCAAGCTAAAGACCGTGTAATCGTCAGCGTCGACTTCTCGACCTATCACGTGATCTCCTCTCGACGTAGTTTCCAACTTCTACTAACCTTCACGACATCCTGCCACAGCTATTCCAACGTTTCTCTATCGAACGTCTGGTTTGCGCTCTCGGCTGTCAAAGTTCGTGAATTTGAGGATAGATCGAAGTCACTGTTCGTAAATTACTTCGTGGGAATACTCGCATTGGCCTCAACGTCAATTTCGATGTCTACATCCGGCGATTGTGGGTTCGGTCCGAGTTCCATCAGGTTGTCTCGGGTCATTCCAAACTCGCCACGCTTGACCGCGGCGGTTGCATGAAAGGATGCGCGAGGCGGGCGGCCCTGCGGCATATCCGGAAATAACCCATTGAAGCGGAATGTGAGTGGGACCTGCTTCGTCACTCCGCGGATGGTGAGTTCACCGTCCATGATCCACGTGCTATTTTGGGCCTTCCGAATGCCGTGCCCACGGTACGTCATCGCCGGAAAGTTTTTAACATCGAAAAACTCTGGACCTCGCAAGTCGTCGTCTCGCCTCACGACTTGCGTGTTGATGCTGCTTGTATCGATGGAGACATCCAAGGCGCAATCGGAAGGGTTCTTGGCGCTGGTGATGGTGCCGGTCACTTTGTCAAACCTTCCCCTTACCAGCCCGACGATGTGATGCCGTGCGCCAAAGTACGCAAAACTGTGCGCCGGATCGATCGTGTAGGTCCCCTCGGGGGGAGTGGGAGCCATCCCCGAAGTGGAAGCAGGACTCTTTGGCGTGCCCAAGAACATTAGTGCTGCACCGAACACCACAAGAATCCCGGCCGTCCCAATTCTCCTTAATATGCCATTGCAAGCGCTCATTTCGCCACCTTTCGATTCAACAAGCCTCTACCCTAGCGTCGAAGCACTTCAACGGAATGCGCCAAATTTTGAGTCGGGGAACATTTGGTACGAGCCGTGCATGTCAGGTGGCGAAGCGGTGCCCGTCGTAAGTACTTGATCGATAGAATCAAGAAGAGTTCCGATGATTCTCCACCCCCGCAGACCGTCGTTTTGGCAGCTCCAGGTGGGAGCTTGGACGCTTTACGCACTTGCGACAGCTGTTTCCTACATTCCATTCCGTCACATGCGGGAACAGGTCGACTACAGGGTTGCGTTCGTCTGTTCTACGTTCTTGGCAAGCTTTATCTTGCGTATCTATTGTCGTTTTCTTTGGCGCCGCTCTATTCCACTTGCTTCTGCCCTGGTCCGAACGGTGGGATTGTCCTATCTTTTAGGCGTTCTTTGCACCCTGCTGTCGGCGGTCATTGCTCTCCACCTCGCCCACGATCCGGATCCTCTCAGTTGGACTATGGTCATCTCACGCGCATTTGAAGCGACAATTGTCCTCATTGCTTGGAGTGCACTCTACTTCGGCATCAAGCATTACGCTACGGTCGAGGAACAACGCAGCAAGCTGTTGGCGTCAGAAGCGGTTGCACGTGAGGCGCAGCTCCAGGCCCGTGAGGCACAACTTCGGGCACTCTCTTATCAGTTGCAGCCTCATTTTCTTTTCAACACTCTGAACGCAATCTCGTCATTAGTCGTAAGTGGGCAGTCTGAACTGGCAACTGAGATGATTTCAAAGCTGGCCGCGTTGCTACGGAACACGCTCAGCTTCCCGGAAGCAAATGTTGTGACTCTTCGAGAAGAACTCGCTGTCACCGAGGAATATCTCTCTATTGAACAAATACGATTCGGACGTCGTCTCGCTGTTTCGCAAATTTTAAGTCCAGAAGCCTGCGAAGCTGAGGTTCCCCGGTTCCTCCTGCAGCCGATTGTTGAGAATGCAATTCGGCATGGCATAGCACGTCGTCCAGATGGTGGCGAAGTTGAGATTCGGGCGTCTGCAATTGGAGGGCAGCTTCGAATTGAAGTAGAGAATGACCAAACTGAGAGTATGATGCCTCTGGTTGACGGACATGGCCTGGGCCTGACGAATACCAGAATTCGGCTGGAGACGCTATATGGAGAGCGTGCCCAAATTGCGGTCTCAAGTACCCAAAATGTCCGGTTTTTGGTGACAATTCAATTCCCTCTGACCAAAGCGTCCCTTACGATTTCGCAAGGAACCGAATCATGAATATTCGCGTTCTTGTAGTCGACGATGAACCACTAGCCAGGGTCGGCGTCACGGCACGTTTAAGCGCCTACGCGGATATGTTGGTCGTCGGAGAGTGCGGTACCGGCGAGGAAGCGCGGGCAAAAATTCCTCAGCTCTCGCCTGACTTGATTTTCGTCGATGTTGAGATGCCTGGTATCTCCGGACTAGATCTCCTTCGAACTTTGCCAAAAGAACAGGCCCGCTGCATAGTGTTCCTAACCGCCCATGAGGAATACGCCCTGGATGCCTTCAACGTGGAAGCTCTCGACTATCTTCTCAAGCCGATTGACGACTCAAGATTCGAGACGTGTATCGGACGAGTACGACGCATGTTCGCGCTTCACCGCCAAGAGGCAAATTTCGACCGACTTTACGGACTATTGAAAGTTGCAGACAAGGAAGACGCGAAAGGAAGCATCAAGCGCTTTCCGGTCCGTCGTGGCAACGAGTTTATGTTCGTTCAGGCGGGAGATGTGGATTGGATTGAAGGGCTGGGAAATTACGCAGGATTGCATGTTGGCGATAGAACGCATCTAGTTCGTGAGCCGCTGACTTCTTTGGAGGCTCGACTTGACCCCGCCGACTTTGTGCGGATTCACCGCTCCACGATTGTTCAAGTTGAACGGATTGCGCGCTTAGATCCATCCGCAAATCGGGACGCGATGTTAATGCTGCGCGATGGCAAGATGTTGCGAGTGAGCAGAACCTATCGTTCAGCCCTTGATGAACTTCTTGCGAAACTCTAACTGAACGGCGGCGCCACTTTTCCACCAGCTTGCCTGAACCCGTATCGAAGCGAAACGCCGTGATGGATGAGTCCTTCTCTTCAATCCACCGCGCGATGGCTGTCTTCCTGATCCGGATGCACCTGTCATGATGACCAACGGCATAACCCATTCCCTGCTCTGGAGTCAACCTGAACCGCTTTAAGCGAGCACTGTTGCATTTGTGCGAAGGCTGTCCGGAACTCAGCTTCTTCTAGGACACAACGGGAAGGCCTAATCGGAGCCCAGGAAGTATTGCGGTCGCTTTCCGTAGACCTTCGCCAGCTGCAACAGCTCCATGATGTCAATCCGCCTTTCGCCAGTTTCGCATTTCGACAAGAAAGAATGCGAGAAGCCCAGGCGCTCACCGACTTGTCTTTGATTGAGCCCGGCCTCTTCGCGCGCTGCGATCAATTTCTCAAGAATTGCGTCGTAATCAGTCTGGAACGGAGACGTCCTCGCTTTCCGTGACTTCCGAGTTTCGGCTGTTCGCGACTTGCCCACCTTTCAAGTTTGGGTAACGACTTGCCTAATCCCCTAATAAGGGACAGACTGAGGATAGGGTTTAGGGCAGATGATGGTGGCGGATCAATTCTTCGAATGCTCAGAGGCGGTCGGCAAAACGATCCAGAATCTACGTGTCTACCAACACGGCGATGGGAATGAAGTCCTACTCGAGTTCACCGACGGCACTTCCCTCTCCTGCTCCATTGAAACAAGGTCCAGGCTGACGGCGAGTCTATTTCGACCCTCCGCAGGCACTCCTGAGGTCATTCGGACCTACCGATCCTGAAGTGTTATTCCATTTGCGAATAACAAGCTGGGCCTTCGTTATTGGACAGCGCCAGGAATGACACTTACTTTTGCGCCATGCTGACGCAACGTCAGCGGAGGTGCAAAGTGAATCGATTCCGCCGCCCATATCCAACGGCTAAGATCCCGATTTGGCCGTTCAATCAGCCTGGCCTCAGGCTGACAAAACTTCTCAGCAAACCCAAACTTCTTCACGCTGCTCACGTGCTGAGCCCAATGCTCACCGCACTCCTTTTCCTGGTCACAAGCAATGGCATTGCCCACGCCCAAGGAACAATGGACTTCTCAGGTGCGCAGACCCTAATGGGGACCTTCAAGACTTTCGCAATGTATGCGGGTGCGGTTATCTGCCTCGGGGGCCTGATCTTCGCCGGAATTCGCATGATGTCAGGCAGGTTTCAAGATGCCATTCCCGGTCTTTTCGGTGCGCTCTTTGGCGCCGGAGTGCTTGGTTGGGGCGCAGGCTGGATCGGATCTGATCCGGGCCGAGATTCACCCAATGGAAGAGGCACAAGGCTTCCGAGCGTTGCTGGACTTGGAGGAACCGAAGTACAGCATCGAGCAGATCGCCGCGAAGGTGGGCAAGACGCCCGCTTTTGTGGCCGCAAGGTTGAAGCTGGCCGATCTTGCTCCCGCTGCCGTCGAAGCTTTCTATGCCGATGCAATTGGCGTAGGCCATGCGCTCCTGTTGGCCAAACTACCGGCAGACCAGCAGGAGCAGGCTCTCTCCGCTTGCTTCAAGGAGATTTACAACGGAGCGGCCAAGCCAACTCGCATTCTGCTACCGGTGCGCAGCCTGCAATTCTGGATAGATTCGAACATCCTGCTGGTACTGAAGGATGCGCCCTTCAATAAGCGTGATGAGCAACTCGTCCCTGCAGCAGGCAGTTGTGCCGAATGCCCCAAGCGGACGGGGCACAACAAACTCTTGTTTGGCGATGACCTCGGCAGGCAGGGGGATCGTTGCACCGATCCCACCTGCTATCAGGCGAAGGTCACGGCGCACATAGCTCAAACCGTTGCCGCCAAACCGGAACTCGTACAAATCAGCACGGCCTACGGCGGACAGAAGGAAGGCAGTCCGATACTCCCACGCAACAGGTACACCGCGATCCGGGACGACAAGCCGAAGTCCAAAGACGAGGCGAAGCGGCCTGAGTTCAAGCTATGCAAGTTCACTACTGACGCCATCGTCACTGACGGTAGCGAAGTTGGCACCATCCATAAGGTGTGCGCCAATCCATCCTGCCCCGTACATCATCCAAAGCAGCAAACCACTCGCGATGAGAAGTGGAAGGCCGAGCAGGAGAAGCAGCGCAAGCAACAGGCCATCTCCAATGCAACCGGCCTGCGCGTCCTTGCTGCAATCGGATCGGCTGTTCCCGTTCGACTCATGAGGCGTGACCTGCTGTCAGTCATCGAGCGGCTGTTGACGTTGATGGATGAGAACCGGATTGAGATGTTGGCGCGGCAGCATGGTATTCGGCTGAAGCGCGACGATGGTGGCGCGACGAAGACTCTCGCGGCCTTCGTTCGCCGTGCGGATGAAGGAAGTCTCTCCCGAATATTGGTCGAGTCCAGCATCCTATTGGCGGCATCTCGCGGGAATCCGGCTGCCATCTTGAAAGAGGCTGCTGCTGCGTACAAGGTGGACACCGACGCGATCGCAGCGAAGGTCAAGCATGAGTTCGCAGCAAAGGGAAGGACCACGAAAGGTCCGCAGCCGACGACCAAGGCACCGAAAAAAGCAGCTTAGGAAGCTCATCCTCGGAAGGGGCGGCAATCGCCGCCCTTCTTTTGTCTCCGAAATTTTCGCAGGGCGAACCCGCTTTGGTTTCTCCCTGCACCCTCATCCCGCTGCCGTGCGGCCCCCGCCCCTGCAACCTCATCTCGCCACCTTCGGTGGACATCTTTGTGACCTTCGATGCGCCGGAATTTAGTTAGCTCAACTTTGCCGCGTGATCCCTAGCCCAATCATCAAATGAGCGCGGGGCACGCCCAAGCAAGTTGGCTACAGTGGTAGTCGGCGGAAAGACCTTTCCATCTTTCACAGCCACAAACATCCTTACAAATGATTCAGCACTCGGAGCGTGAAATCCCATAGAGAGGAAGCCTTGCAGCAGAGCATCTTCAGGGATGTCTTGATAGGTCACCTTGTGACCGATAGCAGCAGAGAGTCTCTCAGCAACCTGTGAGTAGCTTAGTTGCTCGCTTCCCGTGATCTCGTAAATGGTCCCTTCGTGCCCTGGCGTCGTGAGGAGCTTGACTGCGCAGGCAGCGACATCGCGTGGGTCAAGGAACGATTCCAGACCATCACCGCAAGGCAATGAAATGGTCTTCGTTTGACGATCAAATAGCGCTAACAGATTTGAGGCCCAGAATCCGGGTCGCAGTATTGTCCACAAGATTCCCAGTGATTGCAGCCGCTGCTCGCTCTCCCGATGCCATCCTGCAACTGCCGTATCCGAAAAGAAGTCCGCGTTGATGTGCCTTCCAGAGAGCTTCACGATATGTTTTACGCCCGTAGACTTGGCGGCTTCGTAGGCATTGGCTTCAAGGATCGCGACCATCGGATAATTGGAGAGCAGGAATAGCTTTTCCGCTCCCGCAAATGCAGGTGCAAGCGTGTCAGGCTTTTCTAGGTCTCCTTGAACGACTTCGACCGATTGGTCGAATTTCTTTGCCTTCTCTGGATTTCGCACCAGCACGCGAACGCGAGCACCAGATGCAACGAGTTGCGGGACGAGTTCGCTTCCGATAGTGCCAGTTGCGCCCGTGACTAGAATCACTGGTTTCGACATTTATCTCTCCTTTGTTTCGCGGTGCTGTCTAGTTGACTGTGGGCAAGTCGGGAAATGGGCTGAAGTCGTGTTCTGTCAATGGCCCGCCAGTCTGTTCAATCTCGCCAATGTGCTCATAGACGACTTGCCCCTCGCGCCACTTGCGGCGGGCACGCCACTTTAACACGGTCCCTCTCCCCATCGTTCCCATCAGTTCAAAGGTCCAACGGCTATGGGTTTCATCTCGCGTGTCGCTAGCGATTGGTTCTATGCGAAGCGAAGATCTCGCACCCCCTACTTCAACGAACATATGGATCGGCATAAGAAAGGCGGTGATCTGATTCCGGACCGCAGTTTTACCGGAAACGGGCAAGAAGCCATCCATACTCGCCTGGATCTCGTCCGCATAGTAGCGATCGAAGATTGCCAGATGCTCCTCGTAACCCGCTCCAATGTCCGCGTTCCTGATTGCGGCGTTTAAAAGCTGATCAGCCCGGATGTTCATCTGATAGTCGGATATTTGTGACAAAGACAACTCGCTGTCGATTACAGCGTGCTCCATCGGAGCGTGCTGGTTTTGGGTCATTTGGGGCGATACGTCCCCATACGGATTGGATTCGGTTCTCATGGGGGAGTTCATTAGCCTCCACTAAAGGTTGCGGCCTTATCCCGAAGCCAGGCGTCGAAATCCCGGGGAGGCTTGCCGAGGATTTCAGCCACTGAATTGGTGGTATGCCAGCGACCTTCACGGACGGTCTCGCAATAGCGCAGGATCGTTTCAACTACGAAGTCCGGAATTCCGATACGCGTCATCAATGAACGTGAGTCACCCGGGGTGGAATCAATGAAACCGACCTTCTTCCCAAGTTCAGCACTGATCTTTGCCGCGATTTCACTGCCGGAGAGTAGGTCATTAGACGTGAGCTCATAGGTTTGGCCTTCGTGTCCGCCTGATGTGAGAATCTTTGCGGCCACCGCCCCAATGTCCCTGGGGTCGATCATGGAAATCTTGCCCTCCCCCGTAGCCTCGGAGAGCGTCCCATATTCCTTGATGCCGATCCAGCTAAACGGAAACGGCGTATCCGTCATGAACCTGGCAGGACGCAGGATTGTAGAAGGGATACCGAGGGCTCGAAGCTTCCGTTCACTGTTGCCGTGCCAGTCCCACACAGGGGGCCCGAACACACCAGCCCCGAAGTTTGAAAGATAAACGATGTGCTTGACACCAGCACGCAAGGCGGCATTGAAAGCATTCGCTTCCATCTGTTCCATCTCGGGAGTCGGCGGGGCCATGATGAATGCACGCTCGATACTTTTGAAAGCGTGATCAAGGGTCGTGGGTTGTAGCAGATCGGCCTCCAGAATCTCAAGAGCGCCGTTGTACGAGACCGCCTTCGCCGGGTTTCGGACCAGCACCTTCGGCTTGTGTCCCTGTTCGCGCAATGCTTTGACAACTTCACTTCCGACGGTTCCAGTAGCACCAGTTATCAGTATGGATGGCTGTGACATACACTCCTCCGGCGAGTTCGGCAGAGCCGCTAACGGCTTAGAAAAGATTGATGACGCTTGCCGTCGACGACATTCCACCATCGACATCGATGATGGTGCCGTTGATGTAGCTGGCGGCGGGCGACGCGAGGAAAGCGACGACTTCAGCAATTTCTCCAGAACTTCCCATGCGTCCTAGGGGTACTCTCTTAGGCACAGCGACGCGAAAGGCGTCGAGGATCTGACCAGGCAGGCCAAGTTTGTCTAGTGCCGGCGTCTCAATTGCGCCCGGTCGTACACCGTTTACACGGATTCCGCGTGGCGCGAGTTCTGCTGCCAAAGCTGGAATAAGTCCGTCAACCGCACCTCGGCTAGCACTGTAGAGGGACCATGAAGGTATACCGCGATGTGCGCCGACGGCAGTAGTGAATAGGAGCGAACCGCCATTTTGAAATAGAGGTAGTAGCTTTTGCAGCAAGAAATACTGCCCCTTCACGGTGACATCGAAGTGCTCGTCAAAGGCAGCTTCATCGACTGCTTCAATCGGCAACATGCGGCCGATCCCGACGTTGAAGAATGCAAAATCTAGACGTCCATAACGATGCGATATCTCGGTTGCAGTCCGCTCCGAATCCGCGAGGTTCCTGGCATCGGCTTGCAAGATTGTGACCTGCTCTGGAAGCGACTGCTCTGCCGCCGCGATGGTTTGTGGATTTCGTCCCGTGACAACCACTGAAAAGCCGTGTTTATGCAGTGCCTGCGCAGTAGCGAGCCCGATGCCGCTTGTCCCCCCGGTGATCAACGCAACGGGATAGGAAGGCGTGGAAGGTGACATTTAATGACTCCGTCGGTTTTTGTAGTGCTTGCTACACAATATGAGCAATACTCCTAGCTGTCAAGACTTGTATAGTAGGCTGTATAGATAGGAGGTAAGCAGGCATGGCCCGAGTCGGCAGACCCCGCGAGTTTGACAGAGATGAAGCTCTCGGCAAGGCACTGGAGCTATTCTGGAGTCAGGGCTATGAGGGAACCACACTGACCGACCTCCAGAAGGCAATGGGCGGAATCACTGCACCGAGTTTCTACGCGGCATTCGGTTCAAAGGAAGACCTTTTTCGGGAGACGGTGCAGCTCTACAACCGAGTGGAGGGCGCCCCCTTGCTGCAGGCCCTGATGGAAGGACGAACTGCGCGCTCATCGATTGGGAACTTACTGAAGGCGGCTGTTGAGAGCTTCAGCAATCCAGCAAACCCGAGAGGTTGTTTTATGGTCTTGGGTGCAATCAATTGTGGCCGCAGCAACAGGCACATCGAGACTTTCATGCAAGAACAACGGGCGTTGCGCGAGAGCGTGATCAAAAAGCGTTTACGCAAGGCGATCAATGAGGGAGATTTGCCGAAAAGCGCCGACATCGGCGGGCTGGCTTCGTTCTATTCCGCATTGCTTGACGGCCTTGCCCTCCACGCGCGTGACGGCGCGCCGCGCAAGACGCTACTGGGAATCGCTGAGAGAGCAATGGACGCTTGGGAAATAGTAGCCTCTATCCGTTAGAACTCAGCATGGCCTAGGTAGCCGGCGCGGATTGGCGAAGCTACCCACTAACTGCCAATCTTCCGAACAAATGTGTCCTCAGCTCTAAGAATTCTCCCGTCGCGCGACAGAACTTCAAGCCTCCGAACCGGGCGGTTCTGATCACGGTCCACCAGAACCGAGTGGCGTTCCTTTTGCCCGTAGAAGTGCGATTCGCCCCATTGGCGTAGGCCCACTATGACAGGGAACAAGCCCTTGCCCTTCGCGGTCAGGACATATTCCTGAGCGTTGCCCTCACGCGAATTTGTGTGTTCGAGAATCCCATCGGTAACCAGTCGGCGCAGACGCACGGTGAGTATATTCTTCGCGACACCGAGGCTACGCTGAAAATCTCCAAATCGCCGCACTCCATCGAAGGCGTCGCGAATGATGAGCAACGACCACCAGTCACCTATCGAGTCGAGTGCTCTCGCGACCGGACACGGGTCGCTCTTAAGGCTTGTGCGCTGCATTTTTCTTTACTCCTGGTTGCATTATGCAACCACCATGCGATATGGTGTCAACAAGTTGCATGATGCAACCGCTAGAGAGTGAATGTTGACGACGAGCGACGACGGGCGGCACACCGCACAAACAACACTAGGCAGCACATGCACCCCTGCGCTTTCCCGAACCCTGGTGCTGCTGTTCTCGTTCGCTTGTGGTTTGAGCGTTGCTAATATCTACCTCGCACAGCCTTTGCTTGATGCGATGGCTGTTGAGTTTCACGTTTCTCAGGCATCAATCGGACTGGTCGTCTCCGTTACCCAGATTGGGTATGCGCTAGGACTGCTTCTCATCGTGCCACTGGGTGATCTCCTTGACCGCAGGCAGCTAATCGTGAGTCAGCTGCTGATGTCGGTGGTCGCATTGCTCGGTGTGGCGCTCGCCCCAACTTTTGGGGTCATGTTGGGAGCCGTGTTTGTCGTTGGCCTAGTCGCAGTTGTAATTCAAGTTCTTGTTGCCTTTACCGCGACTCTTGCCAAACCGGAGGAACGAGGCGGAGCTGTCGGAAAGGTGACGAGCGGGGTGGTGATTGGCATTCTTCTTGCACGCTGCATAGCAGGAGCGTTGACTGATTTAGGCGGCTGGCGGCTGGTTTACCTCGTTTCTGCTGGAGCAACGACCATCCTGTCCACGGCTCTTTGGAAGATGCTGCCCTCGGGCGCCAACCTCGAAAGACCGCAGTCGTACAGGCGATTACTTTCCTCACTTGTCACACTCTGGCTTAAGGAGCCGCTCTTGCGCAGCAAGGCTCTGTTAGCGCTCTTTACTTTTGCGGCGTTCAGTGTTCTGTGGACAGCACTTGTGCTGCCCCTGAGTTCACCTCCCCTGTCGTTCTCGCATCGTGCGATCGGTCTTGTTGGACTTGTTGGTTTAGCCGGCGCTGCCGCGGCTAGCCAGGCAGGCCACTGGGCGGATCGGGGATGGCAGCAATGGACCTACGGCCTCGCCTTGGTACTTCTTCTTTTCTCGTGGCTCCTGATCGGCAATCTGCATCGATCGCTGTCCGCTTTAGTCATCGGCATCGTTCTGCTGGATCTTGCAGTCCAAGCAATTCACGTAACCAACCAAAGCGTTTTGTTTCGGCAACTTCCCGGAGCAAGAAGCCGACTGGTTGCTCTGTACATGACCTTCTATTCGATCGGCAGCGGCACAGGGGCCGTCGCTTCCACTTGGGCCTACGCTCGCTCAGGCTGGGCGGGAGTGTCGGCGCTGGGTGCAGGTCTCAGCGCATGCGCGCTTGCATTTTGGGTACTAACCCGGCGAGGGGACCACGATACCTCTCAGAATGCTCACCACCACCAAATTCAATTCACGGAGATAGACGTATGACACACTACAACACCGTCGAAGTTGATGGCCTTCGCATCTTCTACCGGACAGCAGGAAGCATGGGGCAACCTGTCATCCTTCTATTGCACGGCTTCCCTGCCTCTTCATTCATGTTCCGTGAACTGATGGAAAAGCTCGCAGACCGCTTCTATCTAGTCGCGCCTGATTACCCCGGATTCGGATATAGTGATGCTCCGGCGCCGAAGGATTATCCCTACACATTCGACAATCTTGCCGATGTGATCCAGAAATTTACCGAGAAGTTGAACCTCGCAAAGTTCAGTCTGTATATGCAGGATTTTGGGGGGCCGGTCGGTTTCCGTCTTGCTAGCAACAATCCCGAGAAGATCAACAGCCTCATCGTCCAGAACGCCAACGCTTACGAAGAAGGACTTCCCGACGAATTCTGGGCGCCAGTACGCACGTTGTGGAGCCATCCAACGAAGGAGAACTACAACAAGATCCGCGAAGCTGCCATGTCGAAAGAAGCACTTGAGTGGAACTACACGCATGGCGTGACAGACCCGAGGAAGATCAGCCCAGATAGCTGGGTTCTACAGAGCGCGCTGCTTGATGGCCCGGAGCGCAAAGAGATTATGCTTGCGCTTCTCTATGACTACCGCACGAATCTTGCTCTCTATCCGAGTTGGCAAGACTATTTCCGGAAGAGACAGCCTCCCACTCTGATCGTCTGGGGGAGGAACGACGTCATTTTCCCCGCCTCCGGTGCATATCCATATCAGCGTGACTTGAAGAACCTCGCGTTCAATCTGCTCGATACAGGGCACTTTGCCCTGGAAGAAGAAGGTGATCAAATCGCAGAGCACATACGACAGTTCTTAGCGCGCGCCTTCCCAGAATGAAGCATCTTACACGGTAAGACGCACGAAGGATTTGGCACAGGCGGCCTTCGACGTTACTCAGATTATGGGCCCGCACAGAATGGGACAGAAGACATCTCAACCCGTATGGGATCACGCGCATCAATGCCGCAAATGCGGGCATACCGTTCCCATCGAAACAATTGACCCGGGAACGGTCGCAACCGGAATTGTAACTTGCACCGAATGTGACAATTCCGGCCCAATCCACGTTGTAATCGTCCAAATGAAACGGTGAGGATGGTCGCTATCACGCCCGGAGAGGCAAAGACATCTGCTCGTCGATTGCAACGGTCTTCAAACGGCGAACAAACGTGCGCACCAGATCTCCCAAAGCTTTGGAGCCGTTATCCGATCGACAGATCAAGTGTGTGCTTGTTATCAGCTGTTCCTCCGCGAAAGGCCTCATCGTGAACCCGTGACGCGCAATCCGGAGTGCTCCGGACTTTCCCACGATCACGACCGCTCCGGGCGCGTTCATCAAAGGAATCGCTTCCTCAGGCACAAGAAAATGCTGGACACCTGATGGAAAGACGCGAGCTTCCTGGGCTTGTCTTCGAATCAGATCATAGAGTGGTGGATGGCTCTGGCGCTGAAACATGATCCAGCGCTTTTGAGACAGGTGCTCGAGGCTTACCGAAGAACGATTAGCGAGATCGTCCTCTCGGGACACCACCGTATAAAACGGCGACTCGTCAATTTTCAAACTGGTAAAGAGATCAGATAGAGGTGGATCGATGGCGAGAGCAAGGTCCAACTCTCCGGTCAATACCTCTCGGGCTAGATCGCATGAAAACCCACTTGATAAGTTGATCGTCAGCCTTGGAAACAAAGGCAGTCTCATGGCGAGCAACATCGAGGTAAAGAATGGATCAGCGTACGGCGACCGACCGACATTCAGTATCAAATCGGTGTCTCGGCCCGCCGCACGCGACGCTTGAACAGCACGTTCAGCATGCAGTATCGCAATCCGCGCCTCTTCGACATACGCTTTGCCTGCTTCCGTAAGCGAAACAGTGTGATGATCTCGCACATAAAGCAGCACGCCCAAACTTTGTTCCAGTTCGGCAATATGCTTTGTAATTGCTGGCTGGCTTAAGCGCAAGCGCCTAGCTGCGCGAGAGAAGTTTAGTTCCTCGGCCACAGCAATCGCTGCTTCCATGTGCTTTAAATCGTTTCGCACCATGCTGCCCGCGTGTACTGCTCGACTGGTGGGCCAGTTGGACTTGGCAGAATCAATCGTGCAGTGGTTTCAGTTGACCGATCGCTTTCTGTGCGTCTGTTCCGTCAACTTGCATCAATCGTCCAGCACCCCGCCAGGTTCCATTCACAATGACCATTTGCACATAGATCGTCTCGCCTTCTTTGATATCAATCACCGTAGCGGGCTCGTTTTTCGCGCTCGACTGGACGTTATGCTTGCCGGGTTCCGTATGAACCGAAAGCCAGCGTCCATTTGCCAAGCGATCAAGTTCCTTTCCATCTAGGTAAACTGAGGGTTTCAACGCCGCTCCATTCATATGACCCTCTCGAAAGAAAATGATGGTAGATTGATTGCTCATCTCCGCCGTCGCCGCGAGAGGCGCACCAGACGTGCTCGCGGCTGGCTGCCCATTAACGGTGCTGGCTGCTTGCGCGCGCCCCATGAGCGGTAATGCCATCATTGCAAGGAATGTGAAGATTGCTGCTTTCTTAATGTTCACGCTTTCTCCTTCTGTCGCCACATATTCGGAATCCTCGCCGCAAAATCGCTGCCGTGCGAGTTCTGTAGATGTTACTATATAATGGCAGTCGATCGTTCTTGAAGGCAAGGCCCAGAGCTGCCGTTGCAGTTACCGACGTGTCTAGCCTATCCTCCTGAACAGAAATGCATACTACGGGCGATTTGTCCTCGGGGACACTTTAATTTGCAGATTGTTGCCTTGACGCTCCGAAAGATTCGGAGGATGTTGCATCGGACAGTGTTGTCCATTAGCTACTCGCCATAATGAGGCAAGGCGGCTTGCGTCGAACACAATCCCAGAGGGGGTGATGAGAAATGTTCATATCCGGCCCGATCACAACGCGACAGATATCCGAGGACATGGAGGTTTAGCTTGGACCGCTCGGTGATACTACGCGCACTCGAATATGTTCTGCTGATGGCTTTCACTGTGTATCTCGGAAAGCAGGTCAAGAAGCCATCCAGATTCGTGGGGCGCATATTTGCCAAAATGATGAACAAGAGTCACTCATCTCTTACAGACTGGGCATTAAGCCATTTGGCAATTGAGGAAGGCTCGACCGTCCTCGATGTCGGTTGTGGAGGTGGTAAAACCATCGAGAAACTGGCCAGAACTGCAACACTGGTCTGCGGCATCGACTATGCAGCGGGAAGTGTGGCAGAGTCACAATCGCACAACAAGATGCTCATCGCCAAAGGTAGAGTTCATGTTGAACGGGCTTCCGTATCAAGCCTTCCCTTCACCGCCAGCTTCTTCGATGCAGTGACAGCGGTCGAGACCCTGTACTATTGGCCGGACGCACCAAATGACATGCGCGAAATTATGCGCGTTCTGAAACCAGACGGACGCCTCATGCTTGTCGCCGAATCGTATAAGGGCGGACGGAATGACTGGCTTTTGGGCACTGTCATGAAGCTGATCGGGTCGAATCGGCTGAGTGCGGACGACTACCGGGGTCTTTTTCAAGCTGCGGGTTACGTAGAGATCGAGTTAGTCGAAGAGCTAAACAAGGGATGGATTTGCGCTAGCGGTCGCAAACCCCTTGAGTGACCGGGTGAAAGATTCGGCTATCGGCCATTCGAGCGGGCATGGATCAACTGCAGAAATAGAGGCAGCATGGTGCCTCCTTTCGGGTTTGTTTGCTGATACGGAGTATGACGATGATGAGCTTTTGAGGCTTGGCGCAGCTCTGAAGCAAACCGGCCTCAGTTCCAGAGAACTTGAGCGGATTCTGAGGCATGAAGTAGCCCCGGTCTGCGGGGTTTGGTTGACTCATCCCGGAGCGATCGGGCCGTGGCCGCAGTTCAATGAAGAGGAGGTTCAAAGTCGCATTCGTTCTTATGTTCAACGCAAGTGGTACAAGAAGCCGCTGTTTCACCTGCCGCTTTGGGCATTGCCCGGAATACGAAGCAAATGGTCTTTTCTCAAGAGGCTTTTGCAGAGCGGGGCCTGATGGGATTCACTTGCCAAAGCACAGGGCTATCACAGTTGCGTTTCGCCTCAGTACCTTCGGGCGTAAAGCTGTCTTTGACATTTTGGCTTTGATGAACCAGCACCTCTGGAATCCAGACCTTATTATCCCTGCCGTTCAGCTTTCTGAATGTTGAATGTGGCATATCACGCGCCGCCATGTTCTTCAGGTTGCGGAAAGCTGTTCGACTGCTCCGCCATGTCGAACAGAAATCTTGGCTACATTGAAAGGTATCGAGCAGAAGTGAGGCACGAGCCCATCAAGAATTCGATAGTTGGCGGCACAGTGTCGACCTTTGCGGCGGGTCTCTTTTTCGCGTATCAGGGTTGCCGAATTGCGATGCCTTACACCTGGTTTTGTGCGGTGTTGGCAGCACTCAGCTACAGCTTCCTGGCGACGAGATTTTCGATCTACGGAAAGGCGCACATCGTTTTCTCTAACTGGAAAAATCTACTGCTTACACTCTCGCTGTTCATAGGGACACAGATTGGCGATTTAAAGCTGGAGCCGCTTTTCAGCTTTCCGCCAAACACCTCCACCGCGGTGTCGCTCGCAGTGCTCGCCGCCATTGGGCTGTCCGACGCGTTGGCAGGGTAATTTTCACACAGTACGGGCGCACTCTAGGTCTCACGACTCTTTCTCCCCTGAAACCTCCACCTGTACTCGCCAGGAGCGACCCGCAAGACACGCTTAAACGCGCTACGCATCGCATCGCAATTTCTGAATCCGCATGCTGCTGCAACCGATTCTAGGCTGGCGTTGCTCTCCTGTAATCGACGGCGTGCTGCTTCCAGTCTGAGCCCCTCCACGAACTTTGCCGGGGTCGTGTTCATTTCGGTTCGAAAGACACGGGCAAAGTTTCGAGAACTCATTCCGACCCGGGAGGCAAGGACCCCTACTGATATATCGTTCCGAAGATGCTCAAGCACCCATGCGCCAAGATCACGGAAAGGCTCTCGGTCGCTGGCTTGTAAAGTAAGGGCGGCACTGAACTGTGATTGACCGCCAGGACGGCGCAGATACAACACAAGTTCGCGCGCAACCTCCAGTGCCAACTTGGAACCAGCGTCTTCTTCGACGAGAGCAAGCGCCATGTCCATGCCTGCGGTCACGCCGGCGGATGTATATACGTTCCCGTCTCGAACGAAAATTGGATCAGATTCGAGCTCTACATCTGGGTATAGTCGCCTTAACTGATCGCAGTATTTCCAATGTGTCGTGGCACGGCGACCGTTCAGAAGGCCGGCCCGCGCCAGCAGGAACGCGCCCGTGCAGATGGAACCAACACGTCTCATACGCAAAGCCAAGCGCTGCACACATTGAACGACTGCGGCCTCTTCCTCACCCGATTCGATGCTGGACCCACCAACGATGAGTAACGTGTCCACTGGGCCACGTATCTGCTGAAACGTACGGTGGGGCTCGAGGCGTAGCCCGCAACTGGTCAGCAACATGCCACGCTTAGTCGTGACGACTTCCAGGGAATACAGTGGCGACATCGTTGGATTGTTTCGCGCGAAAATCTCCGAGGCTCGCGTGAACACCTGGTAAGGTCCTACCAAGTCAAGAATCTGACTTCCTGGAGCGGCCAGCATCAGAATGCGACGCGGCTTGTTCGCAGGAAGTCTACCTACTTCTTGATTAGATCCATTTCTCTGGGCCTGCATCGAATTGCCTCTTGTGTTCGTCTGAGCAAAAATAGAAGGTTTTACCCTTATATTCAGACCTCAGACTTGTGTGAGGGTCCACTTCCATGTCGCAAATTGGGCATACCGGCTGCTCGCCGGTCGATACGGCTGCCTTAATATACGTGGCGTTGCTATAGGGGTCGGTCCAACCCATGCCCTGATATTCGAGTGTGTAGGCGGTATCTTCAGCGATCTTGCGGCCGAAGTATCGCTCGACAACGTGCAACGCAAGATCGATTCCGGAGGTCAGCCCGCCGGCAGTCGCCAGATTGCCGGATTCGACAAATCGAGCGCCACGTTGAACTCGAATTTCAGGGAATTGCGCAGCCAAGCTCTTATAGGCTCCGTGATGAGTCGTCGCTGGCTTCCCCGCGAGTAGCCCCGTGCTCGCCAGCACAAACGCCCCAGTGCAGACTGACATCGTCAGATCCGTAGCCTTCGACACATTGCGAATCCACTTGAGCATGGCATCGTTCTGCCCGGCTTGAGCGGGGATGACGACGACCTTCGGCGAGGGGGCATTGGCGAAGCTGTGGTCTGGAATGATTCTGATCCCGCCCAGCGTCACAGGCTCTAGGCTCTCAGCGACTGTATAGGTCCGAAATGGCATCTGGTCATCCATATTCGGCCCGCGCGACATGATCATTACATTGTTGAAGACCTCCCAAGGGCCGGCGACATCGATCATGACCGTGTTCCTCGAAACGACAAAAGCTATCGGGATCTGGCCATGAACGGGTGGCGTCAGAGGGTTCGCGGTCTGCATAGTTGACGCATTGACAGTCGTCTGCTGACTGACATCGGAAGCGCGGCAGGAAGATATGCCCATCGATGAGAATGCACTCATTAAACCGAAAGCGGCCGATCTCTCCACAAATTCTCTACGTCTCATTTGTGCCTCGTTCGTGATGCAAGATAAATTCCTCGAGGCATAGCGTAGCAACTACCGCGATGGCACGACGGACAACATTCAGCGTTTTTCTGCCAATGCGCGCTGCGTGTCTTTGAAGCAGTATGTTGCTCCAATCCAAGTTCCCCGACGGCCGTAGTCCCCAATGCCCTTTGTCTCCTGGCGTTTCATACCATGATGCCCGTACGCAACGGACCAGCAGGCCCTTACCCGGAGATCATGGAGAGAGTCATCACGATTGGGAATAACCGACCCGCAAGATGTAATTGGACATTTCAATTCGAGTTCAACAATCTTTATGAGCAGCCGGAGCGTCCAGTGTAGTTCGAGCTGCGATGTTCTCCAATCGCGAGGTCCAGATGAATGCAAAATTCCTGACGGAGAACGAGGTCTCTGAACGCACTCAGATCAGCCTTGCCACGCTCCTCCGTTGGCGTCTCGAAAATCGTGGGCCCCTCTACCGGAAATTTGGCTCACTTGTTCGCTATGCAGAAGACGAACTCATCAACTGGCAAAACTCACAACCGCTGGGCGGGGACAGCGCTCCCAAATTTGGGCCAGCAGCAGTCGGACATACCAGCCGACTCAGGAAATCAGGTTAGCGCGAAAGCTGAGAGTTTACGGCATGATTCTTACCGGATATACTACTAATGGTGAGATATGCCTACTACTTCCCCTAAAATGGGACGAAAGATCAAAAAGAGCTTCAGTATTTCTGTGGAATCAGACACATTCATTCGCCGATCCTGCAAAGAGCGTAGATCCACTTCGGAGTCGGAAACCTTGGATGCCCTTCTCAGTGAGCTCATGACCATACGGAAACAGCAGGCAATCGAGGCAGCCTATACGGACTACTACGACACGCTTGGGGATGAAGATGTCGCCGAACAGCGTGCCTGGGGCTCATTCGCGGAATCACAACTTCAAAAAGGCGATCGATAGAGATGGCCACAGCGCAGCGATTTCCGCAACGCGGCGAGATCTGGTGGACAAACTTCCACACCGATCCTCCGGAGAAAGGGCGACGGCCGGTCATTGTCGTTTCTCCGGATGCGCGTAACCGACACGAGCGAGCGACAACCGTCCTTGTAATCCCTCTCTCAACCTCCATCCACAAGCTCGCGCCCGCCCATTTGCTTCTGTCGGCCGGTGAGACTGGCCTGGGTATGGACTGCGCGGCACAGGCTGACAACATTGCGGTCGTCCTTCGTGCAAATCTCCGTGAACCCCGCCCCGGCCAAAGAGCACTTCCTCACACCAAGATTTGCCAGCTCGGAACTTTGGTGAAGACAGCGATGGGCTGCCCTGAACCTGTGGCGAAGGGAGACAAGTAGCATGGCGCTCTTTCAACGCGGAGGCGTGTGGTGGTACGAGTTCTGGTTCGCAGGACAACGCATCCGCGAGTCCAGCAAATCGGCCTCGAAGACCCTTGCCAAACAGGCAGAGAAGAACCGCAAGCGAGAGCTTGAAGAAGGGTTCAATAACATCTCCGACCAGCGCCACGAAAGAGTTCGGACATTCAGCGATTTGGCAGATGAGTACTATGACAGCTACAAGATTCGTTTGCCAGATTCGGCCAGCTTCGCCGTATACGCAATCGGTCACTTAGCGTCTGCTCGGAAGCAAAATGCTGGTCGACTTCAGTGATGTGCTCGTCACCAAGTACCAGAATGATCGTCTTCAGGAAGGCGCCGCACCGAAGACCATCAACGAAGAAGTAGGCTTCCTGCTGCGAATCCTCGGAGAGCCCGGCGACGTTTTGCGTGCCCGGCTTCGCAAGAAGAAGACCCTCAAACTGCGGGTTCGGAGATCGATCGGCAAGGCGTACACCGAAGACGAGAAGAAACGGATGCTTGCCGAGGCTGCCAAGTCCCGCTCACCGCATATTTTTCTCGCGTTGACCTTAGCTCTGAACGCTGGAATGCGCGATGCCGAGATCAAGAGTCTTTCGTGGACACAGATCAATTTCGAGAAGAGATTTCTGGCAGTTGGCCGCTCAAAAACGGAAGGGGGCGAAGGCCGGACGATTCCATTGAACTCGGAACTGTTCGCAGTTCTGACGGACTACGTCGAGTGGTACACGCTCAAGTTCGGTGAACTGCGGCCGGAATGGTTTGTCTTCCCCTTCGGGAAGCCTCAACCCACCGATCCGACCCGTCACGTCACGACCCTCAAGACGGTGTGGAACAACATCCGCACGAAAGCCAAGGTCAAAGGCCGCTGGCACGACAATCGGCACACGCTCATCACCGAGCTAGCCGAGAGTGGCGCAGGCGATCAGACCATCATGGATATCGCCGGCCATGTTTCAAAGCAGATGCTCAAGCACTATAGCCACATCCGTATGGAGGCCAAGCGCAACGCGCTTGAAGCGATCGTGCGTAAGCCAAGCGCGTCGCACAACTTCGAGAAGCACAACGCCGAGGGGTCCCCACAAAAGTCCCCACAGTGGTTGCAAAACGCGACGAAGACGCCGACCAGCACTCCCGCTACGACGACGATCAAGCACGCAAGTGCACAAGAGAATGCTGTGTACGAATGCTCAGAATTGCCTGTGTTTTCGCAGGATTTTGAAGGAGGGTACCCACAAAAGTCCCCACAGTTGGGTGTTTTTGAGGGTCATCGGGGAGTGTATCGGAAACGTAAAGTACTGAAACGAATTGGCTCCTCAGGTAGGACTCGAACCTACAACCCTTCGGTTAACAGCTAGGAATTTGCCTCATCCAGCATTTCTCGTTATTGCTCTATGTGGCTCATTTCGCGTCGGTTACTCCAGCCGGTTTGCGAGCCTCAATTGTGGGTAGTTACCCACAATTTGCCACTTTTTTGAACGAGTCTTCCCACAAAAGTCCCCACAGTTAAATCGTGATGCAATTTCCGAGACCGAGCCGGGTTATTCGTCGTTCAAAAGAGCCCAGACTCAATTTCGATAGGCTTGTTTTCGCGGCCATCAAGAAGTTTCTTTGGACGGCCCTCGGCCTGCAACCACAGAACAACGAGCGCGCTGCAAACGACGATTTCAAAAATCTGGAAGAGCCTCTGAACATCTCATACAATAGACAACATGGCTCGCTCCGTTACCATATCGACTCCGGTTCCGACGCTCGAAGAGTTCGGAAAAAGCCTCGGTATCAGCAAGAGCCGACAGCATTCGCTCCTCCGTCTCGTGCATCGCGACTCCAGGTCGGGTCGATTCGTTGAGCGACGTGCAGACTCATCCGAGACATCAAAGGCGAAGGGCTCGGTTTTCAGAACCAAGAAAAAATAGAGATCTGACAGACAGATGCCCCTCCCTCCTGTTCGGCCGAATGCTGTCTTCCTCAACATTCCCTATGACACGCGTTTTAGCCGTCTTTATCTGGCCTACATCGTCGGCCTAACGGAGCTTGGCCTAGAACCCCGCGCGACTCTCGGCATTCCAGGTGGTGAGCGTCGCCTGAATCGCATCCTTGCTCTCATCCAGAGCTGCCGCTATTCCATCCACGATCTTTCCCGAATCGAAGTCGACCGGACCCCTCCGCCCACTCCTCGCTTTAACATGCCCTGCGAACTTGGAATGAGCATCACCTGGCAGCAGCTCAAGCCGACGCGACACACTTGGTTTGTGTTTGAGGCACAAAATCGACGTCTCCAAAAATCTCTGAGCGATCTCAATGGCACGGACGCAAACATCCATGGCGGCACGGTGGAGGGAGTCATGCGGGAGTTGTGCAATGCCTTCGTTCGCCGAGGACCGCAGCCTGGAGTGCCGCAGATTCTTCGCACCTACCGTCGCGTCCGCGCAAAGGCCGATGAAGTGATGAGGGAGGCTGGTGCCGCCAGTATGTTTGAAGCCAGGGTTTTCAAGGATCTTTGCTTTGTTGCTCGGGTAATCGCTCAAGAAGCGGACTGATCTCCACTTTTTGTCATCGCACAACAAAGGTTCTTATTGCATCCTCGCCTAATCTCAAACATCCAAGACTCAACCTGAAAAAGGATGAGTGCCGACATGGACGAGCTTTTCGTTACTACCGTAGTCGCTTCGTGGAAGCAGGTTTTCAACCGGCTGGACGAACGCTTCGCGCTCTTGGATCAAGAACAGCTGCAAAAGCAGGTTGCGCCGAACAAGAACCGCCTCGTCTATTTGCTAGGCCACCTCACTGCAGTGCACGACCGCATGTTGCCATTGCTCGGCATCGGGGAACGTCTGCATCCTGAACTCGATGAGGCCTATATTTCCAATCCCGACCGGACGATTGCCGATCCACTCTCCGCCGCCGACCTCAAAAAAGCATGGAACGAAGTGAACACTGCCATCACTTCGGCTGTTGAGGGATTTTTGGTCGATGACTGGCTAAAGAAACATAACGCTGTTTCGGACGAAGAGTTCTCTAAAAATCCAACGCGGAATCGGCTTGCAGTTTTTCTTAGCCGCACAAACCACGCATCGTTTCACACGGGACAAATGGCGCTTGCAAAATAACTTTTGCCGGCTCGGCAGCGGACCAGAGCCAAAGATGCACCGTCGCGGTAGGCGGACACGCTGGAAGATAAGGTGAGATGAATCCCTCGTTCCTGACGCTCGCGGCACGCCATGGCCGATCAAGCTGGCGTCGAGAGAGCGCCGATAGATCAGTTGTAAATGCTGAAGTATGCCCGCAGATACTCTCCCTCTAAATAGCTGTCAATAGTCAAAGGAGAAGATGGGGCTTAAGTATTACCTGTGAATTCGAGAACCATGAATGTGTAGTCTGACCAAAACATGATTGAAACTGCACACAAGAACGACCTTCTAACCGTTGCTGCCCTAGGGCTCATTGCGATGTGTCTAGTCACCTTTGACCACGAGGCACTAGGCCATGGTGGAGCGTGCCTCCTGCTAGGCGGACACATTCGCCTGCTTACCTCATCTATCTTCCGCTGTAGCACTTCGTCCGGATGGATCGACGCTAGCGGTCCCATCACTAACCTGAGTTGCGGTCTCATGGCATTGATCCTTTGTGTCGCGATTCCCACCCGGCTATATCGAGCCAGGCTATTTCTGGCGCTTCTCACGGCTTTCAGTTGGTTTTGGGAGAGCGGTTATGTGATCCATGCAATGCACAGGGAAGACGGTGACCTCTACAGCTTCGCGAGCTATCGTCTGGGCCATGTGACTGTGACAGAAAGGTGGATATTCGCTGCATTGGGCCTCGCACTTTATGTCACTACAATCCGCCTCACCTCGAACACACTACTGACAATCAATCAGTCGGCACAACAAAGCCGTGTGACGGCGCGCACCGCGTGGATTGCTGGTACGCTCGGAGCAACGCTGGCCGGATCGTTGGGTCCCAGTTCTGGCGGCCTGAGAGACGCAATTCTCGAGGTGGGACTGGCCTCCCTCCCTCTCCTCTTCATACCTCACCGAGATCAACCCTTCGAGAATCTTCACCAGAATGCCGCCATCGCACGCAGTCCATTCCTGATTGCCGTCGCGATCGTCGTGTTTGCAGTATTCGCCGCGACGCTTGGCCATGGTCTCCGCTTGTTGCTTTGATAGGAGGCCGCCGTAACGTTCCTCTTTTTTGAATGAGGCCACGCACAGTGTTTCGCTAGCATGGTGCTGTCGGAGAAACCTTTGATCTCGGTTAGCGACCACACTCGGCCGAAAGCCTTGCATCTCCAGAGCAAATCTTAGGAAGGCTCAGTCGCTTTTAAAGATATGTGATCATCATGGCAGCCACAACTACTGTATCGAGTAGACGTTTCAGGATCGGCGCAGACAGATGCTGAATGTCATTGATGGACGGGCGGGTCCAGGGCCTGTATCGGGAAAGCAGCGCATCGAGTCCATCGACATTTTGCGCGGACTCGCCCTATTTGGCGTCCTCTACATCAATTTGATTCGAGAGTTTCGAGTCGATATTTTTCGGCAATTTATCCCCACGTCGCCCGCCCCATACCTCATTGATCGGTGGATTGACACCTACATCCCAACCTTCGTCGAACTGAAGGCTTTCGCCCTGTTTTCCTTTTTATTCGGGATTGGTCTCGCCATCCAGATGGAGCGGATTCAGGAACGCGGCGGCCCAGTCGCTGTCCTTTTAGCGCGTCGGTTAGCTTCTCTTTTTGTTCTCGGAATCATCCATCTGACGCTCATCTGGAACGGGGACATTCTTTCCGAATACGCGTTGGCAGGGTTCATCGCACTTCCCTTCCTCTTCCTGCCACTTCGATGGCTTGGTATTGCCGCAGTTCTCTTCATCATGCGATATATAGCGCCATGGCCGCCCTATCCGATCTCTCTTCCCAGTCAGGATTGGCTGCAGGCGCACGTAACGGCTGCCGCCATCGTCCTCCGTCATGGGAGCTTCCAGCAGGTTGTTCGCTTTGAGTGGCGCGAGTTGACCTCAATCCTTCCCCTCCATGTCTTTATGATGCCAAGAACCATTGCGCTTTTTCTCCTCGGCGCATTCTGCTGGCGAACAGATATCTTCAAGCATCTGCATGAGAAGCGACACGTTCTACTGGCATCTGCTCTGATTGGAGTCGGAATCGGCGGAACATTGACCGTGCTCACCTCTTCGCCGTTCCCGCCAATACTCCTCGGCAAAGCCGAAGACACGTCTGCCGCCATCGGCGAACTTTCCCTCACGATGGGATATGCAGGCACCATCCTCTACGCAACAACCACTGGATTAGGCGTGAAAATACTGGGCTGGGCTGCACCGGTGGGCCGAATGGCGTTCACCAACTACATCCTGCAGTCCGCTATCTTCAGCTTTCTCTTCTTCGGTTGGGGACTTGGCTTATACGGCCTACGCCCGCTCCATACTTTGCTGATAGGCGTCTGCACTTACGTTCTGCAGGTCATTGGCAGTGCATGCTGGCTTAGATACTTTCGGTTTGGCCCAATCGAATGGTTATGGCGGTCCATGATGTATGGCATTTCGCAACCAATGCGCATACAGCGATTGATCTAATAAAAGTCAGTACTGATAAATTCGGCGTTTCAGAAATAGCCGTCCTATCTCTGATCGATAATTTCTAGAATCTTCTTTGCGAGGTCATCCGTGCCGTCCCACTGGCTGACGTTGCTCATCACCGCGACTGCGATATTGGTGTGAGGCTCGAGCAACAGTTCAGTGGATGCGCCGGGATCTCGGCCAGTGTGCATCAGGAGTTGTTCGCCACTAGACAATTTGCCTACGAAAATACCCAGGCCGTAGTAAAGATCCTTGCCCATACCGAAGTAATTTGGCGCATCCGGCACGGGCGAACCGTCAATTAGCTTTGGTCGCTCGATCATCGCGTCACGGGTCTTTGGGTGGACGAGCTTGCCGGTATTGAAGGCGATGGCAAAGCGGACAAGATCACTAGGCGTGGAGAGGTAGCCACCACCGGGAAGGTTCTCGCTAACATCCCGAAAAGGCGCGCGAATGAATTGCCTCTTGTCGTCCCAGGAGTAGCCGGCCACGCGGTGTGGAACGACGGTCTGCGCGTCGTCTTCCGTAGTCTTCGACATGCCGGCAGGCAGGAAGATCAGAGTACGCATGAGAGTGCGATATGGGGAGTGCGCGGCGCCTTCGAGCACACAGCCCATCACGCGGTACCCGAGCGAGCTATAAAGGAAATGAGTCCCTGGCTGATAGATGAGCGGATCATCTTTAAACGCATCTAGTGTCGGGATGACTTCGGTATAGCGCGTGTATTGGGTACTCTGTTCACGTCTGGCAAGCGCGTCCAACGCGGCGCGCTGCTCCGAGGTATCGCGGGGCTCCCCATTCGCACCGTGGTAGTGCCGGATGCCGGAAAGTTGGCTGAGCAGTTCCTTTGAGTCGATCGGCCATGGCTTGGCGGGATACTGCGGGCAGTACTGCTGGATCGGTGCATCGAGCTTGAGCTTGCCTTCATCTACGAGGCGTAGCGCAGCAGCGGCTGTCATCCATTTGGTGATGGAAGCAGTACGCAACATGCTCTGGGAATCCATGGGCACATTCTGTTCGACGTCCGCGCTGCCGACGGCAGCAGTCCAGATCTGGTCGCCCTTGGCGACCGCAACAGAAAGGCCCGGAAGGTTCTCCTTAGCGCGTGTCGATTCGACAAGTACATGGAGGTCATTGACCTGCCGAGAGGACAGAGGTGTTTGGGCCACGAGTGCCGGGACGGCAACCGTTGAGGCAAGAAGGAGGGCTGAAGCCATTCTTGACATGAATCGGAGTCGATAGTTGATGCGAGATGAGGTCAAAGACAAGAAATGAGTTCCTCCACACCTAGTGTCCGCATGACTGTCGCGATCCTTGTCGGTGAAGTCAAGGTATCGATTTCCGTCCTGCGCAGCTTCATATTTCCGCCTCTCATATCGGTGGCTGGCTTGCTGGACCGAGACTGGGCGATTCGGTTCGGCAGTGGCAATTCCTGCGCACGTGCTCCTTCGATACATAGGCAGATCGCCGATCCAAGGATAGAGGTTCGGCCGATTTGAACCGGTAGACGCTTTGATATCAGAGAGTGAATTGATTCGTGTTTCATGGAAAAGCATAGGCGCTCTGGACAACGCGATAAATTACCTTCTCCGTAGTTGGCGTTCTTTAGCGTACACTACATTTCTAAATTCGAAAACTGGTGGCGGTACCGACGGAATGGCGTGACACCCAGTTTGAACGGAGTGCCAGGCCCAGAACCGCACACCAGCCAAACCAAGCAACGAAGAGTGTTCTTTGGACGAGCCCGGCTATAGGTTGCAACAGCTCCGCCATGGCGGGCCAAACTCCGGGAACTAGGATGAGCGCCGTTGCCACCCAGAGGGCGAAAAAGAATATCCACGAGACGTTGGAGACCTTGCGCATTTTCGGATTGCGTCGCCAAGTCAAAGCCAACACTCCTGGCGCTTGATATCCGATCAGGGAAAGAAGACCAAATGGCTCATGAAGCGGGTGAGGGGTCGCAAAAACGGCTATGCCGACCTCCGATAGCACGACAAACCAAACCAGATAGGCAGCGTACTTTGGGAGACCATTCCGGGAAGCAACTTCTCTCAGTGCTGAGGCGAAAATCAGCAGGCAAACAGCAATGGAGCACACGAGGATCGCGAACGCGAGCCTCGTCGGCGTACCCAG
>Ga0105238_10000807_pt1 | contig 32502 bp, 24 predicted proteins | sample KBSC34metaG_FD_81526 | JGI IMG/M metagenome (GOLD analysis project Ga0105238, IMG submission 81526) | Corn rhizosphere microbial communities from Kellogg Biological Station, Michigan, USA - KBS C3-4 metaG | ecosystem: Host-associated > Plants > Roots > Rhizosphere > Soil | place: Michigan, USA...
CGACGGCGCCGTGGTGGGGGTGCTGCGCTCGTCGCTCATGGCCGAGGGGGGCCGCAACGTGGCGGGTACCTTGTTCGCGTGCCCGGTGCGGGCGATCGCCGAGCGCTGCGGCGCTTTGCTGCCGCCGCTGGAGATCTACCCGGGGCTCCCGGGGCTCGCGGCGCGCGACCTGCCCGAGGAGCCCTTCCGCTACCTGGCCTGGTATCGCGAAAACGACGCCGAGCTGTTCTTCGGCCGCAATCGTGAGCTCGCCGACGTGTACCGGCGGCTGGTCGATCCCGACGAGGCGCCGCTGTTGCTGCTGTACGGACAGTCGGGGGTGGGCAAGTCTTCATTCCTGGCGGCAGGGCTGTTGCCCCGACTCAAGATCAGCCACGATGTCCACTACGTGCGCCGCGATCGCGACGCGGGGCTGCTGGGCTCGATTCTATGGACGCTCGGCGTGGGTGAAGGCCCCGCGGGCGTGGGGTCCGCGGCCGAGTCTCTCGCGCAGGTCTGGCGACGGCTCGAGCAGGACACGGGCCGCCCGCTGGTGGTGATCGTAGATCAGGTGGAAGAGGTCTATTCCCGCCCCTCGGACCGCGAGGACGAGCTGGACGAGTTGCTCGCCGCCGCGAGCGCGTTGTTCCGCGATCGGGAGACACGCCCGCGGGGGCGGCTGGCGCTGTCGTTCCGCAAGGAGTGGCACGCCGAGGTGGTCACGCACGTGGTGGCGGCCAAGGTCCCCCGCGCGGAAGTGTTCCTGCGCGGCCTGGATCGCGCCGGCATCGTCGAGGTGGTGCGCGGGCTGGTCGACAATCCCCGCCTGCAGAAGCGTTACGGCCTGTCCGTGGAGGAGGGACTGGCGGAAGACATCGCCAGCGATCTGCGGGAAGACCGGGGCTCTCCCGTCGCCCCCACGCTGCAGGTCCTGCTGACGAAGATGTGGAAGGTGGCCACGGCCGCCAACCGCCAGTCGCCTTGCTTCGATCAGGCCCTCTACCAGCAGCTCAAGCGCGGCGATCTGTTGCGGGACTTCTTGCGCGAACAGCTCGCGGTCGTCGATCGCACCCACCACGAATGGGTGGCGTCGGGCCTGGTCCTCGATCTGCTGGGGCAGCACGTGACGGACGCCGACACGGCCGGCCAGCGCACCCTGGCCGAGCTGAAGGCCGCCTACGCGCACATCGAGCCGCGCGTGCCAGGTCTGGTGGGCGAGCTCAAGAACAGCTACCTCCTGGTCGACTCGTCCGAGGACCGCGCCGATCACGCGGACGCCACCCGGTTGGCGCACGACACGCTGGCCCTGCAGGTCCGCCGCATGCTGAACGAGTCGCAGGCGCCGGGCCAGCGCGCGCGCCGCATCCTGGACAACCGCGCGGTCGAGTGGCAGGGCGGCGCGGTGGGCGCCTCGCTGGATGAGGCTGACCTGCGACGCGTGGAGCAGGGCCGGGTGGGGACCCGCGTCCTGACAACCGACGAGCAGCGGCTGGTGGGGGCTTCAGCCGCCGAGCGGCGGGGCCGCCGCCGTCGCTCCTGGGTCGCCGCAGGCGTCGCCGGCGCATTGGCGCTGGTGGCCGTCGGCGCCGTCATCGCCACGGTGCGCTTCTGGCGCAGCGGGCAGGTCGCCGAAAGGCGCACCCAGGCCGAACAGGCGAACACGCGCCGTATGGAAGGCGAGGCGAGGCTGCGAGCTGTGGCGGCGCTCGCGGAGACGCAGATCCTCGACGATCAGCTGGGGACGCTGACGGTGGTGACGGGCATCGGCCAGAGCCGAGCCGAACTGGGCAAGGTGCTCCCGCCGTTGAACCGCGCGCTGTCGCTGGTGGTGCAGCAGGCCCGGCAGGTTCCCTTCTTTCTCGTGAACGGGGGGGCTGCTGTTGAAGATCTGCCGCAAGACGCGTCCGGACGGCCCGCGGAGGCCGACCGGTTCACGGGGGCGCCGGGTTTGTTCCTCGCGCTCCTGAGAAAGAAGATCGTCCTCGTCCCCATGGGGGACACGCTCCGCCGCTGGGAGCTGACCTCCGGGGCCGCGCCCAAGCCGCTCGAACCGTTGCGGTTCGGGAACCAGGCTATCGTGGGTGTGGTGGCGTCGCCCAATGGAGAGCGCGCGGCAAGCGTGGATAGACGCGGCAAGCTGACGATCTGGGACGTGCAGGGCAGCCGCATCGGCGAGCATCAGGGTCGCGGGTCGGTGTCAGCGCTGGCGTTCTCTTCCGACGGTGAGCACCTGGCAATCGGCTACCACGAGGGTGGGGTCGACCTGCTGGTGGTGCGGCAGGCGGCGGTGGAGATCGTTTTGGCTGGAAGCAAAGCCGCCAGCCGCGGCAGCGGTTCCGAGTCGTCGGGCTACGGCCAGCCGGTGCACGAAAGCGACAGCGCGGTAACAGGTGTCGCGGTCTTTGCCACGCCGCCGCGGGGCCTTGCGGTGGCCGCCACCACCGACCGTACCGTGACCATCTGGGATCGCGCGGGGAGCAAATGGCAGAGCCGCCGCGGGTGGACGATCGACATCGACTCGCAAAACCGGGGCTTCAGATCGGTGGCTACGACGACCGTGCGGGGTGAGCAAAGCCTGGTCACGGGCGAATACGAAGGAACGGTCCGGATGTGGCCGCTCGGCGCGTCGGCCCACGGGCCCTTGCACGGCTCCGTCTTTTCCAGGCCCGCCGCGACGGTGGGCGACACGGCAGGCGACGCCGTACATGCCGTGGGTGATCGAGTGGCGGTGCTGCACGGTCCGGATCGCTTTCACCTGTACCATCCCGATGGCTGGCTGATCGATCAGCAAAGGGTGCGCGGTGTCGGGGCCGTTGCCTCCTCATCCGACGGGAGCCGTACGGTCTATCTCAGCGAAGAAGGAGCGGGGCTCATCGACGGTGTGGGGTTGCAGATCGCGCGGCCCTTCCGGCTGGAAGTGGACAAGGCCTTGGGTTTTCCTTCCCTGGCGTTCAGGGGACCGAGCGAGGGGACCACAGGCGGAATCGCGGTATGCAACAGCCGCAAGTCGTGGGTCTTGGATCTCGACCGCCGTTACCCCGACAACGCGCGCGGGGTCGGGAACGAAGACGACGATCACCGCATTGCCGCAGCCACCGTGAAGGGCAAGGAGGTGCTGGTCCACTACGGACGCAAATCGTTCGGCCTCTCGGACTTTCGGGTGCAGGTGACCGGCTGGGACGGTGGCGGTGGCGCGGCCGCTCCGGCAATCGTCAGCCGGCTGGAGCCGGTCCGCCCGAGCGGCTCGTTCCAGACCGCGGGCAAGATCGCCATGAGCACCGAGGTCGCTGGCGATGTCGAGGTGTTCGACCTCGAGCAAGGAAAGAGCGTCGCGCGCACCTCGGGGGCACCTGTTTCCGCCGCGCTGCTCGGACCGGGCGGGGAATCGAGGCTGACGGTCCTCTGGCGTGGGTTCGTCCTCAGTCGCGACTGGGCGGGTCAGGAGATTGGCATCTACGGTTGCCCCGAACCAAGTGCCTGCTCCATTCGTCCGCCGACGTGGAACTACACGGGGCTCGCCCAGAGCGCAGACGGCCGGACCCTGGCCGCGGCCACAGCTGGTCACATCGATGTCTGGTTCAACACGACTGGCCGTGGCGACCGGCCGCGCGCCGATCTGGTCATCGAACGGTCGGGCGTGGTCAGGGTCATGGCGGTGTCCGCCGACGGCGCCGTCTTCGCCACGGCCGACGACCGCGGGATCTTCCTCTACGACCGCGCCGGCCAGCAGTTCGGGGAGTTGCCGGCCGGCCCCAATGTATTGACGCTCGAGTTCGATCCTTCCGGGCAGTTTCTCGCCAGCATCGACGAGAGCAGGGTCCTCCGCCTCTGGCGCGTCAACCCCGACGACTGGCTGAAGATCGCCTGCCGGCGGCTGGCGATGTCCGCGCGCTGGGCCGAGGCCAACGAAAACGCGAAGAGCGCGTGCGCTTCCGTCCGAAGCAAGGCCATGCCAAGCGAGCGCATCGGCCCGAATCCGGCCGAATGAAAGGCACTGCCGTGCCGATGCCAACCCAACCCTCTCCAGACGACGTCGCACGGGTGGCGGGGCTCGATGCCCAGCCCGTGCTGCGAAATCTGCTCATCACCTACAACTACAGCTTGCTCTCGGACGGCATGCGCGCCCGCACCGGCGGCGTGGACATGAACTGGTGCACCCTCGGCACGTGGGCGTCGAAGACCGCCGGTCAGTTCATACGGGACGACGAGGTGCCGGGCGCGTTCCACCGTCTGCTCCTCGGATCGGCTCTGTTCGACGGGGCGTCGAGCCAACTGGCGCAGCAAGGCGTCTCGAGCAGGGCGGCCGCGCCCGGCGGGCTCCTCGGCCTCGCCACCGAGATCGTGAACGACGTCTCCGCGTTCATTCGCGAGGGCAACAAGACGGTCTTCGGCGAGCTGGGCGCTGTCTTTGCGTCGTTTCTCATCGAGCTGGGCGACGACGCCACGTACGACGCCACTCGCTTGGCCCGGTTCCAGGCCCGCTATTCAGACGGCGACCCCTTACCCGACGAGGCAGAGATGGTGGACGGGCGCCTCTCGTGCACACCAAAGGGCGGCCAGGGGCTGCTGCGGCAGATGATCGCCGGTTACTATTCGGCGTTGTTCGAACGGGACGACAAGACCCGTGCCGAGCTCCTCCTCCTGGCGAACGCGCGGGGTGGTTTGCACGAGCAGACGCGCTTGCAGACGTACATCGCCGCTTCGCTGAACGCCCCGATTCAGGACATGCTCGTGCGCCGCGTCCACACGGACATCGAGGCCAGCAGCGCCGCCGGCCCGATCAAGTCGGTTGGCCATACGCTGGTCGATCGGCTGCTGCCGCCGCTCGGGGCCAAACTCGAGGCCGCCTGGCGTGACTTCGCCACGCTGGCCACGATGGAGCTCGTCCTGCCCGACGGCAGCATCCACCTGGGTCGGCCCTTGCCTCCCGTGCCTGGTGGGCCGATGGTGCCGGCGGTCCTCGACACCATCGCCGACCCGGTCCTGGACGCCGTGCTCGCCCAGTACGACGCGCTGGATATTCCGGTGGTGCATCCGGATCTCGAGTCCCTTGGCGACCGCTTCGCCGCCCTGCTGGGGCTCGGCCACCCCGTTCCCCGGGACGCCATCGGCGTCGAGGCCATCGACTGGGTGCAATTCCCGCAGCGCATGCGCTACATCCTGACGCTGTTCCGCTCGCGGACGCGCGACGGACGATTGACCCAGGACCCGTTCACCGCCACCCAACGGGGCGCAATCCTCGCCGGCCAGGTCCCAGCCGGCCCCCTCTAGCGGTTGCTGAAGAAGACGGGCCTTGCGTCGTGCCGGCGCTCGTCTGGGAGCCGCCGTTTGCGTTGGCCAGTCCCACCGCTCGTCGGGCGCGATGCTGAGGGCGGCCTCAGCGTCCGACTTCCAGATCCGCAAGATCGCCTCGTCGCGCACGATCAAGGCTTTGGGTCGCCACGGCAATCATCGTGGCGGAAACCTAGCAGGTGATGAACGGGTTGAGTTGCGCGTCGTACGCTGCCTGCCGACCCGAAGCTGTCGTCGACCGGCGCGGTGACGCTTTCGGCGACGTTCTGATCGGCTCTCTCGACCACCAGCGGATGGGTCACGGGGCGTGCCCAAGGGGACGCACCGCCGAAGCGCACTCAATGGCGCGTTCGGAACCACCCCGCGATGCTCCAGCGCTCGCGGGTGGCCTTCTTCGCTTCGTGCGGCGTTTCTTCGCTCATGAAGAGCACGAGAGTTCCGCCTTTTGGTGCGAGCGTCAGTCGGGCGGCATTGTGCTCGTCGTAGATGACGAGCTCGCCACCCGCGTCTGCCGGCCAATCCGCATTGAGATAGATCACTGCCGAGACGACCCTCGCGTTCGAGTGACGGTGACGATCGACATGGGTCCCGTAGGAGGCACCCACCGGGTAGTGGGCATAGTGGGCCTCGAACGAGTCGAGCCCGAGGAAAAGGTCGCGGTTGAGCGAGACCCGCAGTCCGTCCATCCAGCGCAGGAATGTCTGTCCGATGGGCATGCTCGCGTCCAGCCAGCAGACAGAGCCGCCGCGGACCGCGCTCTCTCTCAGCGAGCCATCACCATCACCGCGACCGACACGCGCCGCGGAAAAGGACTCGGCGGCCATCAGATGCTCGGCTTCGCCCCGCAACTCTTGCCAGCCGACTTCGGGTATCGCGCCCGGCAACACGACGTACCCGCGCTCGGTCAAGGCCAGAGCTGCAGGCCCCCAATCGCTCTCGTCGCTCTCCGACACCGGCTCGGAGCATAGGCCCTTTCCGGATCAACGTCTCGAGCGCGGTGGGGCACAAGGCGGCGCCGAACCCATGAAGAAGAGCTCATCCGCAATCAAGCTGTCCCTGGGGTCATCGACGTGCACGGGGGCGCTGCGCGCCCGTGGATCGCGAGCCTGGCGCTAGGCAGCGACGATTCGTCGAGCGCGCGTCCTTGTTCATCCGTTCTTGGACAATCCGCCCCAATCGCCTCCTTAGGGCTTTCCAGGATATGCGGATCGGTCTTTGACCCGCGACTGATTCTGGCCAAATGTCGGGGCTGCGGGTCGTGCTGCCTCCAAGCTTGCGTCGCCCAGCTTGATTCTGGATGGAGCCGGCATCTACATCTCTCCGGTTGATCGAAAGCCTGTCTTTTGGGCGTCACATACGTGCACGCGAACATCGACGAGCTTGCGGCCGGAGAAGGTGAACTGCTCAGCGATGTACATCGTCCTCTTGGTGTTCGCGATCGTCACGCGGGTCGTCGCAAAGACGGTGTCGCCGACGCCGTAGACACCAAGTAGCTCCCACGTGGAGAAGTCGTAGTAGCTCCGCACCTTCGGATAGAACGACTTGAACTCGTCGACGCCTTGGTAGTCTCCCCCGAAGGGCAGCATCCTTGGCTCGTGCATGGTGAGCTTCGGATCGAACCGGTCAGGATAATCGGTGAGCTGCCTTTTCGAGCTCAGCATCTCTTTGACGAAGGCTTTGTTGTCGTCCGTCGAGGTCATCGAAGCCTCCCGGCAGGCCATCAGGCCCGCGACCGTCGCCAGCGCCATTGATGCCGTCGCCGGGCGCATGCCCGTCGTATAGCGCGCGGTCGCGCCACCTGCCAGGGCACGAAACTCTCGGCCCAGATCGTTCGCTACCCACCGTCGGGGAAGCGGGTGCGCAAAGGCCCGTCTCGCCGGATTCGGTGAAGCCGTCGGATCGCGTCGTTCGGTCGGTCCCTTGTGACGCGCGATGGTCTACACGCTGGCGTTACCTCCGGCCAGATCATGGTTGCGGCGCCCGAAGGTCCTTCGGTTCGCCTTTGGGCGGCTGCTGAAACTGGAGCGCCACGCCGTCGCGTTGCTCTCCCGGCGCCAACTCGACGCTCGCCTCGGCGGCATCATGGGAGGCGTCGAACGCCGAAAGGTGGATCCGACCCGGCACGACGCGCGAGAGTGACCAGCGACCATTTGTCGCCGTCAAGATCTCGGTGCGGGTCGGGCCCTCGGGGTTGCGGACCAGGAGTTGAAATCTCGTCGCGGGCGAGCCATCGGGCAGGACGGCGGTGCCGCTCAATGACCCCGCCCCCCTGATCGTGATGACCGTCTCCTCGCCTGGATGGACGCCCTTGACAACACCCATGCTGCCGCTGCCGGGCTGCTCCGCGCGGAGCACACATTGCGCGTCGGCGGCGATGCGATCGATGCGAAACCGGCCTTCCTGGTCGCTGACGGCCCGGCTCGACGATCCCGGTCGCGACGCGATCTGGGAGAACCCGCGTTGCCGGCTGTCGCCGGCCATCGCCGTACAATCGGCGGTCACCCAGAGATCCGGGACCGCCTGCCCCGAGCTGTCGACCACCCGTCCGCTGAGAGAGCCCCCTCGACGAAGTACGACGGTGGCACGCGCGATGCCCTCGCGGACCGCAACGATTCCCCGAGGCCAGTCATTGGGCTCCGAGGGTGGATTGATTCCGTCGCTCACCGCGACGTGATAGGCCCCGGACACGAGCGGACCGATTTCAAAACGCCCGTCGCCGATCGCCGTCCCGCGAAAGATCTCCCCCGAAGACGGGGCCCCGGGCGAAATCGTCCCCGGCGCGACTCCCTTGGCGTTGGACGCCTGTGAAGTCGCGTCCCCTCTCGACCGGGTGGCCGTGACTTCTACTTGATCGACCCCGACTCCCTCCGGTGACCGAACCGTCACCAGCATCCGACCCTGTCCCTCCAGGCGGATCGTGACTTCGAGCTTGTCCGAGCCGCGAGCATCCACCATGACTGGCTTGGTCCCATCCGCCGAGCTTGGTTCAACGGTGTAGATGCCCGGCGCGAGACCGGTCAGCTCGAACGTTCCGTCGGCCGTCGTCGTGAAGCCCCGAACTGGTCGGCGCGGGCGTGCTCCGTCCTTGGCTGCGGCGTCTTTCGGTGGGCCCTCCTGAAGAAAGAGAAATGTGTTCGCGACAGGTTGGCCCAGCTGATCCACCGCGCGAACGACCAGACGAACGCCTGGATCGACCTTCCACAGGAGGCCCTCGATGTCATTCCCCCCGACCGCCAGCGTCGTGGGTCCCTCCACGAGACGAGATTCTTCACATTGAACGTTGACCTGATAGGAACCGGCGGGTACGGCGGCGAAGCGTGCGGTGCCATCTGCCTCGAGATTGGTCGCAATCGTGGGAGCGCTCGGAGCCATGTGGGGCGCGCCGTTCCCCGGGGCCGCGCCACGATCAGGGGGACCGAGGACAACTCTTCCGCGCGAACACGGCTCCGCAGTGTCCCGTCGAACCACCTTTCCGGTCACGACGGTGGCCGTCGACACCGTGAGCGTGAGCCCGTCGACCTGGCCGGCCAGCGCCACCTCGACAGGCCTGTGTGATTCGCCACGCCAGCCGACTCGCTCACCGACCAGCGTGTACATGCCCGGCTCCAGGCCGCGAACCTCGAACGCTCCGTCAGCCTGGCTCGTCGCCGATGGTCGGGTCGGATCGTTCCAGGTTCCCGGCCGGATCGCCCGGACCAGTACTCCTTCGACCGGCGCGCCGGTCCCCGCGGCGATGACCCGTCCGCTCACCACAGATCCCGGCGTCAATTTCAGGACGAGATCACGGCTTGGCACGATGTGCGCGATGCGGACGGGTGCATATTCGGGCGCCTCCGCGATGACCGTGACGGGACCTGCAGCCATCCAGACGGAAAAAGTTCCATCCGGTCCGCTTTCGGTGATGGTCGTGTCGTGCGGCGTCGCTCGACGCAGGACCCGGATCATCGCCCCGGAGATGGGTCCCCCCGTCGCGTCGAGTACCTGGCCGTTGAGTTGCGCTCCTCCCGCGTCCAGTACGATGTCAACCTCTGTCTTCGCCTCGCCCTGTCCGAGGAAGATCGACCTGCCGAGCAAAGCTGACGCCGGGCGGAAGCCGCGGGCGACAGCCGACACCGCGTACGCGGTGCTCTCGAGCGGGGCGACTCGATAGCTTCCCTGCCCGTCGGTGGTGGCGCACGTCGGCTTGGGCGTCCAGGAGACTTCCGAACGCACCGTCGTGGCGCAGACGCGGGCGTTCCCGATGGCCTTACCGTCACGGCCTCGTACGTGTCCGGACAGGGCTCCCTCTCGAGTCGCCGCCGGCCAGTCCATGGTGATGGCCGTCCCGGACAGCGTCTGCCGGCGGGGTGCCGAAGCCTTCTGGTGCGATGGTTTGGCCGTGCCCAGCAGGAACCAGAGGCCGAGGACGCCGAGCACCGCCAGGGACGCCGCAATCGACAGCCTTCTGTTCCCCTTCATTGAACCCTCCGATGGAAAATTTGACGTGCGTGTCTGGTCGGCGCGCTGTGGATGCGCGTACGGTGGTCAAAAGCGTATCGAGGCGCGGAATTGGTCCAGCGCGATTCGTCCTCCGGTCTCGGCGACGAGGAAGGGGACCCTCGGTCACCCGAGGGTCCCTCGCAGAACGGATCCATCGCCTGACCAGCCGCTCTCCGCAGCTCAGTCCGCCCCCGGTATCCAGGGACTTCGTTGGCGACGCTCCTCGCCAGAGCGAATCCTAACTGGCGTCACTCTTCGCGACGCCGTAGTAGAAGGTCACTTCGTGGGCGGGACCATAGTTGCCAGATGCGGTGTAGCACCAGCTGTACGCGTAAACTGGAGGCGACCCGCCGTCTGGTCCGCTACCAGTGTCGTGATTTCTGCCGTAACTTCCGTCGTCGCACGTGAGCAAGATGTTGACGAAGGCAGTGTCGCCCGGGCTGACCTGAGTGCCGGTGACTCCCTCCACGTACGCAGCTCCGTCACCCCAGTTGGCAAGGACCCAGTACCCGACCTGATCGTTCGCATTGGTGCAGTAGCCACCCCCTTGGCAGTTCGCCCATCCTGGAAACATCCAGACGTCATCATTTTCCACGGACTTGTAGTAGGTCGGAGAGAGCTCCTGATCGGCCCGCGCTTGGCCGGCGAGCGCGACGGACAAGAGCGCAACCCCGCAGGACAGCTGTAACATTGAATTGATCTTCATTCTTCTGCTCCTTCGTTGCGATGAGGGTGGTTTCGTTCCCGTGCGCCCAATGCGGACGCAACAGCAGAATCTCGGATCTCTCGGCGCAAAGGACACGGACGGTCCAATAGCGACCGAAGACCCGAAGAATCGTCACGGCAAAAGGGGGCACACCGTCGCGCCGCCATACGGGCCTACGGCGAGCGCGGCAGATGCTATGGGCGTGGCGGACGTGCGACTGCCTGCAGGCCGCGGCGGTTGGGGAGCGAGGCGGGGCCGCCGCGGCGGCCGACGGCTCCCTTCCGCTCTCCGTCCACTGTCGCATCTGACGGCGTGAGGTGAATCGGGCTGCCGTACGGCATCCCCACCAACACATACAACCGGACCAAGGCGTCGATGGCGCCCTCGTTCAGGCTCGGTAAAGACCAAGCACGTGGGCGAAAGGACGCGGTGCTAAGTTCGAACGTACGCTGACTGAAACGTTAACAGGTTCCGGCCAATCAATGCGGTGACGTTATTGTGGCGGAATGCGAATGTCTGTGATCTCGGATCGAATGTCGTCCCATGAGCTCACTCCTCAGACGCACCAAACATGGCCGCGGGGACACTATCTGCGCATTCGCCACTGAATGTCAAGGATGATTGCGCGTTGCTTAATGAGCAATGAATGGTCGCCGGCGCGACGTTTCCGTTCTGTTACGGAATGCGCAGAAGGACGAGGTGGCGGGCAGTCGTGATGGCGCTGATGGCCGGGCTTGCTGGTTGTGACAGACCAGGGTCGTGGGCTCCCGTTCGGGACGCAGCGGGGTGTTCTGTCGCCGGTCAGGCATGTGACGGATGCCACGTCGCACGTTTCCGCGGAAGTGGGGCGGCTGAGCACGAGGAGCTGGAGGGTCATCGTGGCGGCCTGTGTCCGCCATCCACGAGCCGACCTTCGACGAACGCGGCGAGGTCGGTGGGCCGGACGCGAACCGAGTCCACGATCCGCACGTGCGGGAGCCGGCCGGTCTTGCAGAGCTTGTACACCGTCGCCGTCGAGACGCCGAGTTGCTCGGCGACCTCGCCCACGCGCAGCAGGCGGTCGCGGCCACCGTAGATGACGCCCAGGTCAGTCGGCGTAGGGGTCGTCGCAAACGCCGGCGCGGTGTTCGGCACTGCGTGCGCTCCCGCGCCCTCGGGGGTCGCCGACCCCGCGCCCCGAACCCCCGGCGGCCCGGCTCCGGAAACGGGTAGTAACCGGGTAGCAAAATTCTTGGTATTTCCTGCGAAGGTCTGGGATGGCTGGACGGCGGACCGATTCAACTCTGTAATCATCTCCGCCACTTGTGAACCGTTCACACCGGCTGGAACCATCTCATCATGGTTTTGGGAGCAGGATGCCGGAGGTTCGAATCCTCTCGCCCCGACCAACGTCAGTCCGCGCGGAGCCTTTCCCACGGCTCGGCGGCGGGTCGACGGTGTGCGGTCTCTTCGGGGGTCGGGTACCAGCCGCGTAACAAATGGCCGGTTCCGGCGGCGGCCCGAAGCTTAGGCGCTCGATCTCCTTCTTCAGGTAGTGGGGCGCGCCCCTTCGCCGTAGAACTCCGTCGTCGTCCGGGGGGCCTGGTGGCGCATGATCCGCTGGACGGCCGCGAGGTCGGCGCCGTTCATGAGCAGGAGCGAGGCGGTTGTGTGGCGCAGGTGGTGGAACCGGATCTCGCGGACCCGTCCCACGGGGAAGAGCTTGAAGTTGCACTTCGGGCAGCGGCGCTGGTTCCCGTCGGTGTCGGATCGCGGCGCGGACACCAGCCCGAGACCCCTCGATGAACCATTTTCGTGCAGACTTGGAACTCACAATCCGATGGGGCTTTTCCTGCGCGTCCGGGGAGCTGCTCCGCAGAGGTGACCTCATTCAGCCCAAGGCTCAATCCATTCGACCGGTAGGTCCGCATTTGCGGCTGCTGCCGGCGCGCGATGCCCGGCCAGACGAGGAGCGGTCCACGAAGGATGCGAATCTGGTCCAGGCTCTCCGCGCGGGCGATCCGGAAGCGCCTGCCGCGCTGTGGGCCCGATACTCGCCTTCGGTCGGGCGTGTGCTGGCCAAGGCCCTGGGCCCGACGATCGAGATCGAAGACCTGACGCAGGAGGTTTTCTTGCGGGTCTTTGGACGCCTGCCGTCCCTTCGTGATCCGTCGGCGCTGCGTGCGTTCGTCCTGGGGGTCGCGATGAACGTCCTCAAATGGGAGCTTCGACGTCGGTGGATCGGCCGCAGGGTGCGCCTGTCGGGGACCGGCGAGCTTCCCGACGTCGCAAGCGCGCCAGCCGATGCCGAAGCTCGCGACGCCCTGCAACGCTGCTATCGCATCCTCGACAGCCTCCCCACCAAGGAACGGATGGCATTCGTGCTCCGGTGCATGGAGGGGATGACGATCGAGGAGGCGGCCGAGGCACTCGGCGTCTCGATCAGCACGGCGAAGCGCTGGGTTTTCCGTGGTGCGGCCAAGGTCGGGGAGCAGGTCACGAGTGACGCCGACCTGTGCTCCTTCTTTGCCGGGGAACGGAAGGAGAGCGCCTATGAGCGTTGAGCCTGCCGACGACCCAGCGGTGGATCCAGCGGCACAACGTGTCGCGGACTTCGTGTCGGCCGGGGTCCGGCCCCCCGCCTCGACGCCTTCGAGAGAGAAGGCGTTCGTGCGGCGGCTGGCGCGTCACCGCCAGACGCAACGAAACAGACGGCTGCTCACGGTGGGTGCCGCTGTAGCAGCCGTGCTGATCGTCGGGCTGGCGGGCTCCAGATTCCGGGAGCAAGCGCCAGCCGCCGCTTCCCTGAACTACCGGGTCAACAACCAGGATCCGCCATCGGGCGGGTACCTCGCGCCGCAGACGGCAGAGTCGTTGGTGGCCTTCTCGGATGGGTCGAAGGTGAAGATGGCGGCGCAGGCGCGTGGGCGCGTCGTCGAGGTGAGCAGCCGGGGGGCGAGGTTCGCGCTCGATGCGGGGCAGGCCACGGCCGAGATCGTTCACCGGCCGCGCGCGCAGTGGATCTTCGAAGCCGGTCCGTTCCGCGTGACTATTCACGGGACGTCGTTCGCCATGGCGTGGAACCCCGTCGACGCCGTGTTCGAAGTGCGTCTTGCCAGCGGCGCGATTTCGGTCGCGAGCCCGGTCGCGGGGCCGGAGATCCAGATGCGCGCCGGACAGACGCTCCGGGTGAGCCTGCGCGATCAGTCCAGCACCCTGGGCAGCCTAGGAACGATGAGCAGCGAGCGAGAGGTCCCATCGCCAGCCAAGCCCACCAAGACGGCTCCTGCATCCAAGTCGTTCGAGCCTCCCAGGACTGCGCCCGCGGGGCAGGCGGAGCCGGCGCGTTGGTCGCACCGGGGATGGATGAGCGCGCTCTCTCAGAACCGAGCGGGCGACATCCTTGCCGACGCCGAACGCCGTGGTGCGACGTCGGTGCTCGAGCGCGCCGACAGCGAGGACCTCTGGGCGCTGGCCAACGCCGCCCGATATGCGGGCCGGCCTGCGCTGGCAGACCAAGCTCTGAACGCCCATCGACGGCGCTTTCCGTCGACGGATCGGTCGCGGGAGGCTGCCTTCTTGCTGGGCCGCCTGCACGACGGGGATCCAGATCCGGGTGAAGCCCTCCAGTGGTACGACCGCTATCTTGTCGACGCGCACGATGGTGTGGGTGTGGCTGACGCTCTGGGCAGGAAGATGACGCTCCTCGAGCGATCGAATCAGCGCGCGGAAGCCCTGGCCGTCGCTCGAGAGTACTTGCGAAGGTCGCCACAGGGCACGTATGCGAATGCCGCGCGCGAGCTGGTTCGCTCATCGACAACAGGCCCGTGAACCAGACAGCTCGGCGGCGTCTGCTCGGTCCCGCGCGCCTGGCGGCGTCGATGGTCTTGCTGCTGGCACTCGAGGTGCCGCGCGCGTCGGCCGGTCCAGGTCCGGGTCCGGGTGAGGACACGGTGATCTTGTTGCAGCCGGCCGCTGCGTCGTCGGTGGTTCGTCGAAGCCTGGCGCGCATCGGGGCCGAGCTGTCAGCCGACCGATACCACGTCGTCATCGCCGATCGGGACGTGGCCGGCGGCCCCGGAGCCGTAATCGAGAGCGCGGCACATGCCGCCGAGGCCGGTACGGCCCTGGTTCTGTTTGGCGACCCAGACTCCGGCCAGGCCGAGCTCTGCATCGTGCGGCGCAGCGGTCGCCGCACCGGGGTCCGGCGGGCGATGGTCGTCGTCGACGATCCGGAGCGAATGCCGGAGGCGCTCGCGAGGCGAGCGCTGGAATTGCTACGCGCCACCGCGCTGGAGCTCTCGATCGGGATCGAGCCGGCGCCGCTTCCGGAGACGCCGCAACCGTCCGAAGCTGACGTCCGTTCGAGCGCCAGCGCGCCCGCGGCGCCACCGGCCATCGTCGCCGTCGACCTGGGCGTCGCGATGTGGGCCAGCATCCAGGGACCGCCGTCCGCGGTGGTGCCCGTCGGTCGGGTCGCACTGCGCGTCTCGGATTGGGCGTGGGCGCGGATCACCGCCGCCGGCCTCGGAACTCGTCCCAGCCTCGAGACCGCGTACGGCTCGGCGACGCTGGCGCAGACCGTCGCCCTGGCCGAATCCGTGGCGGTGTTCAGGCGCGACAAATGGCTGCGGCCGTTCGTCAGCATCGGCGCTGGCGCCCTCAACGTGGCCGTCAGCGGCGTGGGCGAGGGGCAGTACGAAGGCCGCGCGCCGCAGCGCTGGTCCGCGGCGTTCGATGGGGGCATTGGCGCCGCGCTCGTGGTTCGCTCGCGGGCTGCGCTGGTGATGGAGCTGCACGGTTTGGTGGCCGCGCCTCACCCTGTCGTGCGCTTCGCCGACACGCGCGCGGCCACCATCGGCTATCCCTCCCTGATCCTGACGCTCGCGCTTCAGGTGGCGCCGTGAGGGGCCGCTTGGCCCTGCTGGCCGCTGCCCTGGTGCCGATCGCCGGCTGCGGCGACGCGCTCCTGGACGCGGTCGGGCTTCCGCCTGGGGTCCTGTCCGACGGCCTGGTCGCGCATTGGGCCCTCGACGATGGTGGCGGCAAAGCCGCGAGCGACTCCTCCGGAAACGGCCACGACGGCCAGCTCACCGGCGGAACGTGGATCAGCGATGCACGTTTCGGCGGCGGGCTGCGCCTCATCACGGGCGACGCCGTCGCGGTTCCACGGTTTCCGGCTGCGACTCCCAATTGGAGCGTCTCGCTCTGGATACGGATGTCCGACGAACAGATGGCGTTCAACAAGAACGATCTGTTCACTGAGGTTCTCAGCACCGAGAACATCGGCTCCGCGGGGTGGCAGATCAACATCGACAAACGATTGGCCCAGCCGCGGTTCGTCTTCTCGTATTGGGCTCCACCCCTGATGGGCTACGTCGGGACCGAGTGCAGTTGCGTGGTCGCCGGCGTGTGGATCCACTTCGCGGCAACCGTAGACGTCGACACCAATCGCATCACGCTCTACCGCAACGGGCAGGTTGTGGATCAGCAGACCCGGCCCTCCGACATCATCCCTGGCGATTCGACGCTCCATTTCGGAGGCTGGAACATGGGTGACCGCCTGCTGAGCGGCGACCTCGACGACATCGCCATCTGGCAACGCGCGCTGACGCCAGAAGAAATCACTTCTTTGACCATCCGAACACCCACGGGCGCCGCAGCGACGCGCTGACCGTCTCCGCCCGATGTTCCCGCCGTCGCCCTCGTCGCGCGCCGCAGAGCATGACGGTCGCAGCAGCCATCAAGACGGTGAGTGCCACGGAGGCCGGCTCGGAGACGGCTTCTCCGCGTGCGAGTGCGCAGGCGCAACCAGCCGGGTCGGTCGCGCCCGCGGAGCCGCCAACACCGCCGGTGCCGGCCGGCGCTCAACCGCTGCCGGAGCCGGTCGGCGCGCCACCGCTGCCGGAGCCGCCGGAGCCCACGCTCGCCGCCCGTGCCTATCGGCTGACCGCCCGATCCGATCGGGCCGGTGCCACCCGTTCCGGCCGGACTGCCGCCGCCGCTTCCAGCGATCGCTGGCCGATCGCAGTATGAAGTCGATTGCGGCGTTCATCTGCGCCGCGGACACCTCGGTCTGTTCGGGCGCAACGACTACGAAGCCGTACGTCGCCACGCGACAGAGAAAGCTCTGCCAGATGTTGCGAGCGGAAGTGGTTCATCGGCGCGCACGCGCCGGGTGTCATCGGTGAGAAGACCGCTACGGCATGGGATGCCGCTTGAAAAACTCCCACATCATCGGACTTGCTTTGAAGTCCGTGACGCCGTAGGCGGCTCCGCCCCCAGGTCCGCAGTTGCTGTCCTCGGGCCAACAATGGCCCATTCCGGTAACGGTGCAGAACACGACTTCGGCACCCTCGCGACAAGCTCCGTACGTCACGCACTTCGTCGATCCCATGTTGTACGTCTCCATGGGCGTCGTGCTGCAACCGTCGCGCTTGACCCAGCCATCGACATCCGGTTGAGCGCTCGAGTACGAGATGGTCTTGTCCTCGGTGCCGTGCACGTAGAAGAGCGGGACCGGGCGCGGGATCGTAGAGCATTGCGATCCACCGGAAACACCGGCGACCGCGGCGAAAACGTCCGAGGCCTGGCACGCCAGGTACTGAGACATCATCGATCCGTTGGAGATACCGGTGGCATAGACCTGCTTCGGGTCGATGCAGGCATGGCTCTCGACGTCGGCGACGACCGCTTTGAGGAAGCCGACGTCGTCGGGCGCGGCCGGGCAACCGCTGATCGCGAATCCCGCGTTCCAGCAGTCGACACCCTGCGGGTACACGACGATGAATCCATTCTGGTCGGAGACCGCGTTCATCTTCGACCAAGAGCGAGCCAGCGCGCTCGTGTTGTGGGCGCCGTGGATCGTCATCACCAGCGGCACGGCCGTCGTTCCCGTATAGCTGGCGGGAATATGGACGTCGTACGTACGGGCGACTCCACCGAAGGTCAGCGCCAGCTTCAGCTGATCGCCGGGCTTCCATCCGCCCGCCGGGCATGATCCAGGGGCGCCGCTGCTACCGCCGGAGCCGCTCGCCCCCGCGCTGCCGGCGACTCCACCCGCGCCGCCTCTGCCCGCGCTGGCACCGGTGCCGCCCCGGCCGGTGGACCCGCCGCGACCACCAGTGGCCCCGGCCGCTCCAGCCGCTCCGGCCGCACCCGTCTTCCCCCCCGTGCCGATCGTTCCGGCGGCACCCGTCGTGCCCGCCGCACCCGTCGTCCCGCCGGTACCCGTGGTACCGCCGCTGCCCACGGCACCGCCTGTGCCCATGGTACCGCCGGTGGTCGTGGTACCGCCTGTGCCCGTGGTCCCGCCGGTACCGGCCCCACCGCGTCCCGTGTTGTTGCCGCTCGATGAGCCCGGCCCACAGGCCACGAGCCACGATGACGACGCCCACAAGCAGATGGATAGAAAGCAGACCCGTCGGTTACGCGGTAACGTTGATTCGCTCATGGACGCCTCGGTGCGCGGTGGACTCCGCGTTTCGGTGGTGAGTTCCAGTTGGGCCCGAAACTGGCTCATCAGGTCCGCGTCCACGCCGCGCCTGGCCCCGATTCCTCGCGACAAACCACTCTCCTAGGCGCCCCGGGGGAAGATCGCGGGAATGCAAACGGCAGGGAGATCAACCGAGCTTTGATCGTCGCCGACGCTGGACGCTACGACAACGAGCGGCTGATCCACCCACGCAGCTGCCCCTGGTGGTGGTGGTCCCGAACGTCAGCCGGCTGGGGTGAGGCGAGGTCGCGGCCTCCGCCACGCCTGCGATGCACCGTCGCCTTGAGCCTCCCTTCGGGGACCGTCCCGCCGACGAGCGCCACCGCCTCGATGAGACTGGATGTTCGCCCGCAGGAGGGCCGCGCGGGATGCGGTCCTCCTACTGACGCCAGGTTCACGGGCCGACGACGGCGAGGATGCGGAACTCTTGCCAGCTCACACGCTGGCAGGAGTTGACGGAGATGGTCGCCCCCTGCGTGGTATCGGTGGCGTTCAAGCACCGGCCGCTGCCAATGTTCTGGAAGTAAGCCGAACCGTAGCCGCCGTTCGTATTGACCGCCCACTGCTGCGAGGCACTGCCGTTGCAGTTCTGAACCGTCACCCCCGCGCCTTCGTAGCCGGCCCCCGCATCCAGGCACTTCGTCTTGTCATTGCCGGGGACGATGGTCCAGTTGGCGCCGCTCGCCAGAACGTAGAACTGCGAGGTCGAGTAATTGCGGGGCCACTGCTGCACGCGGGCCCCCGGGTACGGGGTGCCACCGGCCACATCGACCACTTGCGCATCGGCGCGCGTGTTCAATGCGTAAAAGGTGTACTTGTTGGCCGGGGCGAAATTGGCCACATACGTGCGCTTGCGCCATACCGTGACGACATTGGTCCAGGGTCGTTCGAAATTCAGTTGCGTGTACCCGTCGGCGCTGGACGCGCCGGCTGCGACGTGCGCCACCGCGCCGTACGTATTCTTGCAGAGCACCTTGTCGCCAAACGGGTTGCGATAGAGCGGGGTTCCGGTCTCCGAGGCGTTGACCCGTCCGGCCGCGACGCTTCCTTGGGTGGTGGAATAGCCATCGCCGTCACAATAGTAGGCGCGCGGTGGGCTGACGAAGATGTTCCCGAAGAACGATGACTCTTGAAGCGGAAAGTCCGCGCTCTGCCCCCATCCGACGTTCGGCTGTGCCGCCGTGATCCAAAGCGGGATGTGGAGGCCGGCGGTATTGACATGCGCCATCACGCAGGCGCTGACGTACTCTTGGCACTGCGTGTTGCAGCTCCCGGTTGCCCATTCCGGCGCGATTCCGAGCTGACCATTGAACGTGATGGGCGTCCCGTTCGCGCCCTTCATGGTGATCGTTTTGCCCGCGGGAAGGGCACACCGAACGATGTACGAGAGCGTGGCCTGCCCTGCCGGTGAGATGATCCCGTTGAGCGAGGACAAGCCGTTGATCGACGACAACCCGTTTATGGACGACAGCCCGTTGATCGACGACAACCCATTGATCGACGATAGCCCGTTGAGCGAGGACAGCCCGTTGATCGACGACAGCCCGTTCTCCGATGTCGCGGCGGGATCCTCACTGGATTGAACGACATCCGATTCGACGTCAGGTGCGCCGCAACCCGCTCCCAGCGCAGCGGATGACGCGGCCAAGATGACGTGCAACGTCTGCCTGAAGGTCCTCATTTGTCCAGTCCTCTTTCGGTGTGCCCGGCCGGCTCGGAGAGCCCCGTTGGCTTTGCGTCGCCCGGTCGCCCGGGTTTTGCCTTTTCGTGAGGACGATCAGTCCCCCTTCGGTGGAGAGGACTGCACGCCACGTGCCTAGAACAACGTAAGAACCATGACTAAAAGATGCCCTGGGCACCGCGTCAATCGCCGTCCGGAGTTGCACCGCAGGCAACACGCATTGCGCGTCGCTCAACAACCGCAAGGCCGGGGCCAGGACGAATCCGCCCGGCACGCTTGCGACCCCGACGGCTGCTGCGCGTCCCGCGTCAGTGCCGGTTGAACTGCATCCTCGACCATGCGCGCGATGTGGCGGTTTTGATATAGACCAATGAGGTGAGTAGGATTGCGCCTTAGGGGCCCACCAACGTGAGGTTGTCTCCTCCACCGGCGCGCACGATGGATGATCCGTGTGTTTTTCAAGCGGTGGCCTCGGACGGACTGTGGCTCTGAGCTTTGCTTGGCCCCAACACCTCGGAGGGAACGCGATGCGTACGACGACGACTGATACGGGCAGACGCCAGGAGCAGCGGAAGGCGAGCTACCGGCGTCTCGTGGGCGCACTTGGATTGGTCTCGATGAGCTTGGTCGCCTGCAACGACGCCGCTCTGAGCCTCGAGGGGGCCGCCCGGAAGAGCTCCGGGCGGGGCGGTCCAGCCTCCGGCTCGGGGGGGGCGGGCGGCGCAGGCGCCACTGACCCGAGCGCCACCGGCGGGCCCAGCACACCCGACGCGAGCGGCGGCGCGAGCGGCTCGGGGGGGGCCGGCGGAGCCTCTGCCTGCTTGGAGTTCGAATTCGACCACGACGTCGACTGCGCCGACATCGCCGCCGCGAAGGATCAGTCGGGGGCGGACTGTCGGAGCCGAGGGCTCGTGATGACGGCCTTCGGCCCGGCCCAGGACTGTCACGCCGGCGACATTCGGCACCTGAAGTACACCTGCTGCCCCGAGTCCGAGGTTCCTCCCCCGCCCCCGACAGAGCAACCACCCCGGGATCCCAAGAGCTGCACGTCCCACAGCATGGGCGGCTCGACGAGCTGCCATAGCACGGCAACCTGGACCAGCTACGCCGTTGACGATTGCTCGGCACGGGGCTACGACGTCGTCGACCTGTCGTTTGTCGCGACCTGTGACACTGACTCGTACCGCGTCGCCGGGTACGCCTGCTGCACCAAGGACGGCTCCGAGATCCCCGTGCCGCCGGTGCCGGTGAACCCGTTCGACACGGCGCTCGTGACCGGTCCCTCTCGCTACGCGAAATACAAGTGCTGCACCTCGGCCGCCAGCTGCGAGGTCGTCGAGCTGGGCGACGATTCCACCTGCAAGGACACCGCGATGTGGAACGCCGAGGCCTCCGCTGCCTGCACGGCGGTAGGCGGGATGCTGTATGGCGTCCCCCAGTTCGTCTCCTGCTCCCTTTAGCCGATTGAACGGGCCACCCGCCGCTACGAGCGGGCCTCGACCATCCTCACCTCCAACCGAGGCGGCCCGCCGTCTACGCGGCCAGGCGTGCTGGTTCGTAGCGGGCGGCGACGACGCGCTAGACTCGCGGGCATGACGCGGCCACGAATCCGGATGGCACGAGGCGGATGGCGCGCGCCATCAGGCGTCGTGGCGTTGGCGATTTTCGCGGCCTGCGACGGATCCAAAGCAGGTATCCTCGGACCTTCGGACGCCGGCTTGGACGAACACGACGCCGCCGACGCCCCTGACGCGACCGAGGCCTTCGAAATAACGGTTGCTGTGGACCTGCGCTCAGATCTCGCGTCGCCAGGCTGCGCCTTCGTGGCGGGCGAATTGCCCCTGTCGTCACTGGTCGAGATGCAGGCTTGCCCCGCCACCTTGGACCAAGCTCTCGCGCCCTGCGACGGCGTTTTCAATGTCTACCGGACAACTTGCGACACCTATGTGCAGGTGCGCTTCCAGCCGCTCGCCCCCATCCCCGGCCGCACGCTCCACTTTGCGACCTGCGCCTATGCCGCCGATACGCGGGCGCTGCGCGGCGGCTGGTTCGGGCTCCATGCTTTCGGGGAGGACGACTTCCCCATCTCGGCTGGCGAGATCCCCCAGAATTGTCTCGATCGCTGCGCGCCCGAGGAGGTCGTTTGCAATCCGAGCGACGCAGGGACACCTGACGCCGCCGACGCGCTCGATTGAGGACAGGTCGCCTGCCGTCAGGGGGCGAAGGGATATCCCATGCACACGCTGTCGGTGCTGAACGGCGATTCGGCGCACTCCTTGTTGATGCACAGCAAGCCGACGACGCACTCCGAAGCGAACGCGCAGGCCACGCCCAGCGGCTTGCGCGCCTTGCAGGTCGTGTCGCAGTACCCGCTCGAGCCACAGGACTGCTCCCCGAGATCGCAGCTGCCCCGTACTGTAGCCACGAGGTCGCGGCCCCGCGCCGACGACGGCCGAGGCCAGAAGCCGGCAGCGGCTATATTCCCGGAGTGAGCCTCGAAACCAAGCGCCCGGACACGCCCGCTCCCGATCCGGCCGGAACGCCGTCCACCCCACCGCCGCCGTCACGCTGGCAGGTCTTGCGCGCGGCGCCCGTCACCGTCGTCCTCTTCGCGATCTGCGCCGCCGTTTTCGTCGCCGCCGAGCGCGCCGGCAGCAGCAAGAGCACGGCGACCCTCTTGCAATTCGGGGCGGTGGAGAGGCAGCTCGTGTGGGGCGGCCAGTACTGGAGGCTCGCGACCTCCATGTTCCTGCACATCGGCCTCATGCACCTGGTCTGGAACGGATGGTTCGGCTTCAGCGTCTGCGCGGCCGCAGAACGCCAGCTGGGCCCATGGCGATTCCTGGCGCTCTACCTCGGCAGCGGGATCGCGGGAGCCGCCGCCAGCGTCATCGGACACGACGCGGTCAGCGCGGGCGCCTCCGGCGCGCTGTTCGGCATCATTGGCTTCCGGTTGATGGCGCTGCGGTTGCAATTCGGCAACTGGCGGGCCTTCACCCGGCACCCGGCCATCCGGCGCGAGCTGATCTGGATCGGCGCCTGGTTCGTCATCGGCATCTTCGCCCACTTCGACAACTACGCCCACGGCGGCGGCCTGCTGTTCGGCGGCCTCTTCACCTGGGCGCTCGCGGCCGGCCTCGATCCGCGAAGGCGTCGGCGGCGAATGGCGGTGGCCCTGGGCGTCGGCACGTTGCTGGTCGCCGGGTCGCTGCGTCCGCTGCCATTCGTGCACTCGTCCGCGGCGGCCCTGCGGGACCCGCGCGAGCCGAGCCCTCCGTAGCCCGACTCGCTCAGCTCGGGATCCTTGATGGTCCGGGCCAGCCACGCCGAATAGTCTCCGCGCCGCCGGTGGTACAGCCACGTGTCGTCGTCGATCCCGGCGGCTGCGTTCATGACGTTCCGTCGTGAGTGATTTGCCTGGTCACCTATTCAAAGAAGGAGGAGCGACTGGAATAGTGAGCTCGGCTCGGCGGCGGCATCGAGCGTCCGACGGTCCTTTCGGTGTGCTTCAGATGAGAGGGGATTGTGGCATGAAGGCCCTCTCATTGCGGCTGGTACAATCTGGCGCGAATTGCGTCCGGTCGTACAAGGAGCCGTCGCGTGGGGCGCGTGCACGCTGTCGATCGCGGCGTTCGGCGCGCTCGTCGTGATCCCAGCCGCTCGAGATCCCTACACGAACGGCTTCGCTACGCTCTACGCCGAGTCGAGGATCCTGTTCGAAGATCCCGGGGAACTTCGCCGGATCTACGACGACGACTGGTTCCAGCGGCGCGTCGATCAGGCCTTCGGGCGGCACGTGGCGGAGACGGCACAGGGGCAGCCACCCACGATGAGCCTGATCCTCGCGGCCTGGGCCTGGCTCTCCCCCGGCGGCGCGCGCATCGCCTGGATCGTGACCTCGACGCTGCTGTGGGTCGCCGGGCTCGCCACGCTCGCGGGCGGCCTCGGGCTGCGGCCGCTCCGGGGTGTGCCGCCGGTGATTTGGCTCAGCGCCGCGACGACGCCGTTTCGCCCGCTCGCCGAGAACCTCGCGCGGGGTCAGGGCTATGCGATGATGTTCTTCCTGCTGAGCTTGGTCGTCCGTTCCGTTCTGCGCTCCCGCGATCGGCGGGCGTGGATCGCGGGGATTCCGCTCGGGCTCATGCTGATCCTCAAGAGCGCCGGCCTCTGGCTTCATCCACTATTCGCCGTCACGGGCCGCTGGCGCCTCGTTGCTGTCGCCGCGGCGACGGCGCTGGCTGCGGTTCTCCTCGTGTCCCCGCTGATCGGCTGGCGGATCTGGCCGTTCTACCTGACGCACGCCCTGCGCTGGGTCGCCACCGAGCCCTCGAACCACGTATCCGCTTACCAGACTATCCAGAGCCTCGCCGGCCACCTGTTCGTGGGCGATGCCACCTGGAACCCGGCGCCGGTCGCTGATCTCCCGGCGCTCGCCTGGGCGCTGGCCGCGGCCGTGCTCGCGCTCATCTTCGTGATCTCCGCGCGTGTCGTGCGGCTCGATAGTGAATCGCTGGAGGAGCGCGCGCTCTCGATCGGGCTTCTCGTCGCGCCGCTGGTGCCCGTGGCGCCCATCGGCGAGGGGTACCACTATCTGCTGCTTTTCCCGGCGATTCTCGTCGGATGGTGGTGGGCGTTCCGCTCGCCGGCGCGAGCCAAGAACCTTCCCCTGGTCGCCGTATGCACGGGGCTGGTCTGCGTGCCCCAGCGCTACTACGACGCCACGGCGCTGCAGCAAGGGTGGGCCACGCTGCTCGCCTACCCTCGTGTCTACGGCGCGATCGCGCTGTGGGGTCTGCTCGCGCGCGCTCTCGCTGCCTCGCGCTCGTACGCCTCTCGATGACGGCCCGCGGGAGCGCGCCCGCCCGGCTCGGGTCGAGCTCGGGGTAGGGCACCGGTTGGCAGGTCGGCTCTCATCGGAAGAACGCACCCCTCGCGGCGCCGCTGATCCCGCTCTTGAACCACCTGCTCCTCTGTATACTCGGCGCGATGTCGGAGGAGCGCGGGTATCGGGCGGCGCGGCGGTGACGGCCGCGGCCGAGCTGCCTCCGATCATTGCCTCGCGTTACCGGGCCGTTCGTCTCATCGCCAAGGGAGGGATGGGCGCCGTGTACGAGGTCGAGCACGTGCGGACGGGTGAGCGCTTGGCCCTGAAGGTCTTGCTGTCGGGCGCCGGCGCGTCGGCCGGCGACCTCGACCGTTTCAAGCGCGAGGCTCGCGTCTCGGCGCGCATCGAGAGCGAGCACGTCGCGCGCGTGACCGACGCCGGTACGGCGCCGGAGATCGGCGGCGCCTTCTTCTTCGTGATGGAGCTGCTCGACGGGATGAACCTGGAAGAGGCGGCTACCCTGTCGCTCCCCGCGCCCGCGATCGTGGTCGACTGGATGAGCCAGGCCGCACACGCCATCGACGAGGCGCACCGTCTGGGGATCGTTCATCGCGACCTGAAGCCGGAGAATCTCTTTCTCGCGACCGTGAAGGGCGCCGCGGTGAAGGGCGGTCGCCGCTCGATCGTCAAGGTCCTCGACTTCGGGATCGCGAAGATGATCGAAGAGGGCTCGGGAGGGACCGGCACGGGCCAGCTCCTCGGGACGCCGCGGTACATGGCTCCGGAGCAAGCGACCGGGAACTTCCCGGTGACGCCGGCCACCGATCTCTGCGCGCTGGGCCTGGTCGCGTACCGCTTGCTGACGGGCGAAAGCTATTACCAGGGCGGCGCCATGGTCATCCTCGGGCAGCTCCTCGGCGGCGACCTTCCGTTGCCGTCGGAGCGGGGCTCGCGGTTGGGGCGAGCGTTCGACGCATGGTTCTCGAAGGCGTGTCATCGCGATCCGCGCGAGCGGTATGCTTCCGCGCGAGAGCAGATCGAAGCTCTCTCGGCAGCCGTCGGTGAGCCGGGGGAACCCGCCGCCCCGACCAACCCGGTGGTGCCGTCGTCGCTATCATCATCATCGTCGTCATCGATCGCGGGGGCCATCGCCAGCAAGCCGAGTCCGCCCACGCGGGTCACAGCCGGGCGCCGCGCGCCGATCCTGATCGCATCTGTCCTCGCCGCCGCGGGTCTGGTGACGGTGCTGGCCGTGAGAGCAGCCCACGATCGCGGCGGCGAGGCCGCGCCTTCGAGCGCGCGCCAGAACAATACCGGCGTGTGGGGAACGGCGCGCGACGACGTCTGGGTCGGCGGATCCCTCAGGTCTGCCAGCGCCTCGCGCACCGGCGTGCTCTCTCACTGGGATGGAAGGACCTGGAGCCACCCTGCGGGCGAGACGTATCCGCCGATCTGGAGTGTGTGGGGGTCGGGCCCGCGCGACCTTTGGGCCGTCACGGATCGCGGAGGCATCTGGCACCGAAGCGCCACGGGTTGGACCGCCAGTCGGACACCGACCGACTGGAATGGCGCCCTCATGGGGATCTGGGGCAGCGGCGCTGGGGACATCTGGGCCGTCGGCGACCGCGGTATCGTCGTGCACGGGGACGGCGCGTCCTGGTCCGAGATCGATTCTGGCGCGGGGCCCCGGACTCTCGTGGGTGTGTGGGGCAGCGGCCCTCGCGATGTCTGGATCGTGGGGAGCGGAGGCCTGATTCGCCATTGGGATGGACGCGCCTGGGCCGGAACGCCGAGCGGCGCGGCCGCTGATCTTTTCGACATCTGGGGCAGCGGCCCGAGCGACATCTGGGCGACCGGGGCTTCCGGCACCCTCGTGCACTGGAATGGAGCCGAGTGGTCTCCGCGGCGGGTCGACACGAAGGGCGATCTCATGGGCGTCTGGGGCAGCGGTCGTGACGACGTGTGGGCGGTTGGGTTTGGCGGAACCGCCCTCCACTGGGACGGCGTCCGTTGGATCGGCGTTGCGAGCGGCACGACACAAACGCTGTACGAAGTCTGGGGAACCGGCGTCGATGATGTGTGGGCGGTCGGCGAAAACGGCACCGTCTTGCGCTGGAACGGCAGGACCTGGTCCTGTCGCTGACCGGTAGCTCAGGGTCGCGCTACTGACGACGTCGTCGTCACCGCCGGCTTCGGCCCGTTCCGTGCAAAGGCACGGCGCGGAGGATTTGACCATGACAAAAGAAGCAGCGGGCGCGGCGCTCTTGGGATGCTTGGTCGCGTGGCGGGCTACCGCGCCAGCACCCACCGCGATCGAGTGCTGGGAAGCGGCGGAGGCCTGTTCGCAGGCACCCGAGATGGTCCACACGGGGCTCTGGGGCAGCGGGCCCGACGACGTGTGGGTGGTGGGCACGTCGACCGGGCAGCGAACCGGCACGTTCGCTCACTGGGACGGCGTGACCTGGACGCGATCTCCCGGTGCGGGTCTTCCCCCGAGCTGGGGCGCCTGGGGCACGGGCCCTGACGACGTCTGGGCCGTTGCGGATCGAGGGACCGTTCTGCATCACGGGCGCGGCGCCTGGAACGCCAGCCGCAGCGGCACGATCAAAGACGGCCCGCTGCTCGGCGTGTGGGGAAGTCGCTCCGACGACGTTTGGGCCGTCGGCGCTCACGGGCTCATCACCCACTGGGACGGTCTCACCTGGTCATCTGCCTCCGGTCCGGGTGCTCCGGGGGGAACCCTGGTCGGCGTCTGGGGCAGCGGCGCCGGGGACGTATGGGCCGTCGGAAAGGACGGCCGCGCCATCCGCTGGGATGGCGCCAGCTGGATCGCCTGGCCAACCGGGGTCCGCCATCATCTGTTCGACGTGTGGGGTGGTGGGCCGCGCGATGTCTGGGCAGTAGGAGCGGGCGGGACCATCCTGCATTTTGACGGCACGGCGTGGGCTTCGTCCTTACCTTCGTCTGGGCGGTCGGACGTCGTCGGAGATCTCCTCTGGGTCTGGGGCAGCGGTGCCCACGATGTCTGGGTCGTCGGGTGGGGGGGCACCATTCTTCATGGGGACGGTGCCGCGTGGACGGCCGTGCCGAGCGGCACCAGCGAGACCTTGAACGAGGTCTGGGGCACCGGCACCGCGAACGTCTGGGCGGTCGGAAGAGCCGGCACGATCTTGCACTGGGACGGCCACCGATGGTCCGCCCTTCGATCCGCACCGCGAGAGTGAGCAAGTCCTGCGCAATTGAGCGAAGGTTGCTCGGCGCTATCTGCGGCGCGAAGAAATCCCGGGGCGCCCTTCGCGACCTTCGGCTTCTTCACTTCGTAACCGGGTTTGTTCCTCACCCGTTCGAGATACAGACGGTATTCCCGCCATTCGAGCAGGTCCCCTCCTTTGGGCACGCTACACCGGGTCGCACCGACGGCTGTCATTCGCAGATTCCCCGGCACCCGCCCGCGCTCCAGCACGACGCCATCGGCGGAAGGCTGTCCTTGCGACAGTGCGTGCCGGTGGCGCAATCATCGTCGGTGAGGCACCGACATTCCTCCGGATAGTAGACGAAGGAGAGCAGGCGCACCTGGACGGGCTTGGGGCGGACGCAGCTGGTCACGTCACAGCCGGGCGGACAGTACTCGGTCGTGAGCCGGATCCTGACCCGCTGCAAGAGCGCGCACGAGCTCGATGCAACGGCGGTGGCGCCACCGTCCGGCCCTCCGGCGTCCGCGCCGCCGGCGCCCCCGCCTCCCGTTCCCGCATCGCGCGCTCCTGAATCGACGCAAGGCTGAAGCGAGCAGCTCGTGAGCGCACCACAGCTCTCCTGCAGGGAGAAGGCCACCGTCCGGCACGTCGTGGTCGTCCGGGAGTTGGTCATCATGTCTTCGGGACGTTGCAGCTGTACCGCTCTCAGGGCGGTGCCGTTCCCCTTGGGGTCAGAGGATTCTCGCTCCATCCAGATGTCGAGCGCGTCGAAGAGTGGTCCCGTGTAACAGTAATGTGCCTCGAGGACGCCCCGATTCTGAAAGAAGGCGGAGAGGTCCTCGTTTTGAGCGAAGTAGCACGCCCGATAGGGCGTGACGTCGTGCCCGGCCGTGTCTTTGTGAATGGGGCACCCGTCCTGGGGCGTATAGGTCATCACCAGGACTCCTGAGTCGTCGATCTCGCACGTGGGAGGGGCGCCATCGCCCTCGGAAAAGCCGGGCTTGTCCGGTGGGGCGGGGGTCAACGCCCGAATCGAACGGGGGTGACACGTCGGGGCGGGGGGGCGAGCGTCTGCGAGCTCGCCGCCGGACCCGTCGATGCTTCCTTCGGGCTCACTCCCAGTTTCGGGCTCGTCGGACGGCAGATCGACCGCGCCCTCGGACGTCGAGTCCGGCGTCCGCTCGTCCGGCAGGTCCGCGGCGTTGGAGGAGCTCCCTGCGTCCACGACGTCGGGGGGGCGTTCGTAGCTCCCCGTCACAGTGATGCAGCCAGCCGTCAAGGTCATGGCCATGAGCCAACCGGTCGCCGTCCGCCGTCTCGTCCTCGCCGTCATCAGTCGACACTCCTTTGCATCACGATTCCGCACGCCGCGCCGACCACCTTCACGACGACGTAAGTCAGCGCGGCGGACACGGCCAGGCCGTACCACCGATCGGCCGTGTGCAAGCTGGAGGTCTCGCCGCGGGCGAACGCCTCGCGGGCCTCGCGGTACTGCCACAGCGCGCCGGCCGCGCCGGCCAGGGAGACGGTGTCCGCGATCGCGAGCGTCAGCCCCGCCCAATCGTTGCTCTTCGAACGGTCGAGCAGCAGGGGCAGACCTGCGTTCGCGACCACCGAAGGGAGCAATCTGAGCTGCACATCGCCGGCCGTGCGGCGGGGCGCGGTCTGAACGACGGCCTGTGTGGTCACCGAGGTTGCGGACACATCATGGGGCGGTGTCGGTGGCGCTCGTGTCGCGACCGTCGTGGGCGCTGGATTCGTCGCGGGGAGGGCGGCCGGAGGCGCGCCCGATGACCCTCGCGCGGCGCGGGCGCGGTCCGAGACCTTCGCGGCGAACGCCTCCAAGCTCTCCGGATCAATGGCGGCCAGCTGGCGGAGCACCCGACGGAGCCGCTTGCTCACGGTTCCATCGACCATGACGTCGAGCGCCAGCTTGTTCCCGGCCTGCGACGACGAGACCTCATCATCGGGGAGCTGGAAGGCCGCATCGGGGAAACCGTTGCTGACCGAGATCTCCTGGTTGGCCTGCCTGACGCGCCATTGGACCGAGACCAGGCGCTTGCCGCCCGCGCCTCGACGAATGTCCACGGCGATGACGCCCGCATACTGAGGTGCGCAGAGGAGGTCGAGGTGCTGCGCGGCGATGGTGTCGACCCGCTCGGGACAGGCCTGGAGGACCTCCGCCGGTGGGCGAGGATCGCCGAGCACGGTCGCGGCGTCCGCCATCAACTTCGCGACGTCGTCGGCGGTCCATCCGACGAAGGTGCGGCTCCGGCATTCGCCTTCTTCCGGCGCCATCTCGCAAAACCAGGGAGCGAACGCCTTCCGGAAGGGCCTGGTCGCCTTCTCCTCGGCGTCCGACTCGACGAGGAAGGCGAGGACGATTCGATCGCGCACGTAGCGTTCCTGTGGCTCATAGCTGCCCATCAACGTCGTCGTCCGATTCGCCAAGTAGCGGACGTGCTCCTGCTGAAGGTCGCCGAGCGCGTCGAACAGGCGCGCAAAATCGTATGAATCTCGGTCGATGTCGATCTTGACCTCCGGATATTTGGCGCGCAGCTCGCCGATGAGCTTGTCGAGCAGAAGGCGATTCTCCTGGCGGCTCAGCATCCGCGCCAGGCGCAGCTTGTCGCGGGCCGCGTCGAGCAGGCTCAGCATCTCGGCCGAATCGCCCTCGCCCGTCGAGACGGCGTTCTGGAGGGACTCCAGCAACGTCTGCCACGACTGGCCCCTCGAGACGGTGATTTCCAGGCGGCGCAGGATCCTCTGCCGTCCCGGACCGTCCGACAGGACGTACGCGCTCAGCGCCGCATCGACCAGCGTCGTCCGTGCGGTCTTGAGTCGTGACAGATCGGCGGTGCGCCGGGCTGCTCCGTGTCGCCTGAAGTCGCCCTCGGCCTGCGCCAAGGCGGCGTCGGCGCGATCGAACGCAGTCACCCTGCGGTCCCGCTCGGCCAGACGCGCGCGTTCGCGCTCCTCGTCGGATTTCCGCCGCTTCTCGGCCTCGGCTTCCAGCTTCTTGATCTGCGCCTCGAGCGCCTGGAACGCTTCGGCGGTGGCCCCCGGGGCGGCGAGCACGGCCGAGCGAGTCAGCATGTTCCCGGCGAACGCCATGAGCAGGGCAGGGGCGATGCGGTTCATTGCTTCTCCTTCGCCGGGACGGGGGCAGGAAGGCAATAGCATTGCCCGAAGGACTGGTCGCAAGGGCAGGCCCAGTAGCCGCCGTCCTTCAGCGACGCACGGTCACGTGCCGTCAGGGGGCGCACATAGCGGAGGCGGGGCTCGTCGTGCTGGTTGGTATCGGGGGTCGGCGGAACTAGGAGAATTTGGCCCGCGACGCTCGGGGCCCAGCTCGATGCGCCAGCGGGCTCAGGGCCGCGGAAGAGGGGGGCCGCCTGGTCGGGGCGGCGGACGTCCCGGATCACCAGCGCGCCGGCCTCGGTGGCGACCCGCCAGACGCGTGGCAAGAGCAGCGCGTCCGCGAGAGCCCTCGCCTCCTCGCTGCGGAGTCGCACCACGAAGTGCTCAGGTCGCTCGACCGAGGTCGCCGCCGCGTCCGGCCTCTCGACGAAGAGCACGGGGGGCAGGGCGTCCTCCGGCGGCGCTCGTCCTGCACGGTAGCGCTGGTCCTCGGCGATCACGTCGCCGAGGCCGGGGCGGGTCTCGACGCCGCGGCGACCACGGCAGCCCGGGCGCAGGCGCCGTGCTTCGTAGAGGGGAACCTCCGCCCACGACTGCCGCCGCAGCTTGGGGATCACCGGCGCGGGACCGTACGGCGGGAGCCGCTGACGGACCGCCTCGAAGACCTCCTGATCCGTGATCAGCCCGTCGCAGTTCGCGTCGGTGGGAAGGCTCGCACCCTCTGGATCACGGGCCGCCTCGATGATGGCGTTCGCGACGACGACGGCGCGCAGATCGCTGCCAATGTCGTCGGGGGACGCGGAAAAGATGCTGGTGCCAGAGCGCGCGACGTCCACCGACGCCGTTTGGCAGGCCCCGAACCAAAGCGACGCCGTCGGCCCCGGCGGCAAGGCGGCGGTCAGATCATCGATGGCGAGACTCACCGGGCCCGGCAGGCAGATTGCGCTGCGCCCGTCCTTGACGTGGGCGTGGCCGATGTACACCAGCCAGAGCGGCTTGCGGTTGCGCGACAGGCGGTCGAGCAGGTCTCGTTTCGATGGATTGGGCGGCACGATTTCGGCGTCGAGGTCGCCGGCAGCGTTCTGCAGCGCCGCGGCCAGCTGCTCGGGTTGCCCGCGCATGCGCTTCTCGAGCCGCGGGTCGGAGCGCCCCGACTCACAGTCGATCGAGGACGAGACGATCAGAAGGCGGCGTGAGGCCGCGTTGTCGGGTTGTCCCGCCGGGGTCGGACTGTCGCTGGCAGTGCCACTGGCGAGGAAGGCCCCCCACAGGGCGAGCGTGCCTGTCGCGATCATCAGCGGACGCCACTCTTCGAGGCGCTCGAGGCCCCGCTCGCGCGCGTGGCGAGGAACCGGCCCGCGAGCGCTCCGGCCAGAGCGACGAGCAGCCACTTGAGGAGGCTCGTCAGTCCGTCGGACAGCAGCCAGCGCCGTGTCAGCGCTCTCAGCAGCGCTCGTTTGCAGCCTTTCGACTCGACGGAGGCTCGCGAAAGACGCCCGACCGCTACGCCCGCGCTCAGGACGGGCTCCTTGCCCTCCGACAGGGTCAGGGCACGCACCTCGAGGTTCACGCCGGAGAGCTCGTCGAGGTGCCCCCCGACACATGAAGGCGCGTCGGCCGCAAGCTGTATGGGTGCGGCCAGAGTCCCGGAGATGACGGCGGGCCGGGTCCTTTCGACGAGCGCGGCCAAAGGCTCTCCCGCGGATGCTGACGCCGGACGTTCGAGCTGGA
>Ga0105238_10000808_pt1 | contig 32462 bp, 19 predicted proteins | sample KBSC34metaG_FD_81526 | JGI IMG/M metagenome (GOLD analysis project Ga0105238, IMG submission 81526) | Corn rhizosphere microbial communities from Kellogg Biological Station, Michigan, USA - KBS C3-4 metaG | ecosystem: Host-associated > Plants > Roots > Rhizosphere > Soil | place: Michigan, USA...
AGCGCATTGTCGAAATGCAGGTTGCCGTTGATACCAGGCTGATCCATGGCGCCTTTCAGATCGAGACTGCCTTTGAGGAATCCCCGCATATCCCTCACCTGGGAAGTGGCGAAAGGTTTCAGGGAAGCAAGGTTCAGCTGGCGAAGGTCCAGCTTCATATCCATACGGCTGTCCCTGGTATAATAGTCGCCTTTCACCTGGACATCGTTCTCATGACCGCTGAGCCGGATATCCGCCGTAAAAGCATCGGCTTTCTCATTGCTTACCTTGATCGCCAGATCTCCCACCGAGTCTTTCTTATAGCTCAGGTTCTTTATTTGCAGGTCTGCAGTAAACACCGGTTTGTCCATAGGGTTCTTCACCTGGGCCTTACCGTCCAGCGTTCCTTCCACCGCCAGGGAATCCTGGTCGGCCATACGGCTTAACGTTCCAAGACTGAAATGGGAAAAGGTCGCATCGATGGGGGCATTCGCCGACTGCTCTGTACTGTTGACCTGTAACGCCTCGCCTTTATTTTCGATCCTGAAGTCATGAACGAGGATACCGGCTGAATCATATTGAAAGTAATTGTCGTTGCTCACCTGCCATTTATCGTAGTTCAGCAGCAGGCTGTCGGGATGCAGCGTGAACTTGAGTCCGTCGATCAGCTTTTCCAGCTGTCCCGCCAGTCTGTAACGGCCCTTCCCTTTTCTATCTTCCAGCAGCAGCGTGGTAAACAGCTTGTCCTCGGCCAGCCAGCCATGCAGGGAGGTACGATAAAGATTGATGCCGGCGCCTTGTGCGCCGGCGATATCGACACTATAACGCAATTGTCCGCTGTCGGCGCCCGTGCTATGCGCACCCATCGTCATTTGCTGGAAAACCTCGCTACCCACCTGTACACGGGGCGCATTCATAGACAGGCGGATATCGTCATACCGGCTGTTGAAATACAACAGACCCGAGACCGTGTCCGTCCCTTTCAGGGAAGGCATATAAGCCAGCACGAGCGGAGAGGCCCTGAAATGCATCTGCATCCGCCATTCCTGTTCAGAAAAGGCGGAATCCTTGTAACCGTTGATCCTGTAATAATTATTGATCGTATGCTGCAGGGCCCTGACTACTTCCGTCAGCTTATAACGGCCATTCCAATCCAGGTCGGCCATCTCCGCATGCAGCTGTATATCCTGTGTATCCTTGCTGTGGGCGGCTGTCAGCAGGATGCTGTCCGTAGCAAATTTTTGCGCTCCCTGCAATAGAAAAAGACTATCCATTTTCAGCCGGCCTATAAGGGAATCAGGGTTGGTGCTGGCCATGTCGGCATGCAGACGCCCCTTCAACTGCAGCGTGTCTTTCACCAGGTGCATCGCATGCAGGTCCATGGTATCGATGCGCCAGTCCAGTTTCACCGCGGGATATTTACCCGCCAGGTCGGCCGAGCCCTTCAGGTCAAAACGAATAGCTGTATCATGAATAGCGGAGTGCAGCTCCACATGCTGATGAGCTATCTGTCCGTCGAATAAAAAGTTGTGATAAGTATATCCCCGGATAGCAGCAGCCTGGAGACGGCCATGCAACACGGCATCCGCCGTATGCTGATCGAATCCCTTCCCCTTTGCGGTAAGGTCGGCTGTCACCAATCCCCATTGCGCGCTGTCCTTCAGGATATAGCCCAGGTCCAGCGCCCTGGTTTGCAGCACGAGGTCATAACGTGCATTCCGGGGGTCCCGCATCTGTTGAATATACCCTTTTAAGATCAGCGTCCCCGAGGTGGTGTTGAGGACCAGGTCGCTGTTAAAACCCGTCATCCCGCCCTGCAGCCGGCCCCGGATGGTAAAACGTGCGGGAATCGCGATGTTGGCCGGAAGGGTCCCTTTTGGCAACAAGGCTTCCAGGCTTCTCCGGCTGCCGGATACACTGCCGATGTTCAGGTTGGCAGCTACCCTTTTCACATCCATGGGATGAAGTACGGTGCCGGCAACATCCAGGCGGATATCCTGCAAACCGCTGAACCGCAGCCGCTCAACCTGCAGCGCATCCAGCGTACCCCTGACCCGGGCATCCACATTCCAGACATCATTTGGATGAAAAGCCGGCTGCGAAGCCAGAGAAGGGACAAATACCAGTATGTCCTTCACCTGTACCCTGCTCCCCGGCAGATCGAGATCCACCCGCGTATGGGCAGGATCTTTTACCATGGCCGTTGGCGAAGAATAATGCAGGGTAAGGTTCCGCTGCAGCAGTGTTCCTGGCGTCCGCAACAACAGATCCTTCAGCACGGTTTCATGAGAGGTGTATACAAACCCGGCATGCAGTGCAGACAGCTGAAAGCCGGATCGCTCTGTAAACTGCCCCTTCGTCACCCGCCCGCTGATGGAATCCGCACTGTACATAAGATGATCCCCCTGTAAAGAAAACCCCCTTATATCCAGGTGAGCATAATCCATCCCCTTCTTCTGGCGGCGTTGGGTATTGTCATCATATCTGACACTTGTACTATCCAGCTCCATCGCCTTTACCCTGAATACCTGCTTGTCCACATCGACGGATTGAACTTCCGCTGCCAGCCGGCCCAATTGAAGACTGGCGGTCATAGCGCTCACCCCATTACTGTAATCCACCCTGCTGTCGGCAAATTCGATCTTCCCCAGCTGAAGGTCCAGGGGAACACCCGCGGCGACAGCATTGGCCACGGTTGTATCCGGTATCACCAGGGGCTTGTTTTGCCGGATACGGGCCTCCAACCCCTTCATCCTGAACTGGGTCACATGAAAACGGAGGGCAGCAGGATCAAAGGCGTCCAGGTGGATCAGGCTGTGATCCACCCACACCTCCACATCATTCCCCGTCACCGTATCCTTATAAACCAATCTGATCTTGTCCATCTGCAGCTCCCGCAGGGACATCTTCATGGAAGAAGAGTCCTTCTTAGCCGCCTGCTGACCGGGACTGGAAAAAGCATCCGCAATAAATTGGAAATTAAAAACCGTATCAGGCAACAGACGCTTCACTTTCATGGTGATCGCCTCCAGCTGCACCTTGCCGATGTCTATGTTACTGTGGAGCAATCCCCACATATGAATATTTACATCTATCAATCCCGCGGAAAGCAGGGTATCCTTTTGCCTGTCTTCCACGTAAATATTCTTCAACACCACCCGTTCGGGAAATTTAATATAAAGATTACCTATGCTGACACGCGTTTGCAGTTTCCGGGAAAGATATTTTTCCGCTTTGTTACGTATAATATTCTGAACATAAGGGGTCTGAACCAGGAATATCACAATGATCAGGATGATGATCACTGTTGCTACGATCTTCAGAAATATCCTCACCAACCTACGTACAACAGATCTGCGCGGCTTATTTTCAGGCTGGCTGCTTCGCATAGATTGATTTTCGCTAATATTATTTAAATTATATTATTACTACTATCTGACAAAATACAGACCACTTTCCCCATGATCTGCTCCCTCCCGTTGTAAGCATACTCCTTGGAGAAATAGCTGTAATTCAAGGGGTTTGTTACGTTTTTTCCCCAGGGGCGTATCTATTTTTCTACATGGGAGCGTCACACAGGCCTTCTTTTCCAGGCTTTAAAGCTGAAGAAAATTCTGGCGTCCGATTTGTCGTACCCTTTCCTACAAATACAAAAATCCCGTGGACTATGCTCAAGCAACTTCAAACGCAAAAGCAACAACACACGATCCTCCCACAGCAGATTGAGCTACTCAACCTTTTCCATTTGAACACTTTGGAACTGGAACAGCGTATCCAGGATGAACTGAATGAGAACCCGGTCCTCGAAGAGACGGCCTCCGGTGATGAAAGCCTTACGGACAAGTTTTCCAAAGATACGGTACAGGATTTTCAGAATTGGGAAGAATACGGATACGACGATATCCCCGATTATAAGACTGAATACAAGAACTACCTTTCCACCGAAAAGATACCGGAAAAACCCATTGCGGAACAAACAGATTTCCGGGAAGAGCTCAAACGTCAATGCCGTTATCTCGATATACCCGAAGAGCAATACTTCCTATTCGACTTCCTCATCGACTCTTTAAATGAGAACGGCTTTCTCGAACAGGACCTGGAAGAGCTGGCTTCGGAGATCTCTTTTTCGAGAAAGACCTGGATAGAAGCGCCCGAACTGGAAAATGCGCTTGCCCATATCCGGGAATTGGAGCCTTTCGGAGCAGGTTGCAGGAATGTCCAGGAGTATATGCTCCTGCAGCTAAGAAAATTGAATGTCAAACAGCCGGACGTACGGATGGCCATCTGCCTCCTGGAAGATCACTTCCAGGACCTCCGGGGCGCCAACCTGGACAAGCTGAAAAAACAGCTGGGCCTGGAAGACGATGAGATCAGGATCATCCTTAACCTGCTGGCCCATCTGAAGACAAGACCTTTCACCCAACCGACGGCAACCATACAGGTCAACCCTTCCATCCTCCCGGACTTTACCATCATCGATGAAGGCGATAAACTCGAAGTAGCATTATACAGACAGCGGTCATCCAACCTCCACATCAGCCAGTCCTGGATGGAAATGGTGCAAAACGCCTCCCAAAATGATAAGGTGGAAAAGTCCGCACGTCAATACCTTCGGAGTAAACTCAGCTCGGCACAGTGGTTCATCAACGCCATCCAGCAGCGGGAATCCAACATGCTGAAGATCATGAAGTCCATATTGGAGATACAATATGAATACTTCAAATATGGCGACATCCTGCTGCTGAAACCCATGAAGCTAAAAGATATCGCCGACAAGGTAAAGGTAGATATCTCCACTGTCAGCCGTCTCACTTGTAATAAATATGCGGAAACACCCTTTGGGACCATCCTGCTGAAGGACCTTTTCACGGAAGGCATCGTAAACAAGGAAGGCAACAGCATCAGCAACAAGGTCATCCAAAGCATCATCAGCGAGCTGATAGAGGCTGAGAACAAAAAAGCGCCTTACACAGACAGACAGCTTGTGTCCATCCTTGCTAACCTCGGTTATTCCATCGCCCGGCGAACGGTGGCGAAATACCGTGAATTATTAAATATCCCCGTAGCACAGATACGCGGACTCTGGGAATAAAGAGTGTTTTATTGTTAATCATTTTCCTTATCAAAAAAATCAAAAATGAAAAGGATCCTTTTCCTGGCATTACTGGCTGCCATCGTGACCAGTGCAGCCCCCTCAACCCATTGCTTTACCAATGCCAACTTAACGCTGGTAAATAACAGCGGGGCATGTTGTTACAGGGCCATATTTATGCAGAGCGGTAGCCAAACCTTTCTTTTTCCTGCATCCGGAAGTACTACTTTCACCGCCGCTCTGGCCCCGGGCGTTTACTCATTAGGTGTTGCCCCTCTCTTAGGCGCCTCAGGGACACACAACTTCTCTTACAGCAGTGGCCCTGACAACGGAAGCCAAACGGGTACCTCCGCCCTTTTTAGTAATGTCACGGTCTACTCGGGAGGCACAGTGACAGTCAGCATCAATTAATTCTAAAAAAAATTTCCTCGCCAATGGGGCTATGGGGACTGCCCCATAGCCCCACCAAAAAAATTTCCTCGCATGGCGAGGAAATTTTTTTGCACGGGATTCTAACTAAACTTAAAACCCAAAACCCGCATAGATCGAAAATCCTGCATTCTTCGCATTCCCCGCCAGCTGACCTGCCAGATTTCCGGATTTACCAATATGGCTCAGGCCATAATTATACCGGGCGCCCAGCGTAAAGTGCTCGATGTCGAACCCGAGACCGCCTGCCAGACCAAAATCCCATCTGTTAAAGTCATTCGTGTTAAGCTCCGTAGCCCCCTGGATCTCCCCATTGTTGTTGACGTTCTTCACATTCGCATTCACCAGGTAAGCAGCATAGCCACCCGCATGCAGGTTGAAGTTAGGAGCCAGGTTCACGACAGCGAGTACGGGCATCTCGATGTAGCCGAGATTGAACCGGTATTCCCCACTGCCCTGTGCAAAATTATTATACTCCGATTTCGCTCCTTTCAGACTGTACAATAACTCCGGCTGAAAAGAAAAACCACGGGTAACGGGCAGCTTGGCGAATATACCGGCATTGAAGCCTGCCTTCATATGAGAGGTGGATACATCAGAACTATATAAAGTAGTCAGATTGAGTCCACCCTTGATACCCAGTTTCGGCCTCAGACCATTGTCCATAGAAGTTTGCTGTTCCTGCGCACGTACACCCATTACAGCGACCAATAATGCCGCTGTAAATAAAACACTTAGCTTGCGGATTGATTGATGTTTTTCCATAATTGATAATTTAACTGAATTTTTCAATTGTCTTAACTGAACTTTTTCAATTGTTATGCCACCCCACCAGCCCGAGGTTGGCCATTCCCGTCATTTTTGGCACAAAACTTTGTATATTAATTATAAAACAACAGCCATGAGATCCATATGGACAGGGGCCATCGGTTTTGGCCTGGTAAACATTCCGATCAAGCTGTACAGCGCCACGGAAGAAAGTTCCCTGGACCTGGACATGCTGGACAAAAAAGATCACGCCAATATCAAGTTCAAACGCGTAAATGAGAACACAGGCAAAGAGGTCGCCTGGGAGAACATCGTAAAAGGATATAAGCTGGACGATCGCTACGTAGTGCTCACCGACGAGGATTTTCAAAAAGCCAGTCCGGAAAAATCAAAGATCATCGAAATAAAAGAATTCGTGGTCGAGACGGAAATAGACGGTATCTATTATGAAACGCCTTATTATCTCGAACCCGAAAAGAACGGCGCCAAAGCCTACGTCCTGCTTCGCGACGCCCTTGCCAAAACAGGTAAAGTTGCTTTTGGAAGTTTTGTGCTCCGCAATAAGGAGAGCCTCTGTCTGTTAAAGACGATAGATAAAGTACTGGTGCTTTACAAGATCCGTTGGGCGCAGGAGGTCCGGTCGACCGAAGACCTCAATATTCCCAGCGGCGCCAGCAAGCCGGCTGAATTGAAAATGGCCATCCAGCTTATCGATCAGCTTTCCGGTCCCTTCGACATCGAAAAATACAAGGACACCTATACCGACGAGCTGATGAAACTTATCCAGGCAAAGGCAAAAGGCAAGCGGCCACCCAAGCCCGTTATGAAGGTAGTGCACAGGGAAGGAAAAGACCTGATGTCCCAGCTGAAGGCCAGCCTGCAGGGAGGCGGAGGACGCAAAAGAAAAGCCTCTTAAATATTCGTTTATTCATCCAGCTCCCTCACTTCTCTCTTGAGGATAAATACCGCCGTGTCGGAGGGCCGAATATGCCCTCCGCACATTTGCGCATAGACTTCCGTGAACTCGGCCCCAAAATACAGGATGATAGAGGAATAATATACCCAGGTAAGGATGACCACAATGGAAGCCGCGGCGCCGTAGGTGACTCCCAGCCTGGAATTCCCCAGGTAAAGACCGATGAGAAATTTACCCAGGATAAAGAGCAGTGCGGTAAAAACGGCTCCGACAAAGGCATCCCTCCAGCGTATGATGGCATCCGGCAATACCTTGAAGATGATGGTGAACAACAACGTGATGACGGCCAGCGTCAGCACCATGTTCAGGATATAAAAAAACACGACCGTAAAATGGGAGAAATAATTTTTCAGATAGCCGCTCAGCAGGTCCATCAATGAATTGATCACCAGCGATACCATGGAGATAAAACCAAGCCCCACGATAAGACTGAAGGACAACAGCCGGTTCATCAGCAGCTTCAGCCAGCCCTTCCTGGGTTTGGCCTGGATGGACCACATATAGTTGATGGAGCCTTGTATCTCCGTAAATACGCTGGTGGCGCCGACCACCAAAATAGCGCCGCCGATAATGGCTCCTGCCACCGTATGCCTGGAGGCCTGTATATTCCTGATGATATCCTGTATCTGCAACGCAGCGCCGCCGCCCACCAGGCCCTTTATCTGATGATAGATCCTCCCCTCCACTGCATCCCGGCCCAGGAATATGCCCGCCAGTGAAATGACGACGATCAGTAAAGGCCCCATGGCAAATATCGTGGAGTAAGATAAAGAAGCCGCCAGCTTGAATCCATTGTCACCGTCGAATTCTACGGCTGCTTTCTTAAACACCTTCCAATAATCAGAAAGCTTCTTCATTTTATGCGTATAAGTAAGATCATGCAATTTGCGGGCCTTTCCGTGGATTTTCTTCCCCAAAATTCAACAAAGATAGGCCTTAAATCCCGGCATTTCCGTCTGTTTGGAATTTGGCAAGCATTTTTCATAGGCTTTAGTAGACAACTAATATTCCTTACTTACTTAAAACTTTTTTTATGAGTGGCTTACTTTATTTAATAGCAGTCATACTGATCATAGGTTGGCTCCTGGGTGTGTTCGTATATAGTGTAGGCGGTCTGATACATGTGCTGATCGTACTCGCGCTCATTTCACTGATATTAGGTATCATCCGGAGGGCATGACGATAGACTTTAGGGGGTAAAGGGTGATCTACGGACCCTTAAAGCCGGTCGTCGCGACCGGCTTATTTTTAATCTTACGACTGTGTTATGAATGAATTAAAATTCGCTTCTCCTCTGCGCATAGCAGCCATCCTGTTCATCCTGGTGATCTGCTTTGTCATATTGGCCTGGGCGGAAGTCCTGATCATCCCTCTTTTATTTGCCATCATCTTTTCCAGCATGCTCTTTCCCATCTGTCTGAAGCTCGAACACTGGGGATGTCACAAAGGGCTGTCGGCATTTATAGCCGTGCTGGTAGCCGGCGTGCTGTTGGCTTTGTTCCTCACCATCGTGATCATGCAGCTCCTCCACCTGTTAGGAGAAGGGCCTTTGTTCATACAAAAAATGAACGGGCTGGTAGACAAAATAGAGAACTATGTATCCCAGCACTGGCGGATAGAAAAATCCATACAGACAGACCATATCCATCTGCTGCTGAAAAAACTGGCGGACAATAGCAGCGCCTATTTCTCATCCGGCATGTCATTCACGGCCAACCTGATCTCACAATTCGTGCTGGTGTTGCTCTTCAGCTTTTTCCTGCTTTATTTCCGGGTGTTCTTCCTGGAATTCTTTTACAAGGTCTTCGCTTCTTCCGATAAGCTATTGATCGACGACACGATGCAAAAGATCTATGAGGTCATCCAGAACTATCTCATCGGGCTCCTGAAGGTCATCGCGATCATCGGCACGTTGAATGCCGTCGGTCTCTGGTGCCTGGGCATCGAATCCCCCTTGTTCTTCGGCTTCCTGGGTGGCATATTGGTGATCATCCCCTACATCGGCATCCTCATCGGCAGCGCCCTGCCCGTCATCATAGCGCTGATCACAAAGGATTCCTACTGGTATGCGGTGGGCGTGATGGCCGTATTCCTGTTCGTCCATATCATGGAAGGCAACCTGATCACACCCTATGTGGTGGGTTCTAAAGTAAGCATCAACCCACTGGTAGCCATCTTCGCCCTCCTGCTCTTCGGAAAGCTTTGGGGATTGCCGGGATTGATCCTGGCAATACCCTTCACAGCCATCTGTAAGATCATATTCGATCTGCTGCCGGGGTTCAAGGCCGTGGGATTCCTGCTGGGCAAACCACAGAAATACCATTTCAAACGACACTCGATATTGCACGCCAAGCTGCGCGCCACTACGCCATCGTAATATATTGTTTCAGGATCTTCATCAACACTTTTTCTTCGGCGGTGAGCCCTGCATGCTCTTCTGGCGCTTCCTCCAATGTATCCAGCTCGTGGAGATATTTCACCAGCTTATTCTCCTCGTATAATTGTATCAGGCCGGGATGCACATAGTATTTCCGGCATACTGTCCGCGTATTCCCCAATTTGCAGCTGACACTGTCCAGCACAGCATTGATGTTCTTCTTCATATCCACAGCTGTCAGCGCTTCCCCTATGCCGCGGAAGGCCTGCAGGGCATGCAGCGAGCCCGCCCAGGTCCGGAAATCCTTGGCCGAGAAATCCTGCCGGGTAGCTTCACGGATATACGTGTTCACCATCCCCGAATCCACCGGGTGACGGCCGCCGTCCTCCGTATAATACTGGAACAGTTCCTTGCCGGGAATATCATGACATTGGCTGACAATGCGGGCAAGCCGTTTGTTCCGCAGGGATATATCGTGATGTATGCCTTTTTTGCCGGTGAAGGAGAACACCAGCTTATCGCCCGCGATGGAAACATGTTTATTCTTCAGGGTGGTCAGACCATACGATCCATTGGCCTTCTCATATTCATAATTGCCTACCCTGATAAACGTCCGCTCCATCAGGCTGATCACAGTGGCCAGCACTTTCTCCTGGGTAAGCCCTCTGGACCGGAGATCTTCCTCTATCCGGCTGCGCAGCAAAGGCAGGACTTTTCCAAATTCATACAGACGGTGAAATTTTGTCTCATTGCGCAAAGAATTCCACAGGGGATGATAACGGTATTGCTTGCGCCCCCGCAGGTCCAATCCGGTGGCCTGTATATGGCCTTTGTCGTCAGCGCAGATCCACACCTGCGTCCAGGAAGGAGGGATCGCCAGCTTGCGGATGCGGTCCAGCTGCCGCGGATCTCTTATAACCGTATTACCAAAAACATAGGAGTACCCTTTGCCTTTTTTATGACGGAAGATACCCGGCAGCCGGTCGCTGACATATACCAGGTGCGCTGCCGAAGCAGCCTTTTCATGATCCCTGTCTGTCTGCAGGAGCTCCTTATGAGAGAGGGCGAGTGTCGTTTCCATGTAAAGGATAATCCACAAATCATGCCTGCTGCATGGACTCCATCCGCCGTATGGCCTTTTCAAGGTCGATACCTTTTCCGAGCACAGGCTTGAACAGGTCACCCTCGCGTTTTAGCCGGTCGAAGATATTCACCATGGTAAAGTTCGACGGCTTCAATCCTTTTTTCAGCTCATCCCAATGCAAAGGGGTTGACACCGTGGCGCCGGGCTTGGGACGAACAGAGTACGGCGCCGCCAGGGTCTGGATCTCCCTGTTCTGCAAAAAGTCGAGATAGATCTTCTTTTTTCTTTTGGCAGGCGTCCGCTCCAGGCTGGTATAGGCAGCGATCCGCTGATCCTGGCGGGCCATTTCCACAATGAGCCGGGCCAGCATACGGGACTGATCATATGTATACTTAGCCTTCAGGGGAATATAGATATGCATACCGGTGGCCCCCGAGGTCTTGCACCAGGCAGGGATCTTCATTTCATCCAGCAGCCCCTTGATCACCAATGCCACCGTTATCACCTGGTCATATGGATTGCCGTCAGGGTCCAGGTCGATGACACACCAGTCGGGATGATGAGGCGCCGCTGTGCGGCTATGCCAGGGATTCATCTCGATACAGCCCAGTGAAGCCATATACAGCAACGACGCTTCATCCGTACAAACCATAAAATCGATGGGACCTTGCGACTCACTGTCAAAACGATACGTCGTGATCCAGTCGGCCACCTTCCCCGCCGTATTCTTCTGGTAAAAGTTCGCACCCGCAATACCGTTGGGATGCCGGTTCAGGGACTGCGGCCTGTCCAGCATATAAGGTAGTATGTATGGAGCTATTTCATGATAGTAGTTCAACAGGTCCCGCTTGGTATATTTTTCCTTTGGCCAGTAAACCTTGTTCAGGTTGGTCAGCTTCAGCTCCCGCCGGCCTACTTTTATGATCTGCTCCTTGGGGCTGTCGTCAGGCAACAGCGCTTTCTTTTTGACGGTAACCATTTTTTCATTTTTTTCGGTGGATGCATTTTTGTCCTCCCGTAATCCCGCAAATATGGGGTGACGAAGTATCTTATCCTTCGTCCATTCCGAGAATTTCACTTCACATACCAGCTCCGGTCTCAACCAGACAGCCGGCTGATTAGTAGGCGGAACCTTCTCAAAAGGACATTTATCTATGATCAACGGCTGGAATCTCTGCCACAGCTCTTTCAGATCCTTGTCATTAAAGCCGGATCCGCTGTGCCCGATGTATACCAGCTTCTTTCCCTGGTACTTCCCCAGGATGACGGCCCCAAAGAATTTCCGGCTCCGCCTGGGAAGGGTAAAGCCGGCAATGATGGCCTCCAGGCGATGGCTGTTCTTCATCTTCAGCCAGTTGCCGCTGCGCGCCCCTACCTCATAAATACTGTCGCCTTTTTTAGCCATGACCCCTTCCAATCCATGCCTGACCGCCGACGCCAAAAAACCGATGCCCTTCTCCACGATGTGATCGCTATACCGGAGACGGTCATCCCCACGGGCATTAGCCGGGAAAATACTTTTCAGGATCCGTTTTCTCTCCAGCAGGGGCAATTGGGTAAGATCCTTTCCGTCATACCACAGGATATCGAAAATATAATAGACGAGGTGGGCCGTATCCTTATGCTTGAGTACATTCTGCAGCTGCTGAAAATCCGGTTGCCCCTGCTCGTCCAGGGCAACGATCTCTCCGTCAACCACAGCCTTGACCTTCCATTGCTCCAGCGCATCCCGGATAACGTTGAACTTCTCATTAAAAGAAAGATTATTGCGGCTGCGCATTTCCACCTGTCCCCTGTTCAGATAAGCAACAACCCGGTAGCCATCCCATTTGATCTCATAGATCCAGTCGGGACTGTCAAAGGGCTGATCGACAAGCGTAGCCAGCATCGGCTTGACATCACTGGGGAAAGGCATCCTTTTTGCCATATATGGGCATTAATAGGTAAATTTATTCCGTTTATGGACGAATTCCTTGGTATGTTCGATCGCCTCCCCGACTTCATATGGGACTTGCTCTTAGCCGGCGTGGCCATCGCCATCGGCCTGATCGTAAAATTCCTGCTTTCCCTGCTGATAAAAAAGAAGCCCTCCATCACCAAACCTCATTTTTCCATCGGAAGAAGCATTTTGGTCCGCCTGGGAAAACCTTTCAGCTATCTTCTCCCCCTGCTGGCATTTAACTTTCTTCTGCCGCTGATGCGGATCAAAGCCCAGCTTTATCCCGCCCTCGACAAAGCCGTCGGCATCTGTCTGACCCTCGCCGTCGCGTATGTACTGATCGGCGTCGTAAAGATCTTCGAAGACTACGCCTATCATTCTTTCGACATCTCAAAAGCAGATAATCTGAAAGAACGGAAAATCCGTACACAATTGCAATTCGTCCGCCAGCTGGCCATCGGCCTGATCATCATCCTGGCCGCCTGCATCATCCTCCTGAGCTTTAACAACCTCCGTAAGCTGGGCGCCAGCCTCCTGGCAGGCGTGGGCGTAGGCGGTATTATCATAGGCTTTGCAGCCCAAAAATCACTGGGCAATCTGCTGGCCGGATTCCAGCTGGCGTTTACCCAACCGCTGCGCATCGACGACGTACTGGTAGTAGAAGGTGAATGGGGACGGGTGGAAGAGATCACCCTCACTTACGTAGTGCTGAATATATGGGACCAGCGCCGGCTCATCCTTCCCATCAACTATTTTATCGAAAAGCCATTTCAGAACTGGACGAGAAATACAGCGGATATCCTGGGCACGGTCTTTCTTTATCTCGATTATACCATTCCGTTAGACCCGCTGCGAAAGGAATTCCAACGGTTGCTGGAAAGCAATCCGCTGTGGGACAAAAGGGTCAACGTCATGCAGGTAACCAACGCTTCTGAAAGGACCATTGAAGTGCGGGCGCTGATGAGCGCCAGCAGCTCGGGGAATGCCTTCGATCTGCGCTGCGATATCCGGGAAGGATTGATCAAGTTCATACAGGAGAACTTCCCCGATAGTTTGCCGCACGACCGCACCATTCTTTCCTAGACATCATGATTCGTCTCATCGCCTTCATCGTCGTTGTCGTCGATGCTGTACGAGTTATTCTCCTCATCTTCCTCGCCCAGCTCTTCATCCTGGTCGTCATCTTCCGACCCCGGAACATCCAGGTCTTCCCCGCTAAAGTCATCCCCAAAACCTTTTTCATTCAACGGGTCGCCGTCATCGTCCACATCATCCAGGCGGCTCTCTATCAAAGCTTCATCATCCCTGGAATCCGCATCCAGCTCTTCCGTATTTTCCAGCATCCTTCTTTCTTCAGCCGTTACATCGGCATCCGTACCGGGTTCAATGTCCACCTCTTCCGATCCCAGGACATCATCCCCTTCTTCATCGTCGGAAGAAGCCGTATTGTCCGCCAGCTCGCCCAGGCGGGGAGCACGTACATGCTCCTGACCGGGAATATCTTTTACTTCCGGCAGATCGATCTTACCGGTGTCGCGTTTTGTAGCCATAAAATGTTTTTTTACAAGTTACCACTAATTTATGCAAAAGCAATGCCCCTATGCTACCCGGTCATTCACCCCCGAACCCAGGGCGATACCTGGTCAGCCTTCCGTCCTGAGGCTCTTCGCGGGATTGGTCAGCGCAGCCTTTAAGGACTGCCAGGTCACGGTACCCAGGGCAATGACAAAGGATAACCCGCCGGCAATCACAAATACCCAGATGCCAATGTTCGTATGATAAGAAAAATCCTGCAGCCAGGCATGCATGGCCCAGCCGGCAAGAGGTGAAGCAATGACAAAAGAAATAAACACCAGCAACAGGAAATCCTTCGTCAGCAGCGCTGTAAGCCTTGGCACCGAAGCCCCCAGCACCTTTCGTATCCCGATCTCCTTTATCCTGTTCTCCGCCATATAAGCAGCCAGCGCAAACAACCCAAGACAGGAGATAAAAATGGTCAGTCCGGAAAAGATCACGGCGATTACCCCAAAATGCCGCTCGCCTTCAAATCGTTCCGCATAAGAATCTTCTACAGAATAATACCGAAAAGGATAGTTTGGATTGTATTTCGTAAATATAGAGCTGACCTTTGCCAGCGCCCCCCTGGCCTTATCATTTAACCTAAAGGTAATAGTGCCGAGTCCCATTGCTTTGGGTCCTTCGATAATAATAGGCGGTATCTGGGAAAAAGGCGATCCGGGCACAAAATCACCGACCACCCCTACGATATGCTTGGGACCATCGCTGTTCTTTACTGTCTGTCCTACGGGATTGGTCAATCCCATAGATCTTACGGCAGCTTCGTTCAGCAGTATGGCTGTGCTGTCCGTGGGATATGCCTGTATATCGATGTCCCTTCCAGCCACCAGCTTCAACCCGATGGTCTGCACAAAATTTTTATCCGCGGTAAACTTGCAGAAAAAAGATCTTATACCAGTATCCTTTCCCTTCCATTCATAGCTGTCATCGGTACTCCATATATCCGTCACGGGAGAATTTGTCCGCGTGATGGAAGTGACGAGCCCACGGCTCACCAGCTCACCCTTGATCAGGGGATAGTTTTTAGCGATATCCCCTTTTATATAAACAAAGGCCAGGTTACCCTTGTCAAACCCGGTATCCCGCTGTTTCACGAACATCAGCTGCCGGTAAACCACCAGCGTACAGATGATAAAGGCAATAGCCGTGGTAAACTGCACCACCACCAATATTTTACGGGGAGCTACCAGGGCAGCACCCACTTTAAAGTGCCCCTTTAGCACCTGTATAGGCCGGAAACCGGACAAATAGAACGCCGGATAAGAACCAGCCAGCAATCCTGTCAATAATATAAAGCCGGCGATGCCAATCCAAAACCCTGCATCCCGGTAGGGCACAGATAAAGACTCTTCTACCAGCCTGTTGAAATAAGGCAGCACGGGCTGCACGATCAGCAGCGCAATCACCCCTGCCAATATTGCCATGAGCAGCGACTCGCCGATAAACCTCCCCACCAACGACCCTCTCCCGGCGCCTACGACTTTTCGGATACCCACCTCTCTGGCCCTTTTTTCACTCCGGGCCGTACTCAGGTTCATATAATTGATACAGGCAATGAGGAGGATAAAGGCCGCAATGATGATAAACATTCGTACCTGCTCGATATATCCTCCGGCATTCTTCCCACTCTCAAACCCGGAATAGAGCCGCCATTTCCACAGCGGATGCAGGAATACATCGTTCTTTACATCAGGGGCATGCGCCGTAATGATATGCCCGAAAAGCCGGTCGGCCTGCTGCTCACTCACACCAGGTCGCAATAGAACGTATGTAGCGATAGAACCTTTTGCCCAGCTGGACTCCTCCCATTTCACTTCTTTTGTATAGCTCCAGGGCACCAGGTATTCCATTTTAGAGAACCGGGTATTGGAGGGCATGTCCTTTAATACGCCCGTCACGGTAAAATCCGGTACGCTGTCCACCCGCATGGTAACGCCCAATACATCGGTGGTGCCGAACAATTTTCGGGCCGACGTCTCTGTTAGTATGATCGAATGAGGATTGTTCAGGGCGGTCCGCGGGTCTCCCTGCAGCAAAGGATAGCTGAAGATCCTTAAAAAACCCGTGTCCACAAGATAACCCTGCGTCTGAAGATGCTTGTCCCCGTTCGACAGGACAAAAGCGCCCACCCAGTTCATACGCGTCATTTCCTCCACCTGGGGATATTCCTTTTTCAGGACCGGCCCCATCACCATGGGCGTGTTCGGCCAGATCGCCGGTTTTCCATCAAAAGAACCCCGGCTGAGCACCTGGTAAATGCGATCCTTCTTTTCATGAAAAAGATCATAGCTCATCTCATTCCTTGCCCATAACAGGATAATAAGCGCGCTTGCCATCCCGATAGCAAGACCGGTAATATTAACAAAGGAAAAAGTCTTGCTTCGCAGGAAATTACGGCTGATGGTCTTACTGTAATTGCGGAGCAGGCTATAACCGGCGGACCATTTCTTCCCCTCTTCCGGCGGTCTGTATCTGCTGACGGGTCTGACAGCTTTGGCCTTTTCCTGCCGGGCCGCCAGCCGCTGCATATGATTGTCAAAGGCTTTCTCAGCAGCCCCGGTATCTTCTGCCGCCACCGGTTTCCACAGATCTATTAATAATTGTGAGGAATAAGACTTATCCGGATGAGCTTTTAACAGCTCCTGCAGCTCCAGCAGGTCTTTCTCCGTCGCTTCTCCGGCAAGTCTTTTGGCTATGAGTCTCCAGATGCGGTCCTCCTCTTTCATATGGATGGGTCACTTAATAGGTTGTTCTTTAGGGCGCTAATATAGTGCCATCACTATAGTTATCTGGGAATAAATGTGTTAATTCTTACTTTCCCGGGGGGTCTGTCCGCTTTCGTTACAAGGTCTGTTCGTATTTATGCAGAAAACCTTCTAAAAGAAAACCCTTAAATACCATTAGTAAAAAGAATTATATGGGATTAGTCCTTGTTTTATTCAACAAAATATGCCGATCATTAGAAATCGGTCAATTCTTTATATTCAATATAATTTATATTTATAACTTATTTAAATTCGCCTTTAGGATAAGGTCTAAATCAGAGTCGACTCATTACCCGGTATCTTCATATCGGGTTTTTGTTTTTAGCGCCCGCCTCCCCCCGCTGTGCCCGGGTTATTTCAAAACAAAAGTGCCATGCAGCCGGATATCATTGGATGCGGCGCCGACCATCAGTTCGAACTGCCCGGACTGAACGATCCACTCCAGCTCCTCATTATAAAAGGACAGCTTATTTTTATCGATGGTAAAAGAAAGACGTCTGCTTTCTCCAGGCTCCAATCTCACTTTGCTAAAATCCTTTAGCTCTTTCACAGGCCGCAATGGCTGAGCCACAAGGTCCCGTATATATAGCTGAGCCACTTCCTCTCCTGCATAGCTGCCCTTATTGGTCAGCGTGAAAGTAACGACCAGGCTATCTGATGGGGTCATCTCTGTCCGGCTGAGCTGCAGGTCGCTGTATACAAAATCCGTATAGCTCAGACCATATCCAAAAGCAAAGCGGGGGCTTTTTACCAGGTCGATATATCCTGTCCGGTAAAACCGGTCACTATCATCCTTACCCGGCCGGCCCGTACTCAGATAATTGTAGTATACAGGTAGCTGACCTTCTTCCCGGGGAAAGCTGATCGGCAGCTTCCCTGCAGGATTGTAATCGCCAAAAAGAACGTCGGCCATGGCATGTCCCGCCTCACTGCCCAGCCACCAGGTAAAAAGAATGGCAGGCACATGATCGGCGGTCCAATTGAATATCAGCGGTCTTCCACCCATGACCATGACGATGACAGGCTTGCCGGTGGCCCGGACAGCCTTTACCAGTTCTTCCTGGATACCCGGCAAATGAATATTGGCCCTGCTCTTTGCCTCTCCGCTCATATCCTGTCTTTCACCGACGGCCAGTATCGTCACATCGGCCTGTGCAGCCGCAGCAACGGCTTCCGCAACGCCGGCCCGGCTGGTATCCTCGATCCCGCAGCCTTTCGCATATAGCAGACGGGTGTTGTTTCCCAGCTTATCGGCAATACCTTCATAAGGAGAGATCAACTGGTCCTCAGGTCCCCAGTCAAAGGACCAGAAACCCTGCATCTCTTTTTTGGCCTTCATCAGCGGGCCCAGCAGCGCAATGGTCTTTATATTTTTAGACAGCGGCAGCAGATGACCTTCATTCTTCAACAGGACAACACTCTTACAGGCCATCTGACGGGATACCGCCCTGCTGGCAGACGTATTCTGTACAGCAGCCTCTCTTTTCTCATCGCTATAACGGAAGGGATCATCAAAAAGCCCCAGCTCGAACTTCTTCGTCAATATCCTTTTCACCGCCTCATCCACCAACGACTCCGCTACCTTGCCCTCCTTTACCAGGCTGACAAGATTGCTGATATAGCAACGGCTTTCCATATCCATATCCGAACCCGCCTTGATAGCCACCTCCGCGGCCTGCTTACTATCCGCCACATATCCATGAGGGATCATCTCACCGATGGAACCCCAGTCGCTGACCACAAAGCCGGAGAAATGCCACTTCCCTTTCAGGATATCGCGCTGAAGGTAACCGTTACCGGTAGCCGGCACCCCGTTGAGATCGTTAAAAGAGTTCATAAAAGTGGCAGCCCCTGCATCCAGGGCCGCCTTGAAGGGCGGCAGATAAATTTCCCATAAGGTGCGCAGACTCATATCCACGCTGTTGTAATCACGTCCGCCGATGGCGGCGCCATACGCCGCGAAGTGTTTGGCACAGGCCATCACTGCATCCAGGCTCCCCGGACCATTGCCCTGAAAGCCCTGCACACGGGCCCGGGCGATCAATGCACCCAGGTAAGGATCTTCCCCGGCTCCCTCCATCACACGCCCCCACCGGGGATCACGCGCAATGTCCACCATGGGGGCAAAGGTCCAGTGAATACCGGAGGCAGCAGCTTCCGTCGCAGCCACCCTGGCAGACTGCCTGATCGCCGCCATATCCCAGCTGGCCGCTTCTGCCAAAGGTATGGGAAAGGTCACCCGGTATCCATGTATAACATCCTGCCCAAAAAGCAGGGGGATCTTTAGTCTCGACTTCATCGCCTCTTCCTGCAGCCGCCGGGTATTTTTCGCTCCAATGACATTGAGCATCGACCCTACCCGGCCTGCGCTGACCTCCTTTGCCTTGTTGTCACCCGCATACGTGACAGGTCCTGTAGGGTTCAGATCATCATTGTACTGGTTCAGCTGTCCTACCTTCTCTTCCAACGTCATCTTCTGCAACAGTGAATCCACTTTGCCTTCGACGTCTTCCCGCTGATAGACCCGCACATAATCGACGACCATGCTCCGGGGAAAGATAGCGTCATCAATCCCCTTTTTACCACCCCATCCTCCGCCTACGGCAATATTCAGAAGAAGATGGAACCGCTCATCAAAAGGCCATTCTTCAAACCCTTTTCCCGAATTATAAAAAGTTAAGTACTGCTGACCGTCCACAAAAAAGCTGATGGCCTGCCGGCTCCACTCCACACTATACACATGAAAATTCGTATATGGGTCTTTGACATAGAGCCCTTTCGTCGTTTGCGTATGAATGATGTGATTGAACTTTTGGGTATGAATGCTGCCAAAGACACTGTCAGGCATAAAACCTACATTCTCCATGATATCCACCTCACCGCTGGCAGGCCACCCTCCATATTTATCTTCGGTGGGCAACAGCCAGATAGCTGGCCACATGCCCCTGCCTTCCGGCAGCTTAGCCCGGACCTCTATACGGCCATAAAGCCAGTCCCCCTTCCCTTTCGTCACCAAACGGGCGGATGTGTACTGCCTTCCCTCTTTTACCTCCTTGCGGGCCGTGATATACAAAAAGCCATCCTTTACCCAGGCATTCTTTTTGTCCGCCCGGGTATAATACTCCGACTCATTGTTGCCCCATCCATCTCCCCCTACATCATAATCCCACTTCGTCGCATCGGGCAGACCTGTATAGTTGAATTCATCCGACCAGACTAATTTCCATCCAGGTGGTACGCCTTTACACCCATGAGGAACCGGTGCGGCAGCAGCAGCCTGTAAAACAAGACAAAAAGCAATCGTAATTAACTTGGTCAACTTCATTTCCACCGCAACTTATTCCGAATACGCAGCCAGCGAGCCCGCGGGCTGAAAATTAAAATACTGCTTCGCGTTATAATAGCAAATATCCCTCACCACTTTCCCGATCCACTCCATATCATTCGGCAATTCCCCCCTGGTGATCTCCTCCCCAAAAAGATTGCAAAGTATCCGGCGGAAATACTCATGCCGGGGATAGGAAAGAAAACTGCGCGAATCCGTCAGCATACCCACAAAACGGCTGAGCAGTCCCATATTGGACAATGCATTGATCTGGCGGATCATCCCATCCTTCTGATCGAGGAACCACCAGGCAGAGCCGTATTGTACCTTCCCGGCAACAGACCCGTCATTAAAATTCCCGATCATCGTCGCCATCAGCTCATTGTCGGCTGGGTTGAGATTATAGATAATGGTCTTTGCCAGCTTATCCTCCTTATCCAGCCTGTCGAGGAATCGTGCCAACGACCTTCCCTGGGAAAAATCGCCCATGGAATCCCAACCGGTATCAGGCCCCAGGCGCTGCATCATACGGCTGTTGTTGTTACGCAAAGCTCCCAGGTGGAACTGCTGCACCCATCCCTTTTCCCAATCCCATTCGGCAAAATGTACCAGCATGGCGGATTTGAACTTGCGGCGCTCTACTTCATTCAATACCTTGCCCGCCCGCACTTTGTTAAAGATAGCTTCCACTTCCCAACCCGTAAATTCCTCCGAATAGATCTCTTCCAATCCATGATCGGATACCGTGCAGCCCACCGAAGCAAAGAAATCATGCCGGTTCTGCAAAGCAAAAAGATAATCGTTAAAGTTCGAGATGGCTACGTTGGTAGCCGTCTCCAGCCGCCGGATATAGGCATTGAAATGATCCGGGTTGTCCACATTCATGGCGCCGTCAGGACGAAAAGCCGGCAGAATGGGGATCTCAAAACCATCCTGCTTCAGCTTGAGATGATGCTCCAGCGAATCCACCGGATCATCCGTGGTACAAACAGCCCTTACATTCATTTTGCGCAGCAGGTTGCGCACCGAATATTCTTTTGTCTGTATCTTATCCGAACATGTCCCATATATCTTCTTGGCCGTCCGGCTGCTGAGGATGTCATGCACGTCAAAATACCTCCGTAATTCCAGGTGTGTCCAATGATACAGGGGGTTGCGCAGCGTATAGGGAACGGTTTCCGCCCACTTCAGGAATTTTTCATAATCCGGCTGATCCCCCGTGCAGAAGCTTTCATCCACTCCATTGGTCCGCATAGCCCGCCACTTGTAATGGTCGCCATACAGCCACACCTGCGTGAGGTTCTCGAATTGATGATCGGCAGCTATTTGCTGCGGGGACAGATGACAGTGATAATCGATGATCGGCATCTCCTTGGCATAGTCATGATACAGCTGCTGCGCTGCCTTACTGTCCAGTAAAAAGTTTTCATCCAAAAAATTCTTCATAGCACTTTTATTTCAGTTATAATCCACTTTACAAGGTCGTTTGCCGCATTGAAATGCTTCGTGACAATGTTAGAAAGTATTTTCAGACCGGCTGGCCATACTGTCTTTTTTATTTACGCAAACGTTATCGTGAATTTCTGCCTCCGGATAACCCATCAATTTATCCTCCGGTAGAAATTATCTTATGATGGGCCTTCGGCCAGCGGACCTGTGGTCCGCTTTGGCGATTGCGATCATTCTACAGGGATCACCTTCTTTAGTTCATTACTTTTATAGGCAGCTGTGATGACCCTGATGATATCGATCCCTTCTTCCGGCGTCACCGGCACAGGCTTATTATTGCGGATAGTCTCATACATTCCTACATAGAAATCTCCATAATCCCCTTTCAGCGAAGGAATATATTCCCTGATGACCTTTCCATCTTTTTCCGTATGCAAAAGCCCCTTCCCACTCTCCGGCTCTACACCCCAGTCCTTTTCATCCGGCATGGCGCCCGCCAGCAAACGCTGCTCCTGGGGGTCGGCCTTGGGTTTTAAAAAGGTACCCAGTGTGCCGTATAAGGCGGTAGCAGGCACAGCTTCCCGGACAAGATAGCTCGACTTCAGCCTCACCCGCAGATTGCGCGCAGCAGGATAATACAGCAACAGCTCCATATAATCATCCACCCTGGAGATGGGACGTATGATACCAATGTCCGCAAACACAGCGGAAGGCATACCAAACAGCTGCAGCACCTGGTCAAGCAGATGCGATCCGAGGTCATATAACAGCCCCCTGCCTGGCCCTGGCGTTTCCTTGTGTACTTTGGGACTGAGCGCAGTTGTGTACCGGTCATAATGCAGCTCTACCTCCACGATCTCTCCCAGCCAGCCTTCCTCCACGATCTTTTTTACCGTCCTGGAATCGCTGTCATAACGCCTGCTCTGATAGACGGCAAGCTTCTTACCCTTTTCCATGGCGAGGGCTTCCAGCTCCTGACCTTCCTCCACAGTCACCGTAAAAGGCTTCTCCACCACGGCATGCTTACCCGCCTCCAGCACTGCCTTGGCAAATTCATAATGCGTATAGTTGGGGGTATTGACGACCACCAGCTCTATGGCCTCATCCTGTAATATTTCTTCAAAACTGCGATAAACGCGCACATAGGGATACAGCGCTTTTGAAAGACTCTTCTCTCTTTCCCAGATCGCATACAGTTCAAATCCCGGGTTAAGATGAAGGAAAGGAGCGTGGAATACACGTCCGGACATTCCGAATGAAAGCAAGGCCGTCTTGATGGGTGCCATGTTATGTTATCTTTTTATTTGCAGAGCGTTCGCGGCTGCGCTATATCCATCTCAGGCAAGCCGCGGACAAAGATACCTTCTTCAGCGCCATCACAAACAATATTGCTGATATGAATGTCACGAAATTTCGGCATAGCTTCCGTCACGGGGGCAAAGCAGGGGCAGGTCTGGTAACCAATGACTACCACGTCCTCCAGGTCCTTCGCCTGCCGGTGGCTGGTGCTGTTCACACTACTGTCCGCTGTAAATGGTACCCGTACGTAGCCGTAAAGGTGAGCCCTGCCTGCCCGCAAAATGCCCCCGTATCTCCGCCAGTATGGAAAGAGCGATCTCTTCGGGCGTGCTGGCGCCGATATCGAGTCCGGCAGGTGAGTATATCCGTTGGCGATCCGCCTCGCCGACGGATCGCCCCTCCGCCCCGAGGGCCGCATACATCCTTTCCGTCCGCTTGCGTGGCCCCAATATCCCAATATAAGAAGCATCCGTCCCCAACACTTCCGGCAGACGCCGCAGATCCGTCTTATAATCATGCGTCATCAGCACAATGGCCGTATAGGCATCCACGGAAGGCGTCCCTTCCATCGCCTGGTCCAATACCTGGCCCGCCAGCGACCACAGAGTCTTATCCGCACGCAATAAATTAGTCACAAGCACCGTATCCCATCCCAGCTCTCCACTCATACGCAGAAAAGGATAGATATCATTGTTACTGCCATAAACGATCACCTGTATGGCCGGCAGGACAATCTCCACAAACAGGCTCATCCCCGACGCATAAGAAAAGCTTCGTGACTGCAACGTGGCCCGGCAATCATTTATATCCCCCAACACATCCCCGGGTACAGGCTTGCCCTCTTCAAAAAGAATACTCCTTCCCGGCGTCTCCGTTCCCCCCGTAATTGTCACCAGGCATGCGGGTTCACGAATATCCACTAACCGCTCCAGCACCCGTACAGGATTTTCCGGATCTTCCGGTTCCAGCGGCGTAAACAGCACATCGATGATCCCCTGGCACCCCAATCCCACCCCTACCTGGTGATCATCCTCCTGCATCGTATCATAAGTGACGACGGAAGGATGATGCAGACCAATGGCTTTTTGCGCCCTCCGCAATGCATCCCCTTCCAGGCATCCTCCGCTGATACCTCCCAGGTAAACGCCATTATCCAGCACCAGCATCCGGGCGCCCGCCCGCCGGTAAGAAGACCCTTCCACACGCACCACGGTGGCAAGGGCTGCCCTGGTCTTCTCAAAATCGATGGATTGATAGGCCTTTACAATGGCCCTGATCTCTTTCATACCTTAAAAATACGAAGCCGGGGCCAAACCCCATGGGGAATCGCTTCCTCATAGCCGCCGGAACAGTCCCCCCGCAGCCGGCTGGCACGGCTTATGAAGCCCATGCACAGGAAATACGCTTTCACTCACCTCAAATAAACAGCATGATTATGAACCTGGAAAAGATCACGGCCAATATAGAAGGGAAGGAATACAGCTTTACCGTGGAGACGATTCCTTCCGACGACCCCGCAGTCATCTACAGGGTGGTGCCCGACAACGACGATAAGCTCCTGGACGACATCATCAACGGCTACATCGACTTCGATGAAAAAGGGAATGTACAGACGGGAGAAGACCTGAAGAACAGGCATGCAAAAGAAGTAACGGAGGCCATCTGGAAGGCCGTCGAAAGCCAGATTGTAAAAGAACATCAATCCTGAGCCGGCATGACCCGGGGTATAACTTTTGCTGCGTGGTAACTCAAAATGCGCGCATATGAAAAATCACACACACAGGCAGAACAATGATATACAGGAAGGCAATCCAAAAAGCAGGGCGACATACCACCATGGATCGACAGTGCAGGGAGGATCCAACTTCGGACAAGGCTCAGAACAACTAGGCAAACAGGCTTATAAGCAAGGCAGCGAATCCGGTAAAGGAGCTAATTACAATAATGAACGGGGATGGAATAATGAAGCTTTACGCAGAAAAGACGAGCATGTCGCTCCAAAAAGGCACAAATGACCTGCCCGGAAAAACAGCAGGTCGCTTAAAATAAAAGTACGGGAAAAGCCCGTACTTTTATTTTTCTATTTTAGTCTCATGGAGAATAACATCTCTTGCCCCATTGTGGCCATCGGCGCTTCCGCGGGAGGACTCGAGGCGATCATCCAGCTGCTGGAAAACCTTCCACCCGATACAGGCGCCGCTTATGTGGTCCTTCAGCACCTTTCCGCCGTGCATGAAAGTATTTTGCCGGAATTGCTGGAGAAAAAAACAAAAATGCAGGTTCGCCGCGTAGAGGAAGGTATGGCAGCGGAACCTGACAATCTATATGTTATAACGCCCGGCAGCATCCTGACCATCGACGATAATGCATTCCATCTCTCCGCCAGGAAACCATCGGAAGACGGCATTCATACTATCGATCATTTTCTCATGGCGTTAGCTCCCGTTTACCAGGGCAAGGCGATCGCCATCATCCTTTCAGGGACCGCCACGGACGGTACGGCCGGCATCAAAGCTATCAAAACAGAAGGAGGGATCACTTTTGCACAGGACAATACTGCCCGCTTCCTGGGAATGCCCCAGCATGCCATCGAATCCGGCTATATCGATTTCGTTTTGCCACCCTACCGCATAGCTTCCGAGCTGAAAAGTATCCTGAAGGGCATGTACAGGAACGATCTCAAGGTGGAGAACATCGAGAATAACGAGGACGACCTTCGCAAGATCCATATCATTCTTTTAAACAAGCACGATGTGGATTTCACCCTGTACAAACAGACGACCATCATACGGCGTATCATCCGCCGCATATCCTTAAACAGGCTTACCACCCTGGAGCAATACATCCGGCTGCTGAGGGAAAGCAAGGTGGAGGTTGACCTGCTGTACAAGGACCTGCTCATCAATGTCACCAGTTTCTTCCGGGAGCCGACCCTTTATGCCGCCCTCTCAAAAAAGATCTTTCCCACCCTGCTGAAGAACAGGCGTTCCCACGACCCTGTCCGCATCTGGATACCCGCCTGCGCTACGGGGGAAGAACCATATTCCATCGCCATCTGCCTCTTCGAGTTCCTGAAGGACAAGGCGATGAGCATGCCTATCCAAATTTTTGCCACCGACCTCAGCGAACCGGCCATCAATAAAGCCAGGACAGGCATCTTCGACACCAGCGCCGTAGCCAATGTATCGCCTCAGCGGCTGAAAAAGTTCTTTGTGAAGATCGACGGCAGCTACCAGATCATTAAACCTATCAGGGACGTCTGTATCTTCGCCACTCACAACCTGCTGAAAGACCCCCCCTTTTCCCGGATGGATATCATCAGCTGTCAGAACGTTCTTATTTACATGGAGCAGACGGCGCAAAAAAAGATCATGCAGGCCTTTCACTACGCACTGAGGCCCTCCAAATATCTGTTGCTGGGCAAGTCGGAGACAGTGGGCAATTCTACGGAATTGTTCGAACAGACAGACAAGGACCTCCGGATCTATATTAAAAAGTCGGCGCCGGCCAATCTGCAGTTTAGTTTTTCCATTCGCCATCCGTCTTATTTACCGGATACGAATCTAAAAGATGAAAAAATGCTCATTTCACCCCAGGCCAAGGAGATAGACATCGAAAAAGAGGCGGAAAAGCTCATGCTGTCCCTTTATATGCCGGCATCCGTCCTGGTGAATAAAGATCTGCACATCCTGCGTTTTTATGGGGCCACCTTTCCTTTTCTCCAGCCTGCTACGGGCAAGGCAAGCCTGCACCTGCTGAAAATGATCCGGGATGAGCTGATCTTCGAGCTGAGAGGGCTTATCAGGCAGGTAAATAAAGATGGGAAGGCTGTTCGCAAGGAGAATGTCCATCTTTCAGACAATGGACAAGCAAGGAATATCACATTGGAGGTGGTGCCGGTGAAGACGCCCAGCGCAGAGGCATGCATGCTCATCGTATTCCGGCCGGAGACCCATCCGGCGCTGCCCGCCCCCAAGTCCAGGCAAACGCCCACCTACCGGAATAATGAAAAAGACAGGCGCATACAGGCCCTGGAAGCGGAGCTGAAGGAAGCCCGCGAGCATGTCAAATCCATGACCGAGGACTTTGAAGCCACCCGGGAGGAGCTTCAATCCGCCAACGAGGAAGTGCTTTCCTCCAATGAAGAGCTGCAAAGCATCAACGAAGAGCTGGAAACTTCCAAGGAAGAATTGCAATCCACTAACGAAGAGCTGATCACCATCAACGAAGAGCTGCAGCTGCGCAATAACGACCTCAAGGAATCCGTGGATTTTACCAAGGCCATCGTGGAGACTATCCGCGAACCCCTGATCGTTCTCAATGCCGACTTCCGCATTATCACAGCCAACCAGGCCTTTTATACCACCTTCCGGCTGAGTGTGGACGAGGCGGAAGGTAATTATCTCTTCGAGACCGGATCGGGTATGTTCGATATTCAGGGCCTGCGTACGCAGCTGAAGAAAATGATTGCGAAAGGACTCCCGTTTCAAAATTTCGAGCTGAACCATAATTTTCCCAACCTGGGCATCAAATCCCTTGTGATGAATGCCATGAGCATGAATGGGGAACCAGGCAGGAAGGCCCGGGTGCTGCTGGCCATCGAGGATATGACCGAACGCTCGAATGCCCAGACGGCGTTGAAAGTGAGCGAAGACCGCAACCTGCGCATGAGCGAGAGCGGCCGCCAGAGCAAACAGGACCTCCGGTTTGCGGAGTCCAGCCTGGAGATGGCGCTGGAGGCAGCCAATCTGGGGGCATGGGAGCTGGACCCGGCGACGCTCCGGATGAAAAGGAATACCCGTCACGACCAGCTGTATGGATTTGATTCCCCACAGGAGGAATGGACCCCCGACAAGGGCATGACCTACCTGGTGGACGAGGATAAAGAGATCTATAAGGAAGCTTTCCGCGGTCTGCTGACCTCGGGCAGGATCAACAAAGAATGCCGGATCCGCCGGCCGAATGGGGATATCCGGTGGATCAGTATCACCGGGCGCCTGCATCGCGGGGAAAACGGGGACGCCGACCGGGCTGCCGGGGTCGTAGCCGATGTTACGGACTTGCGGGCACCGGGATAAGGTCAATGGCGCGATGATTGCAAGCATCAGGTAAAAATCAGGCATGCTGCAGAAGGATGGATTTATCATCGTCATCGGGGCTTCCGCCGGAGGAATGAAGGCCATTCGCCCGCTGCTTTCCGCCTTCGATAAAGACATCAATGCCGCGATAGCGGTAGTCATCCATGTTTCAAGGGATGGGTCCAGCGAGCTGATGGTGGAAGGGTTGCGGAGAAGCACTTCGCTGCCTTGCCATGTGGCGGCGGACAATATGCCTTTGGAAAGAGGAAATGTGTATCTGGCTACGGCTGGCCTGCACCTGATCATCAAGGAAAACAAGCTGCTGCTGGGGCAGGGCCCCACAGAAGGACGATGGCGGCCGGCCATCGATGTAGCGCTGCGTTCGGCCGCCGCCGCCTGGGATACTCATTGTATAGGCATCATACTTACGGGCATGCTGGATGACGGCGTGGCCGGCATGGCGGCCGTCAAAAAATGCGGGGGCGTCTGTATCGTTCAGGACCCCGAAGAGGCGGAACATAACAGCATGCCCCTGGCCGTCCTCCATAACATGCAAGTGGACAGGATCTTACGCCTGCATGAGATGCAGGAAGCCATCCGGCAGCTGGTACGGCGGGATCTTCCCCGGGTGACGCCACCGGATTCCGTCATGCAGGAAGCCGTTCTGGCCGAACAGGCCGCCACGCACATCGACCACATGCTGCATCTGCTGGCAAAGCAGGTCACCGGCATCGAGGCTACTTTATGGACGGCCCTGCAGATGATGGAGGAAAGACGGGCGCTCCTCTGCAAACTGGCCGACAAAGAAACAGCCACGAGTCTTGCCATGCTGCGCGATACGCACCGTCGCATGGTCCGGGAAATGGAGCTGCATATCCAGCGGCTGAAGGAGCTGCTTTTCGCCCGGCAGCAGATGCCTGCAGACTAAGCTTATAATTTTATACCATGGAAAACGGCTCCTTCCTGTCAGGAAGGATGACGGTAAACGTAGAGCCCTTGTCCTTTTCACTTTGCACGGTGATCTTCCCTCCATGCTGACGCACGATCTCCTGGGATATATACAATCCCAATCCAAGGCCGGAATATTGTCGCGCGGCAGGATCGTCCACCCGGAAAAACCGATCGAAGATCTTTTCCTGGGTCGCAGGCGTCATGCCGATGCCGAAATCCTGTACGCATAAATGTAAATGCTTCTCCTGCATATCCAGACCGATGAGGACCTGGGTACCGCCGGCGGAATATTTGATCGCATTCGAAATAAGATTGCGGAGCACCTGCCCCAGCCTATCCCTGTCACCCCAAAAATTTCCTACAGGATACGCACGTGAGAAGATGAGCCGTATGGGTGTCGTTCGCTGCATTTCCTCGATGGTCTCATCCACCATGTTTTGAATATCGAAAAAACTTTCTTTCAACCGGAGATGGCCCTGGCTGATGTTGCTCATGTCCAGCAGGTCTCTTGTGAGCGTGGCCAGCCTGGCCACCTGTTTGTTGAGCTTGCCCACCAGCTGGGCCGACTGTTGGTCGTTGGCTTCCACAAACTCGTTGTACAATATCTGCGCATAGGCCTGGATGCTGGTGGCAGGCATCTTCAGCTCATGGCTGGCAATGCTGATGAACTCATCCTTCCTCTTTTCCAGCTGCCGCCTTTCCGTTATATCTTCCATGGCCAGCAATATCCTGGCCCGCTTGCCCGGCTGTCCATTGATACGCGTGGCGTTGAAAAGAATGATCCTTTCGCCTGCATCGGGTGCCGCATACTTCCATTCGAGCTCCCTGAACGGGATCCTCCTCGATATGGCAAGCCGCAGGCCATCCATCAGCTCCGGGATATTGAAAAGCCCATTCGCCGTCTCAGACAGATAGTTGCCTTCCATCTCCTCGCATGTCAGCTGAAAAAAAGAATAAAAGCTCTTATTGGCTTTCCGTACCCGGAGATCGCTGTAGAGGTCCAGCAGGGGCTGGCCGATGGTCTCCACAATGGCTTCGGCATATTCGATGGATTCTTTCAGCTCCGCATTGCGCCGGATCACCTCCTCATTCATCGTCGTCAGCTCTTCATTCGTGGACTGCAGCTCCTCTTTGGACGTCTCCAGCTGTTCATTGATGCTTTGCAGCTCTTCATTGGAAGACAGCAGCTCTTCATGAGCTGCCTGCAGCTCCATCCGGACCTGCCCGAACTCATCATGCATTGCCAGCATTTGCCTTCCGGCTTCCAGCAGGCTTTCTTCCAGCTCAAGTATTCTCTGCTTCCAGGCATCCTCACCGGGCCCGGCATCCGGACCTCCAGGGGAAGGTTCACGGAAAACGATCAGCAGCCATGTATCGCCGGGCTGCTTTACAGGCACAACATCTATCGTCACCATTTTTGCGTCTTGCCCGGTCTGGACTATTATTCCGGCCTTGCTGGCAGCTACACCGTGCCGTTTCACCTGCTGCAACAGATCGTGCAATTCATACACCAGGCTTTCGTGGACGATACTAAACAATTCCAGCGTAGCTTTTCCGGCCCGCGGGCGCAGATAAGGCGCAGTCACGCCGTAGAACCGCAGTATGTGGCCTTCTCCATCGACAAGTAACCCTGCGGAGACATAGCGGGATAACATGATCCTGTCCGCTGCCTTTCCCTTTTCCGGAAGGTTATCAGTATCCTGCGGGTCTTTGTTGTTTTCACGCGTTGTCTGCAGAATGGTTGCATGCAAATCGATGATCGGAGAGGATATGTCTGTTCTTTTAGTATAAATATTCCACTCTTTGAATGCCCGCTGGAAAAATGGCTGCGGATCATGGAATGTATCTGTCCTGTCCAGCAGCAGGAAACCTGTCTGTTTCAGCGAATAATAAAAGATCCTCAGCGCTTTCTGTTGAGCAGTTTGTTCCAGTGACAGCATAGCATGCCGGCAGCTGATGATATCCATGCGTGCATAGGGCGGATCTTTCAAAAAATTATGCGAAGCAAAGATGCACATATCCCGTATGGCTTTTATCACCTGGTAGCCGCCCTCTATCTTGATAAAGAATTTTTTCAACCGCAAAGGCGAAAGGTGGTGAACGGCGGCCTTGGTGTAAAAACCCGTTCTTGCCATTTCTATGATACCCTCATGAAGGTCGGTTGCAAAAATTTGTATGGGAGCCTGTATATCCCTGGCATGCATATACTCCAGCAGATAGATGGCCATCGAGCAGGCCTCTTCGCCGCCGGAACAGGCAGGGATCCATACGCGCACCGGCTCATCAGGTTTCCTATCCTTCAACAGGACAGGAAAAATTTTTTTTACCAATACCCGGCCCAGGGCCGGCTCGCGAAAGAATCCACCCACGCCTGAAAGGAGGTCCTTATACAGCAGCTCGATCTCCGCGGGGTCGGCCTCCAGGTGCTTTAAATAAGTTTCTGCATTAGGTATCTTATTCAAGGTCATCCTGCGAATGATACGCCTGTTCACCGTGGATTGCTTGTACAGGGAAAAATCTACCCCATATTTACCCGACAACAGCAAATAGATCCTGCCCAGCTGCACTTTGCTGTTTTCCAGGTGCCTGAGGATCGCCCCGGTGCGAAAAGAATAATCCTTCAGCGCTGCCAGCTGGTCTGCAATACCTTCGGGCGGCAGCACAAAATCGATAAAACCCGATTCGATGGCATATTGCGGCATACCACGGAAGGCCGCCGTAGCATCCTGGGCAAACGTAATACCTCCTTCCGCACGGATGGCGCGGATCCCGGCAGTTCCATCAGCTCCCGTTCCGGACAGGACAACAGCATATGCATTGTTCTTGTAAATTCCCGCCAGCGTGGTAAAGAAATGGTCGATGACATGATAAGCTTTATTCGAACGGAATACGGGCAAATGAACAAATCGTCCAATGCCGATGCTCAGATAGTTTTCCGCCGGCAATACATAAACCTTATTCATCTCCAGTAACGTATTATTGCAGGCCTCCACTACCTTCATATCTGTCCGCTGCTGGAAAAGATCCATTACACCCTGCTCCCCGGGTGACAGATATAATAAGATCACATACGCCATTCCCAGGTCCGGCGGCAAATGCTCCAGCAGACGGCAAACGGCATCCATCCCTCCCGCAGCCGCACCAATTGCCACCACAGGGAACAATACGCCTACACTGTCTTCGGAGAAGCGCCCATCATCTTCTGACATTATCCTCTTATGCGCGGAATGGGTAAAACTATTATCCTGCATAGGTACATGTTAAGTATGATCACTTAAAGCTTATAACAGATATTGAACGGTAAAGGGGGTTAGCAGGTGTAATCAAGGCAACGGAATAATATGGCAGCCCGCCATCGATGTAGTATTGTTAT
>Ga0105238_10000809_pt1 | contig 32449 bp, 17 predicted proteins | sample KBSC34metaG_FD_81526 | JGI IMG/M metagenome (GOLD analysis project Ga0105238, IMG submission 81526) | Corn rhizosphere microbial communities from Kellogg Biological Station, Michigan, USA - KBS C3-4 metaG | ecosystem: Host-associated > Plants > Roots > Rhizosphere > Soil | place: Michigan, USA...
ATACCTGCCCGGCGATGGCGCCACGGTCGGCGCCGCCCTCACCCGCGATCCGCGCGTGGCCGGCGTGGCCTTCACCGGCTCCACCGAAACCGCCTGGGCGATCAATCGCGCGCTTGCCGCGCGCAACGCCCCGATCGCCGCGCTGATCGCCGAGACCGGTGGCCAGAACGCGATGATCGCCGATTCGTCGGCGTTGCCCGAGCAGATCGCCAAGGACGTGATCGCCTCTGCGTTCCAGTCGGCTGGCCAGCGCTGCTCGGCGGCCCGCGTGCTGTTCGTACAGGACGACATCGCCGACAAGGTGATGTCGATGCTCGCCGGCGCCATGGCCGAGCTCACCGTGGGCGATCCGGGCCAGCTTTCCACCGACGTCGGTCCCGTGATCGACGAGGACGCGAAGAAGATCCTGGTCGACCACGCCGCCCGCATGGATGCCGAAGCGCGCAAGATCGCCGAGGTGGCGCTGCCCGCTTCCACCGGCAACGGCACCTATTTCGCCCCGCGCGCCTACGAACTGAAGTCGCTCGGCCAGCTCACCCGCGAAGTGTTCGGCCCGGTGCTGCACGTGATTCGCTGGAAGGCCGACGAGCTGGACAAGGTGGTCGAGCAGATCAACGCCACCGGCTATGGCCTCACCCTTGGCATCCACAGCCGCATCGACGACACGGTGAACTACATCCAGTCGCACGCGCGGGTGGGCAACTGCTACGTCAACCGCAACCAGATCGGCGCGGTGGTGGGCGTGCAGCCCTTCGGCGGCGAAGCGCTGTCCGGCACCGGTCCCAAGGCCGGCGGTCCGCACTACCTGTTGCGCTTTGCCAACGAGCGCACGCTCACCATCAACACCACGGCCGCCGGCGGCAACGCCTCGCTGCTGACCATCGGCGAATAAGCCACGCAGGATGTTGCGATGCGTTAACGGTTTCCCCTGTCCAGGTGCCATGATCGGCGCCTGGACAGCTGGGGAGCGGTTCGATGAAATCCATCGCAGGCATCCATAACCCCGCCGACGACCCGCGCTACACGGCGGTGGAAATCCCACCCAACGTCTTGCTTGGGCTCACCCTCCTGGCCGATCGCGACGGCGTGGACTGCACGCCCTGGTTCGCCGGGCTGCCGCTCGACCGCAGCCAGATCGCCGACCCTGATGCACGCGTCTCCTACCGGCAGGCCGCTATCGTGCTGCGCCGCGCCCTGCTCGCCGTGGGTGACCCGGCCCTGGGCATGCGTGCCGGCCGCGACGGCAACCTCGGCAGCTTCGGCCTGCTGGGCCTGGCCATGATGACCTCGGCCACCTTTGGCGACGCCATGCGCGTGGGCATCGAGAACCACAAGGTATGCGGCTCCCTGCTGGATATCGGCTTCGACATGCCCGGTCCACGCGAGGCCGCGCTGGTGGCCTGGCCGCGCTTTGGCGAGCATGCCCTTTTGCCGTTCCTGTGCGAAGAACTCTTCGCCAGTTGCCTGGCAGTGGCACGTGAGCTGGTCGGGCCCGCCTTGCGGCCGCTGCGGCTGGAGTTGACCTATCCCCGGCCGGCCTATGTCCGCCAGTACATGGATTTCTTCCAGTGCGAGCTGCGGTTTGGTGCACCCGCCAACCAGATCGTGATGGATGCGCGCTGGCTGGAGGTGCCCCTTCCCGGCTACAACGCGCGCACCCGGCAGCAGGCGCTGGCCATATGCACGCGTGAACTGCCCCATGGCACCGGGTCCGATGAAGTGGTGATGGCGGTCGAGCAGCTCCTGCGCATGCGGCTGCGCGAGCATCCACGGCTGCCCGAGGTGGCCCGCAGCCTCAACATGAGCGAACGCTCGCTCCGCCGCAGGTTGGCCGAAAGCGGCCGGGTGTTCCGCGACATCCACGACCAGCTACGTGCCGAACGGGCGATGGAGCTGCTTTACGCCGGGCACCTGAGCGTGGCCGAAGTGGGCGCCGAGATCGGCTTTGCCGACCCGCGCGAATTCCGGCGGGCCTTCAAGCGCTGGACGGGCATGCCGCCCCGGGATGCCCGCCGGGCCGCTTGAACTCCTCGGGTTGGCCGAATTTCCCCCCATCGTCGTCGCAACGCCCCTCCCTCCCCCGGTCCGGTAGGCGGCAGATTGCAGGACAGGCGACGAACAGCCGTTTGAATGGGGGAGAGTTCCATGCGATCGACGATCATCCTGGCCACCGTGGCCCTGGGCCTGGCGGCCTGTAGCGGGCAGTCCTCGGCCCCGACGGCCGATACCGGCAGCGCCGGCGACAGCTTCGAGTCCAAGCTCCAGCAACAGCTGCTCGATGCCAAGCCCGGCAGCGTGGTGGAGATCCCGGCCGGGCATTACAGCCTCAAGCGTGGCCTGAGCCTGCGTACCGACGGCGTCACCATCCGCGGCGCCGGCAAGGACAAGACGGTGCTCTCGTTCAAGGATCAGGTGACGGGCCCGGAAGGCCTGCTGGTGAACGCCAACGACTTCACCGTCGAGCACCTGGCCATCGAGGACACCAAGGGCGATGGCCTGAAGATCAACCAGGGGCGGAACATCACCATCCGCGATGTACGCGTGGAATGGACCGGCGGCCCCAAGACCAGCAACGGTGCCTATGGCATCTATCCGGTCAAGACGCAGAACACGCTGATCGAGGACTCGGTCGCCATCGGCGCCTCCGATGCCGGCATCTACGTGGGCCAGTCCAACAACATCATCGTGCGCCGCAATCGTGCGCAGTCGAACGTGGCGGGCATCGAGATCGAGAACTCGATCGGCGCGGACGTCTATGAAAACGAGGCCGTTGGCAACACCGGCGGCATCCTGGTGTTCAACATGCCCAACCTCTCGCAGCCCGGGCACGCCACGCGCGTCTTCAAAAACCAGGTGCGCGACAACAACACCGCCAACTTCGCCGCCAAGGGCGCCGCGGTTGCCAGCGTGCCGGCCGGTTCCGGCGTGGTGGTGAACTCCAACGACAAGGTGGAGATCTTCGACAACGACATCGTCAACCACCAGACGGCGAACGTGATCATCTCCAGCTATTTCTCGACCAACTACTACAACAAGAAGGGCGTGGACCCGAACTACAACCCCTATCCGAAAGGCATCTTCATCTACGACAATCGCTTCGCCGGTGGCGGCGACGCCCCCGACGGCATGAAGCTGAAGATGTTGAAGACGGCCGTGTACGGCATGGGCGGACGCTTCCCCGACATCCTCTGGGATGGCTTTGTGGATGAAAAATCGCTGGTCGACGGCCTGCCGCCGCCATCGGACCGGCTTTGCATCCAGAACGGACCGGTGGGCGTACTCAACGCCGACGGGCCGCATGACTACGACAAGCCCAGCACCGACACCCGCCCCTACCAGTGCACGCTGCCCAAGCTCCCGGCGATCGTGTTGGGCAAGGGCTAAGGCATGCAGCGAAGGTTCGTTTTCTGGTGCCTCGCCGCTTCGTTCGTTCTCGTGCTCGGCAGCGTGCTCGCCGCCTGCCACCGGCAGATGCCGCCGGTGGCCTTCCATGCCGAGGGCCGTCCGGCACACTTGTCCGAATGGCATGTGGTGGCGGTGGCCGACGGCAAGCTGGCGCTGAACCAGGGCGTGGTGCCGTACGACCTCAACACCCCGCTCTTCACCGACTACGCGCATAAGCTGCGCACCATCTGGATGCCGCAGGGCACTCACGCCAGCTACGACGCCGAACAGACCTTCGACTTCCCGGTCGGCACGGTCATCAGCAAGACGTTCTACTACCCGCGTGCCGCCGGCGGCGCGGAAGGCACGGTGCTGCGCACCTACAACAGTTCACGCGACTTCGCGGGCGACGGCCTGGACCTTGCGAACGTGCATCTGGTCGAGACGCGCATCCTGGTGCGGCGTGCATCGGGATGGGCCGCCATCCCCTATGTGTGGAATACCGCGCAGACCGACGCCGATCTTGCCCGCACCGGCGCCGTGTTGCCGCTTGACCTTCTCGACGACAAAGGCGGGCACGAAGCGTTCAACTACGTGGTGCCGGACGAAAGCCAGTGCTCGAGCTGCCATGCACGCGATTGGGTGACTCGTCAGATCGCACCGATCGGGCCGAAGGCCCGTCATCTCAACCGCGACTACGATTATTCGGACGGCAGGGAAAACCAGCTGGCGCACCTTACGCGCGTGGGCTACCTGCAGGGCGTGCCGGCGACTGCGCAGGTACCGCGTAATGCCAATTGGATGGACACCCGACAGCCATTGGACGCGCGCGCACGCGCCTACCTGGATATCAACTGCGGCCACTGCCACAACCCGAAGGGCGCCGCCAACACCACCGCGCTCACCCTGGACGTGACCGCCGGCGACGACCGTCACCTGGGTATCTGCAAGCCGCCCGTGGCCGCCGGCCGCGGCACGGGCGACCACATGTTCGACATCGTGCCCGGACAACCGGATGCCTCGATCCTGCCTTATCGCATGGCGTCGTCGGAACCGGGCGTGATGATGCCCGAAATAGGCCGAAGCACCGTTCACCGGGAAGGGGTGGCGCTGATCCGCGCCTGGATCGCGTCGCAGCAGGGCGCGTGCCTCGCCACGGAATAAAACCAAGCCGCATCATGGGGAGATGATTCGATGGCAATCCATATCAACCGGCGTGCACGTATCCGTACCTGCGCCGTGCTGGCCGCCAGTATCGCCAGCATCACGGCCAGCTGGGCACAGGAGACCGATACCTCCAAGCCCGCCGACGCCAACCGGGCCACCGAACTTGGCAATGTCACCGTCACGGCGCAGAACCGTACCCAGGAAATGCAATCGGTGCCGATCCCATTGCAGATCGTCACCGCAAAGCAGATCGATACGCTGGCCGCGACCGACTTGAGCAAGATGAGCCTGTTCGTACCAGGCCTTGTGGTGGGCGGTGATCAACCCACCCAGCCCCGCTACCAGTTGCGCGGTGTCAGCACCGCCGACTTCGGCATCGGCACCGAGCCCGCGGTGGGCGTATACGTGGATGGCGTCTATGCCGCGCGTTCGGGTGGCGCGCTGTTGGCCTTCAACGACGTCAAGCGGATCGAGGTATTGAAGGGACCGCAAGGCACCCTGTTCGGCCGCAATGCCGCGGGCGGCGCGATCTCGATCATCACCAACGAACCCAGCGATGAGTTGGAAGGCCGCGCCCGCGTCCGCTTCGGCGATTACGGCCGGCGCTACTTCGATGCATTGCTCAATATTCCCGCCGGCAAGGACATGGCGTTCCGTCTTTCGGTGCTGGACAACCAGTCCGATGGGTGGGTGAAGGACGCCGCCACCGGCCGCCACTACGGGCGCGATGATGACTGGGGCACGCGCGCAGCATGGCGATGGAATGTCACCGGCAATACGCGGGTACTGCTGACTTGGGACCACGAGGAACTGAAGCAGCCGCCCAGCCCCGCCTTCGGCATCGCCCCGCTGCCCACCACGCCCGATGGCCGGCCGCCTTACCCCGCGGACCCTGCCACCTATCGCAACCCCCTGCACGTGCCGCTGCTCAACGATGCGGTGGACGCCAGCGAAGGCCGCCGTTTCGACGGCGCGACGCTTGCGATCGATCATTCGATGGATTGGGGAAGCTTTACCTCCACCACCGCGTGGCGGAACTTCGACACGCACAACCGCGGCGACTACGACGGCACCAACAACATCCTGACCTACCTGGACACCAACAATATCGAGCACAACAACAGCTGGTACCAGGAGTTCAAGTTCGCCGGCAACAACGACGTAGCCGATTGGGTGGCAGGCGTGAGCTACTACCAGGAGCAGGCGCGCCAGACCAGCCAGACCAATGTCTTCACCGACAGCATTGATACGCTGGCACTGAACCTGGGCGTGCCCACCGGCACGCCGGACGGCACCATCTACCACTTCTTCAATTCCCTGCTGCAGGCCAACGGCCTGCCGTTCACACTGCTGGGCGACCCCTGGCGCGAACAGATCTCCAACGTGGGCCGCTTCAAGGCCTATGCCGCGTTCGGTGACGTGATCTGGCACCTGAACGACCGCATGAACCTCACCACCGGCGTGCGCTACACGCGCGATACCAAGGATTTCTCCTGGTACAACGCACCGCGGCAAGCCGACGCGCTGGACGACACCATCAATACGCTCGATGCCCTTGGCGTGCTTGCTGCCGTAGGGGTGGATCCGGCCACCTTCCGCCAGAACCTGATCTTCACCGACGCCGTGGGCGTGCCGGTGCACTTCCATGACAGCTGGTCCGATGTGAGCCCCCGCGCGGTGCTCGACTATCGCTTCGCACCCTCGACCATGGGCTACGTGTCGGTGACCAAGGGCTACAAGGCCGGCGGCTACAACAGCGTGCAGGTCGGCTCGCGCTTCGAGCCCGAAAAAGTGTGGAACTACGAAGCCGGCATCAAGAACGTATTCGAGGACCTGCACCTGCTGCTCAATGGCTCTGTCTACTACTACCGCTACACCAACAAGCAGTCGCTCACCCTCGACCCGAATACCGCCGGCTCCGGCGTGCCACGCTACCTGGTGAACAGCAGCGACCAGGATGCCCACGGCGTGGAACTGGAAGCGCAGTGGCAGCCGCTGGACGGCATGCGCATCTATGGCAACGTCGCCTATATCGACGCCACCTACCGCAACACCGTGGCGCCAGACGGCGTGCGGTTGTCGGGCCAGCCCACGGGCGAGCCGCTTTTTTCCTTCGCCGGGGGATTTGGCTACACCTGGCACGGCGTGATGCACGGCGACCTTGCCTTCGACATCCAGCATGCCTATCGCGGCAAGTCACGTTGCAACGACGATTCGGTGCTGCAGGGCGAGTGCGAGGTCAGCCCGAACTTCAACACCGGCAGCGCACAGAACCGCACCGACGCCCGCCTGGACTGGCAGTCGCAGGGCGGCACCTGGGGCGCGGCGATCTTCGGCAACAACGTGTTCAACCGCCGCTATGTCACGGGCATCAACAACATCAGTACCTCGGTGTTCGGCACGCCCTTCGCCACCATCACCCCGCCGCGCATGTGGGGCGTGGAACTGCGCGCCAAATTCTGAACACGGTTTGATGTAAAACGTCTGCACCGAACCTGAGGACGGGCTTTACCCATGCAGAAGATCCTGGACACCATGCGCAAGGCCCAGCGCGAGGAGCCACCGGCCGACGGCGCCACGCGCCGCGACCGCCTGGATCGCCTCGCTGCCCTGGTGCGGGACAACCGCGACGCGATCGCCTCGGCCATCAGCGCCGACTTCGGCCAGCGCTCGAGCGAGGAGACCGCCCTGCTGGAAGTATTCCCGAGCCTGGACGGCATCAAGCACACGCGAAAGCACGTACGCCGCTGGATGCGCGTGCGGCGCCGCTGGGCCGGGTTCTGGTTCCTCCCGGCACGTGTGATGCTGCAACCGCAGGCCCTGGGCGTGGTAGGCATCATCGTGCCGTGGAACTACCCACTGTACCTGGCCGTAGGCCCGATCACCGACGCGCTGGCCGCGGGCAACCGGGTGATGGTGAAGATGTCCGAACTCACCCCGACTTTCTCGGCGCTATTCGCCGAACTGGTCGCCCGTTATTTCCGTGCCGATGAGTTGGCGGTGGTGAACGGCGACGCGGAAGTCGCCGCGGCTTTCTCGGCGTTGCCCTTCGACCACCTGCTGTTTACCGGCTCCACTGCCGTCGGCCGGCATGTCATGCGCGCGGCCGCCGCCAACCTGACGCCAGTGACCCTTGAGCTGGGCGGCAAGTCCCCCGCCATCGTCGGCCCCGGCGCACGCATGGACCATGCGGTGGAACGCATCGTCTTCGGCAAACTGGTGAACGCCGGCCAGACCTGCATCGCACCCGACTATGTGCTGGTACCCCGCGGCCAGGTCGACGACTTCGTCACCCGCGTGGCCAAGCGCGTGGAGAGGTTCTACCCCTCGATCGCACAGAACACCCAGTACAGCTCGATCGTCAACGACCGCCACTTCGAGCGTCTTGCCACATGGCGTGACGAAGCCGTCGCCGCCGGCGCAAAAGCGCATGCACTGGGCAGCAGCGAAGGCACGCGCCGCCTTCCCCCCACCTTGCTCACCAACGTCACCGGCGACATGAAGGTGATGCAGGAAGAAATCTTCGGCCCCCTGCTCCCGATCATCCCCTACGACCGCATCGAAGACGCCATCGACTTCATCAACGACCGCCCGCACCCACTATCGCTGTACCTGTTCGCCGACGACACCCGCATCATCGACGACGTACTCACCCGCACTCGCGCCGGTGGCGTCACCATCAACGACACCCTCTTCCACATCGCCCAACACAACCTCCCCTTCGGCGGCGTCGGCCCCTCCGGCATGGGCGCCTATCACGGCAAAGCCGGCTTCGAAACCTTCTCCCGCCTAAAACCCATCCTCCGCCAAGCCCGCCTCAACGGCGTCGGCCTCCTCAACCCACCCTACGGCGCCCGCTTCCGCCGGATGCTCTCGATCATGCTCGGACGTTAGAGCGTGGGCGGTAGGGCGAAGGAGGGCGAAGGAGGGCGTTGGGCGTCATTTTCGTCACTAAGTCCTCGTCGGGCGTTGCCCTCCGAAGGCAAAGGGCAACACGTTCGAATCGTGTCGGTCGCGTCATCTTATTATTAAAAATCAATTAGATAAACCGAAAAATATTCGGCGGCAAGTTGACGTGCAAAGAGCACCGTAAGTGTTCGGTAGCAAAGGCAGCGATCGTTCGATAGAAAACTTCTGTGTTTCCAGCGGCTCACGATTGCGAGAAAGATCGGTGTTTCGGCTGCTGAAGGAAGCTGGCGGATTCCTTGCTCTATTGCCGGCCGTAGATGGCAGCGATGCCAGACAACACTAGGCAGGACGCATGAGTGACGCATAGCCGACGCTGGGAAGGTTCGCTCTCGGCAAGGGAAGGTTTGTGAGCAATCGCTCGGACCCAGAGTTCCGAAATTAGAGTCCGGTGAGTTTGCGCCGACAATGCCTCTACAGCAGGAATGCGAGGGGCGCCTAGAAGCGCGAGCTTCCGCTAGTCCCAATCCTCAAGTCGCAGGTTCTCTTTGAATCGCGTGACCGCATCCCTCACAGAGCTTGCGAGGCGGGGCTGCAAACGGCTGGCGTCCGCCAAGATGTTGTCAATATAGTGCTCACCGCCACGGTTTCGGCTCACGCGGCGAAGGACCTTTTGATCAATTTGGGCGTCCATCGCCGTCAAGATCAAATTGGCGGGCGGCCAACTGGAGGATATGAACGCATCGACGAGCTCGCGCCGCGCAGTCTTCGCCCGATCCCAGTCGCTGAAGAACGTAAGGGGCAACATGAGTAGGGCAGGGATGAAGTCGAAATCGCTCTCACCCTTCGAGGCGAGCAATTGCCTGTAAACCGTGGGGAAAGTCACTAGGACGAGAGCGCTCAAGGGCCAACGCGTTTGCTTTAGCGCATAGGACAGCGCCTCGATAGACGCATTGAGGTGTGACTGGTTCGAGATGTGGTGGGAAAATTGAATCAATTCCGCCCATTGAACGTAGGCAGACTCATCGAACGTGCTGGTGCCGCGCGCGATGAGTCGCGTCGTCAGCTGATCGACCCGAGAGGCCGCTTTTTGACGCACGAATTCGGGACATGCGGCCAACGCCGCGAGGTTGGCGCGAAGTCGGTCTTGGCTGGCCTGCGGCTGCGTGAGCAGGACGACCAGATCGCTTGCGTCTATTTGACCGGCGAGTGCCGCGAGCATACTTGCGACATCCTGACGGCCACTCGACGGAAGTTCGGCTAACGCCCGCCGTAAAATTTCCATCCCCAGCCGGTGCTGTTCCGCGCCGCTGAGATATCCATGGATCTGCAAGCCGACTTCCACGAATTCGTCAGCCTCAACGTGGCCCCACCGGAGCAGGCGCGCGACCCTCCAGGCATGGTCGTGCGGCTCCTCGAGAAGCTGGGCAAGAACGCTTCTTCCGACCGGTCGGTCGCGCATGAACGTCTGAACCGCTCCGTCATCGGCGCTGTCCACAAGGCCCGCGAGCACGCTCCGGGCTCGGTCATCCGGCACGTTGCCCAGCAGCCAGTGTGCATCGTGAGGGTCGAGGCGTAGGGTGCTGCCGAGGAGCCGATCTGCGGCCGTGCTCTCAGGCGCGGCAAGGATCGCTTCACGGAGCTTCTTCACTGCAAGCTCGGTACGCGCAGCGCCCACGATCGGTCGATCGAATTCCTCAATCGCGAAGTCGGTCGCCTTGGCGATCGTACGGACGATGGCGGGAAACTCGTTCGGCGAAGCGTTGTCGAGGAGCGGTGCCAAGAGGACGGCGTGTTGGGGCGCGTCTAAAACCGGGAGTAGGTTTCTCCGAGCGCGCTTCACGAGGTCCCCGTCGGGGACTTCGAGCGCGCTGATGGCTGCGCCCGCCCACAAGTCCGGACAGTCCTTGACGCCAGCGGCCAGGCTGACTGCGAACGGTTTGCTGTACGCGATGAGGTTCAGGAGTTCGCGACGCCCGACCGCGTTCGGCATCAGCGCGTCCGGGGAACACAGGCGACCTTTTGCAAGGCCATCGCCCACGCCCGCAGCCAGAACCGCCGGCAAATCGCGCCCCTGCTCGTCGAGGTCGCGAAGCATCGACACGGCGCTCTCTGGGGCGTCAGCGGCCAGGTGGGCACTGGCGTTTCTGAGTTCGCGAAGCGTCGCCTTGCTTGGTAGCCGGTCCGCGAACTTGCCCAGCAGATTGATGTAGAAGCGCCACGAGGCGTCCGGTGATTGATCTGCGAGCGCCAGCGTCACGGCGTTGGCAACGAGCGGCTCAAGCAGGTCGCGAGCCGTTGTCGGGCGGACGCTATGGGAGTTCAGAATGTCTAACATCCCGAGGACCGCATTTGGCGTCGACTTCGCCTTGCTTTCGAGCTCGCGCCACATAAGGGATAGCCGAAGAGCGCCTTCGTCGCCAGCCTGATCACCGCGCAGAATGCCCAGCTCATCCCAAGACACCAAGCTCGGGAGGCCGTCACCAAAGACGGTCTCCACCAAGCCCGCTGTCCATCGATGCCGCGCCTCGGTCGACTTGCCTTTCGCCTCGATTCGGCGACCGCCCCAATCGCTGAAACGGCTCCGAGCGTCCGACGGCGCGAAAACCAGATCGAAGTCGCGGCCTCGCAGCCGCCGAGGCGATAAACACCACGTGCAGGAGGAGAAGTTCTTGCGACGACTGGGCCACAGCGCCGTCATGATCCGAAGCGCGATCGTCTCAGCCTCAGGCGCATCGAAAACAACGATGGGTCGGCGGCTTTCGAGGAAAAGGGCCTCGACAAGTTCGGTAACCCGCGTGTCTCTGACGGGGGGCAATTCGCGGGGAAGGGGAGAGCGCGACGCAAGTTTTTGAGAGGGTTGGCGGCTCGGCCGTTCAAGGCCACACAAGAATTCGAGCAAAGAGGCGCTGCTTTCCCACTCGTCCATTGGAATGAAGACGCTGCGGGTCAAGACACAGCCAGCTCGGGGTGTGTCGAGGTCCTGCCATGTCCGAGCGACGACGTAGTAGGTTTCGCTCGGGAGTGGATAGAAGTTGAGATAGGGCTCAAACGTCTCGCTAGGCCGCAGCGGTCCGGCGATATCGGAGAGGCGATCCACGAGATCCTGATCTTCGCGACTAAGCTTGGCGGTGCCGTAGAGAAGGCCATGGCCGCCTTGATAGCCGTGTATCTGCTGCTGGTTGGGCGCGCCGACGGTCATTTGTCCTCGTCGCCAGCGATTATCCAGGCGATCGGCGTAGTGATGTCCGGCTCAACGACCTGCGTATTGCCGGCGCCCCTGGCGACGTATCCGGTGACTTGGCTCTTGAAATACTTCTCCTTGAACACTGGGTCGGCGAAGTCGCCTCCGAGAGCGCTCATGCCGAACACGGCGATGTCCAGAAGGCTGGTATCGGTGAGGCGACCTGAAAACAGGGGATATTCTTTGCGCAGGTACGCATCTGGGCCCTCGCCGGCGGTTTGGGCGTCAACGAGATCCCAGGCGGTGACGACGACCGCAACCTTGGGGTTCTCGCCGTCCGACGCAGTCGGCAACGTGTGTTCAAGGAAGCGGAGCATTTCGCAAAGTGCAATCTGCGTCGGGATGCCCTTCGCCTTCTTCTGCTGCGCCTCCGACAATTTCCGCGTTGTCAGGAATTTCTCGCTCGTGACCCAATCGAGCGGTGCGCAGTTATCTCCTGACAGGACGCGGACGAACAAGATCGCCCCACTCGCACGCTGAAGCTCCTCCAGCCATTCAGCGGCGATTTCCGTGGTTTCGACGGCGTGCTTCCATAGTTCCCCGGTGATGTCGGGCACGACAATGTCGGCCGTGGCCGAATTCGGCTTGTCCCTCAACCGGACTGCGACGGAGAAGTCACGGCGGCTCTCCTCGATGTTCTTGTCCGACCGCGGAGCGAATTCGCCCTTGGACTGGAAGGCCAACGCCTCCTCAACGTAGCGTAGGTCGTCAGGCGGGACAGGAGCCATGATCTTTCCCTGGCCGATGCGCAGGGAGTCCCATACTGCGGCCAGGTAGTTAGTCTTGCCGGAGTCGGGCCAGCCGATCATGACGATGGAGCTGTTATTCATGGCCGGCTCCCACAAACCCGAACCGCAGCATCTGGCGAGACTCAGCCGATTGGTCTGACGCCGGCCAGAACGCGGTTAATCCGGGGGCGGCTCCGATGGTCCTCGAAATCAGCTCCGCGATCCCGAACCCTGGGCTTGTCTGGCCGCCCTTTCGGCGGAACGACGAGATCGGCACGACGTCGAGCTCCAGGTTCTTCGTCAACGCCGAGGCCCTCAACGCGGCCATATCCTCGTCGCTGACCTCGCCAGAATCCCGATGAGTCAGCACTAGAAGAATTGGCACGGCGCGCTCCAACAGCGCGGCCACGCGCCCAAACAGAAGGTCCAGTCTGCGAAGTGTCGTTCTTCGAGAGTCGAGCGTTGCGAGTTGGCGACCGTCGGCCATGATCCAGATGCAGTCTGCGGACTTGAGGAAATCGAGTCGGTCCGATCGGTTACGGTCGATGAAGGTGTCCGACCATTCTCCGGGTAAGTCGGGCATCAGTAGATCAAAGACAGCCTCGTCTGCGATCCGCTTCAGCCGGAGGTGAAGGAAGCCCGCATCTCGGTCCTCATTGAGTTCGGTGTGCACGGTCATCTGTTCGGGCGGCGAACCCTCGTTGAAACGCCGGGCCCCCTGGGCGATTTCGTTGAGTGCCATCAGTGTCCGACTGTCGCCGAATTCGAAGCCAGTGAGCTTGTTGCCGCCCAGCAAGAGAAAAAGGCTCGCCAACGACGCCGTCTTACCGGAATCCGGCGCGCCTAGAATGCCCACAACGCGGCAATAGCGCTCGGACATCAACTTGCCGGCCTCGGTCAGGCCCATGGTCAGGCTGGAAGGAAAACGCGGCATTTCCTCAGGCGCGGAGAGTGGCGGCGGCGCAGATGCCATCGAAGCCGCGCCTTCATCATCGGCCGCGATCCGGTTTGGACATTGATCCGGAGGGTTGTTCTCCATGCACACGCCCGTTTCGGCGAATGTGCATTCCGGAATACGGCAGGTGGCGAGCATTTATATTTTTGCCCCGGGCACGAGGCTCAGGGTCCGCAGGAAGCCGGCCTCGAGCAACGCGCGTCCAGCCCATTCGGCGAGAGCTGCCGTCTTGCCACTACCCGCCGGGGCCTCGGCGATTTTTGCAATCGTCGCCATGAGCGCAAAAATAGCAGGGAATTTTGCGATACGGCCGTCTGTTAGCCCAGACCCGAACTTCTCGACATCGCTGCCAAGGGCCGCCGAAATGGCGTTAAGGGCAAGGGGCTCGTACTCGCGGACATGTCGGAGGACGACGTGGCGATGAGCCTCTGCTGGCAACCGGCGAAGGATCTGGGCGGCATCCCAGCCGGCGGCTAGCGCGGCCGACGGCGCTGACAGCGACGATAAGCGCTGGGCCATGAGCGTGCTGTAGTCGCCCATCGCCCACCACAGGAAGTCGATCTCTTCGCGGTCAAGAATCGCATTCTCCCGCAGCGCGCCCACAGGTCCTTTCAGACCCGCGATAATCTTCGGACTAGCATCAGAAAAATCCTCCGCAAACGCCTCGATTTTCACGTCTTCGACCGCCCGCCGTATCCTCGCGTGCGAAGCGCTGGCCAACGAAAGCGCGCGACCGGCCGCCAGGACCTCCTGTCGCAATTCCTCAAGCTTGGGGTCGCCAGAGGGCGGCTGGAGCGAAAGCGCGAGCCATGCACCCGTGGCGAGGACGTCGCCAATTGAGAGGGTCACGGCTGGTACCGAGGTCGAAATGGCGTGGTCGAGGCCCAACAGGGCCATCGTCACAAGTTGGATCTCGTTGCCCCCGCTGACAAAGGACGTGCTCTGAGCCCGGATCGCGCCCTCTACGGTGCTCGCCAATCCCTCCGGCATGGCGCCGCCTGGCGTGCATGCCTGGGCGACACCATCCACGACGCCAAGCAACACGTCGATATTCTTGTCCTTCAGAAATTTGGCGCCAAGATCCTTCGCGACGACAATTCGCTTCGTGACGAAATCGTCCGTTGGAACGGCTTCAAAAATTCGGACGTGCTTCGCAACGTCAGCCATGTTCGCTCTTCCCCCCATTTTCTTCGTTGGACAGCACCCATTCGATGGCGTCTGAAAGGGGCTGCAGCCTGCCGCCGCTGCCCAAGTCGTCTACCACTTGGCGTTCGATCGCGTGAGACAGCTCTTCGGTCCAGTCGTCAGGTAATTCGCCCAGTCGCACGAGCACCTTCAGCCGCTGACCTGGCGTCAGGTCGCGGAAGAACTTCAGCAACACCAATGCGAAGTCATCGGGCATAGGAATCGATTGGGCCTCCAAAGGCGCTGCAGGCGTAACGACCATCGTCTCCTGAGGCTTCGCGACCTCATCTTCGCTTTGAGCGAGCGCGCCACCCTGGAGACCACTATAGAAATTGGGACAATCCAGTGTGAAGGCGGGGTCTTGCCCTTTCAGAGGCGAAGTGTCGGCCACAAAGTTCTTTCGATCATGATCCCATGAGCGCGGGTGGACGGTCACGACCAACCTCTCACCCGTGGAGTCGAGGCCGAACTCGATGACGTTGTAGGTGTAGAGAAGCGTTTCGTTCGAAGGAGGAACCGTTGCGCCGGCTGCCAGGACAAGCAACTTGCCGCCATCAGGGGTGGGCTCGACATCGACCGTCGGGTTGTGTTCGTGGCCTGTGATCAGGAGCCGGGCGCGGTTCTTGATGTAGGAAAATGCATCCGTGCCGTCCAATAGCCAGCGCATCGGGTGGTGGGCCAAGACGACCAGTTCTTGGCCTGGCTCCATCGGAAGCACACGCTGTCGTTCCCCAACAATGAGATGCCCCTCTTCGTTTTTGCCCTTCGAGCAGGTCAGCGCTGTGTTCAAACCAATAAAGCGCAACGATTTGCCGTCACCGAGAGGCACAGCTTTGTCGCCGGCGAGACCGCCATTTCGGTCGAGGGGGCAGTTGTAGCCTTCTGCGAACGGGATGTACGCGGTGAACCGGGCGTACATCGCCTTTCGATCCGGCTCCCTGGCGAGGTAGTGATCGAGCAGAGGCTCGCCCTTCTCGCCAACCTCCCGAAGCATGAGCTCGAGCCCGCTGCCGATCTCGTCGCGGTCGATATCATGATTACCGGGGACCAAGTGTACGGACGCCTTCGAGCATCCAATCGCGTCTGCTAGTCGATCCAACCACTCAGCGGCTTTCTTGTATTCGTCGACTTTGCCTGCGTAGGCGATGTCTCCGGTAACGATAATCCCGGCAGCCGGGTATTTTCCAATCGTGTCTAGTGTTCGGCGGGCGTCGGTGATCAGCCTTTCCTTGACGTCATCATTCACGATGACTTCGCCAGTCCGTTTTTCCTGACCGAAGTGAATATCGGAGATGTGGACGAAGACTGGCATGGCAATTCTGAGCCTGATTCCTTAGCGGCTCATCTTAGCCCGAAGGCTGCAGCCCGCGCATTAGCGCATACGCGATTGATAGGCAGCACGCGCCTGTTTTTGGCGCTCACGAAGGACCGCTCTCTGCACCGAAGCCAATATCGGCTAGTGGCGGATTGCGCTGGAAAAAGGCCTGTTGAGGCGATGACTGGGGCCTGATTTACTCCTGCTGAAGCTGGAGTGCGTTGCCATGATGGCGAGCGGCGGATCGATCAGGCGGCGCTGTTCTACGAGTCTCGCTGGATCGCCACTTACTGCAAGACCAGAGGTTTACCTAAAACTCGCCTACAGGTGGTTCTACCGGGTGCTCGAGGCGAAGAAGCGCAGCCCAAATCTGGGCAATTCCTAATCCCACATAATATAGCCTGCTGCTGGCTCCGCGGCGTCGACGGTTCTCTTAGTCAGTTTCGCCATACTGAGTCGCCTCGCCGGAAGGCACCTCGCGTAAGCGCCACGGAAGCAGAACGAGGAGTGGTTTCAGCCGTTCTCGCGTAATTCCGGCGCAACGCCTTCGCAAACTTCTTTTGCAATTTCAATAGCATAGCGTGAATAGGGATGGATAGGATCGACGAAACGCACTATCCATTCTCCTGCGGAAGCGTTCCGAAAACGACGCCCCACGCCCTTCCCCAGCAAGCAGCGGTGAACCGTGGGGAAAGCCAAGCGTGGGATGCTTGCATACACCGCAATCCCGGCCGATCCCTGGACGCCGCATCGCTAGCAGAAGCGGCGCACAGCGGGGCTTTCCTATCAGCGGCCTCTCGGTTGGAGGGAGGCTGGCGGGTGTCACCCTGAGAGCGCTTCCGCAGGAGGGCGAAGCCCGACGAGGACTTAGCGACCAGGGTGACACCCGCCGGCCTCCCCACCCTCGAGGCAAAAAAAGCCCCCGGCAAGCGGGGGCTTTTTTCGGAGCGTGCGACGCAGTGGCGCTTAGAAGCGGTACTGGCCGGAGAGGCTGAGGAGGTTGCCCTTGTCGTCGTTTTCGCCGACGGTGAGGTCGCCGGTGGGGCTCAGGGAGTTGATGTGGGCCTTGTTGACGAAGATGTGGGCGGCGCCGAGGTTCACGTCGAAACGGTCGGTGACCTTGTAGCCCAGGCCGAAGGTCAGCCAGCGGCGCGTGGAATCGGGCACGCGGACGTCGCGGGTGGCGTTGTAGGTGGGCGTGGTGTCCACGGCGATACCGGTACGCAGCGTGAGCTTATCCGTGGCGTAGTACTCGCCACCGACCGAAGCGAACCAGGTGTTGCGCCAGTTGAACTCTTCCACCGTGGCCGGCTGCGACGGGTTGCCGTACTGCACGGCCAGTTCCTTGAACGAATCCCACTTCGTCCAGGAGATGTCCATGCCCAGGCCGAACTTCTCATCCTGGTGCCAGAAGCTGGCGGTGGCGAAGGCCGGCGTGGTGAAGTCGGCGGTGCCGCTGGTGTGGGTGAAGGGCGGCTGGCCCGGGCCGAGCAGTGCGCCGAGGGCCGGATTCGACAACAGGCCGGTCACCTGGGCGGGGATCTGGAAGTTGGCGGTGCCTTCGAGCGTGTGCGAGATCTTCGAGTGGTAGTTCAGCGCGAAGCGATCCTGCGCGGTGAGCTTCCAGAAGCCACCCAGCTGCCAGCCGTAAGCCCAGTCGTCGCCCTTGATCTTGGCGCGGCCGTCGGTGCCCGGGGGGACCACGGCGTTGACCAGGCCCAGGTAGGTCGGAGCTGCCTGCGGCGGAATGGCGCCAGCGGCGACACCCTGCTGGATGATGCCCAGGCCAACGGTGTTGAAGTTGATCGCGCTGGTGAGCTCGGCGCTGGTGCGCTGGGCAATGGCGCTGGCACCCAGGGTGAAGGTGTCGGTGACGTCGAACGAGGCCGACAACGTGGCATCGAGCGATTTGAAATCGGACTTCAGGCCGCTGTAGCGACCGGTGAAATCGTTGTCGTAGTCGGTCTTGAAGCCGAACGGCGCGGTAAGGGCAACGCCCACGTGCCAGCGATCGGCCACCTTGGACTGGAAGTACATGGCGGGCACCGGGATGGTGGTGCCGGCATCGCCCCCGTTGGAACCGGCGATCGGGCGGCCGAAGGCATCGGTGGAGCTACCGGAGAACTTGGTGCTGAAATTGATGGCGGTGACGTCGGCCTGGAAGGTGTTGCCGTCCAGCATGGTCATCGCGGCCGGGTTGTTCACGATCACCGAGGCATCGTTGCCGGCGGTCACGGAACCGGCGAAGGCCGTACCGAGCGACTTGGCGCTGTTTTCCTTCAGCTGGAACGCGCTGGCGTCGGCGGCGCGCGGGGCAACCAGGGCGCCGGCGATGGCAACGGAGAGGGCGGCAAATGCCAGCGGGCGAACCGCCCAGGCGCGGCGGGTAAGGGACATCTGCATTTGTGGACTCCTGCCAGTTTGTTCTTATGAGTTCGAGGCGTGACTGCCTGGGGCCCGAAGGCCCGTGTAACAACGCGTTCATACGCGCGTTTGACAATCCCGGGCGAGACTGTGCCGTGAACTTTTCGTTAGCGCAAGTGGCGGTGCAGCAAAATGGGACACGGCTCCGGCTTTGATCAGGTATAACCATCCCACGCTTCGATCCGGCACGGAGCGTTGTTAAGCTTGTCCGGCCAGCCAACACGAAACACGGGGATGCCCATGCAGTGCTTCGTCTACGCCAGCCAGCGCAAGCCCAACACTTATGTGTGGCTGCAGGAGCGCGACGCCTTCGATGTCCTGCCCGAGCCCCTTAGCCTGATGCTGGGCCAATTGCGCCTGGCCATGGAACTGGAGCTGGACGACAGCCGCCGCCTTCCCCAGGAAGACGCCAAGGAAGTGCTGGCCAACCTTGCCGAGCACGGCTGGCACCTGCAAATTCCCCCTGGCGACACCTTGGCCGTGGGTAACCAGCACTACCGCGAGGCGCTGCGCGAACCGCGCGAATGATCTCCACGGAAAGAATTCTAGGTTAACGTTCGGTTACCGCGAGGCGCGTTCGCGCTTCCGTATACTCGCGCGTATGTCGAGAATCAAACCACGGCGCCGGCCGCCGCTTATCAAGTCCCTCCCGTGGTTCCTGCCGGCGCTGATCGCCGTCGCCCTGGCAGGATGGTCGACCCATCCGGTGGTGCTGATTCCCCTGCTGCTGGCCAATGCCCTGGCGATGGGCGCGGTATGCCATGCCATCGGCTTCGATCCGGAACCCAGCTTCGCCCGTACGCTGCTGCGCCGCGGCGCCGCGCACATGGTGATGTTCACCAGCTATACCGCGGTGATGTTCCTGCTGGTGGCATGGCCGCTGGTGCGCCTGATCCAGGAGCCGAGCCTTTCCGGTGCGCTGCTGCTGGCCGCGGCCCTGGTGGTGGCCCTGGCCTCGCTATGGCGGATGTGGCCCGCCTTCGGCCTGGTCTTCGTCTGGGACGATGCCTATCCCGAGCAGGAAGACGGCTCGTGGATATTCACCGCGGTGGCACGCAGCATCGCCTTCGGCCGGCATCTGTCGGCCGAGGAACGCTTCTTCTCGCATTTCCTGCCAGCGGCCATGGCGCTGCTGGTGCTTTCGTTCGCCGCCGTCGCACTCACCGGCCTATATGGCGTACTGCCGTCGGAGCTGCGCATCAGCGCACTGGCCATTTATGGACTGGTGCTGCTGCCACTGGGCTGCATGGTGATCGCCAACCGCACGCTGCGGGCAATGCTGTGCGAGGGGCGCCAGCGACCCAAGGGATCCATCGCATCGCGCAGTGGCAACGCGGCCGTTGCGAAAGCCGGCAAACCGGGCAAGACACCACGCGTGGAACCGGCGTTTGCCGCCGATGCCATACCTGCGCAGGCACCCCGTCCCACCGCCCCCATACCCGCCGGCCGGCCCCAGGTGGAGCTGGACGACGATCTGCTTGAAGCCGCCCGTAGATGCGACATCGACCGCGCCTTGGCCCTGCTCGAAGCCGGTGCCGATGCCAACGCCGCCGCGCGCGCAGGCGATCGCGACCAGCGCAGCGTGCTGGTGCTGGCGGCGCTGATGCCCGATGTGCGCCTGTTGCGCGCGCTGATCACCCGCGGGGCCGACGTCAACAGCGTGCACGCGGGCTTAAGCGCCCTGCTGGCCGCCTCGCGCGACAGCTGGCACGGCCGCGCCGATGCCGTCATGACCCTCCTGGCCAACGGCGCCAATGCCTCGGCCGTCGATGGCGAAGGCAATACGGCGCTGCATGGCGCGGTGCTCTGTGGCGAACCGACCATCGCGGCGATGCTGCTCGATGCCGGTGCACCGTTGAACGCCCTGAACAAAGCCGGGTATAGCGCACTGGCCACGGCCTGCCGCGCTGCCAACTGGAACCTCACCCGCTTCCTGCTTGAGCGCGGCGCCAAGGCCACACCGGTCGATGGCGAACCCGCCCTGGTCGCCGCCGCCGGCATCACCGACGACGACGATGAAGGCGTGCGCATCCTGTTCAAGCACCGCGCCGCGGTGAACGCCACCGACAGCCACGGCCGCAGCGCCCTCATGGTGGCCGCCGCCGAAGGCCACGAACGGATCTGCCGTACCCTGCGCGGCGCCGGCGCCGACGTGGGCCTGGCCGACCGGCGCGGCAGCACGGCGCTGATGGAAGCCGCGCGCGCCGGTGCGCCGCGCATCGTGGAACTCCTGGCCCAGGCCACGCCCGATCCGCGCGCGCGCGACAGTCATGGCCGCGACGCCCTCACCCTGGCTTGCCAGTCGCCGCAGGCTCGCGCCGAAACCGTGCGCGCGCTGCTCGCCCTCGGCGCACAGCCACGCGAAGCTGGCATGGACGGCCGCAGCGCGCTCGACCACGCCGCCGCCGCCGGCCGTTGGGACCTGGTAGCCCTGCTCGATCCGGAAACGCCGCTGCCGGCCAGCATGAGCGATGCCGTGGTGCCAGAAGCTGGGGCCGATTCGCCGGATCACCTGCTCGATGCCTTGCGCTTCGGCCACTGGGCCGTGGCATCCACATTTGCCCGCCGCGCGCGTGAATGGCCGGCCTCGCAACTGGCCGCGATGTACTTCGAACTATCGGCACCAGGTCTCGGCGCGAGCCGTGCGTGGCTGCTCGAGCACGGCCTGGAAGCGGAGGCACGTCTGGGTGCGCCGCGCCATCGCAACGATGAAGAAGCCGATGGCGACGACGAAGACCATGCCAACGTGCTTGGACGGCGCCTTTTCGATGCGCTGGTAACGCAACTGCCTTCATCGCAGGAAGCCGTCGCCCAGCTGCTGGACGCCGGTGCCACGCCAGCGGGCGCGGGATTGTTCCTGCAAGCCGTCGCACGCATGGGCGACAGCGATGCGGAAGCCTCGCTGCTGCTACGCATGCTCGGCGCGGGCGCGGATCCGTTTGGTGTCGATGGCCGCCTGCGCAGTGCCGTACACGTGGCCGCGGCGGTCGCGCATCCACGCGTGCTTACCGAACTGCTGGTCCGCGGCGGCGATCCCAACGCGCGCGACGGCCAGGGCCGTACGCCGCTGTTCGCGGCGCTGGAAGCCGGCAACCGGGTGCTCGAACGCGTACGTAGCCTGGTGGCCCACGGCGCGGATCCGGAAACCACCGACGCTCACGGCGAAACCCCGTTGGGCGTGGCCATGGGCCAGGCGGATGTCGAGCGCTGGCTAAGCTGGAGCCGCTGGCCTCTGCCCCGCCGGCCGCTTCGCGCCAACGACCTGCCGCAGGCTGCTGCCAGCGGCGACGCGGAAGCCGTGCGCCGTCTGCTCGACCTCGGCTTCGCCGTCGACACGCCCGACGACAAGGGCGCCACGGCGCTGCTGCGCGCCTGTGGCGCCGGTCACCGCGATGTCGCCGCCGTGACGCTCGATGCCGGCGCCGATCCCGCGCTCGCCGCATCCACGGGTGCCACGCCGCTGGTCGCCGCCGTGACCGCGCGGCGCGAGAACCTGGTGGCCTTGCTGCTCGAGCGCGGCGTGGCCGTCGACCAGCGCCTGCCCGGCGAGACCACCGCCACCATGATTGCGGCGGCCATGGGCTATCCCGAGATCGTTGAGGCGCTGGTGGATGCCGGCGCGGATATCAACGCCCGCGACGGCAGTGGCCACACGCCGCTGCATGCCGCCGCCCAATACTGTTTCGAAAGCAGCGACAGCCTGCGCTCGCGCCGCCTGCTTGACGTGTTGATCAGCCGCAAGGCCGACATCAACCATGCCGACAACGAAGGCAAGACGGCGCTGCTGCTGTTGCTTGGCGCGCACAAGCGGCCCGGCGTGGGCAGCGATGCCACCCATCTGGGCGCCTTGCTGCCGGCGCTGCTCGATGCCGGTGCCGATATGGGCCATGCCGATCAGCGCGGCGTCACCGCCCTGCACGCTTGCGCCATGCATGCCCTGCTGCCGCCGGCGCGTACGCTGATGACGCGCGGCGCCGACCGCAGCGCCACCGACGCCTTTGGACGCACCGCGGGCGATGTGGCCCGCACGCTGGGACTGGTGGACGTCGCCCATGAACTGGGCGTGCGCGCAAACGCCGTCCCCAGCGTCCGGCAGACGCTTCGCCAACCCGCCCAACCGAACGACTAAAGCGTTATCCGTTGCCGCGCGCGAGCGCGGCGGCGCGGCGGCGGGCCTGGCGGCGCTCAAGGCGCACTTGCTTGCGGTTGCGCGCCCGCTCGGCCAGACACGAAAAGATCACGTAAAGCGCGGGTGTACTGAGCAAGGTCAGGCTCTGCGATACCAGCAGGCCACCGATCATGGCGATACCTAGCGGACGGCGCAGTTCAGAGCCTTCCCCAAGGCCGATGGCCAGCGGCAACGCGGCCAGGATGGCGACCATGGTGGTCATCATGATCGGCCGGAAGCGGACCAGGCAGGCCTCGCGGATGGCTTCCATGTAGTTCTTGCCGTGCTCGCGTTCGGCCACCAGGGCGAAGTCGATCATCATGATCGCGTTCTTCTTCACGATGCCGATCAGCAGCACCAGCGCGATCATCGCGATCACCGAAAGGTCGGTGTCGGTGATCAGCAGCGCCAGCAGCGCGCCGACACCCGCGGCCGGCAAGGTGGAGAGGATCGTCACCGGATGGATCAGGCTCTCATAGAGCATGCCCAGCACCAGGTAGACGGTGATGATCGCTGCCATCACCAGCAACAACATGTCGCCCTGGGACTGCTGGAACTGCCTGAAGTCGGAACCGAAGTCCATGCGGATGTCGCCCGGCAGCCGCATGTTGTCGATGGTCTTCTGGATCACCTGGGTGGCTTCGCCCATGCTGATACCCGGCGCCAGGTTGAAGCTGATGTCCATCGTGGTGTACTGGTCTTCGTGGACCACCTGCGTCGGGGCAAGGCCCGGCATCTGCTTGGTCACCGCAGTGATCGGCACCATCGCTCCGCTGGTGCTGCGCACGTAGATCCGATTGATCGCGTCTGGCGTGGCCGCCAGTGCCGGTAGCGCGCTCATCACCACCGAGTACTGGTTGATGTCCGAATAGATGGTGGATACCGAACGCTGGCCGAAGGCGTCGTACAGTGCCGAATCGATGTTGCCCACGGTCACCCCTAGCTTCGACGCCGCATCGCGATCGATCACCAGGTTCTGCCGCAGGCCCGCGTCGTCGACATCCGTGCCCACGTCGCGCAGCAGCGGGTTTTTCTTCAGTTCCGCCTGAAGCCTGGGCAGCCACAGCTGCAAGGTTTCCTGGTCGTTGCCCTTCAGCGACACCGAGTACTGCGCGCCCTGGCTCGAGCCGCCGCCGGCACCGCCGGTGGGGAGGTCCTGCACGGCGCGAAGCCGCAGGTTCAGGTCGGGGAACTTGGCGGCTTTCGCGGACAACCGCGTGACCGCGTCGAAGGTGGTGTCCGTACGGCCCTGGGCGAGGGTCTTCAGGCCGATGCTGAAGCTGCCGCTGGTGCCCTGCCGGCTGGTGCCCAGGCGCGCGCCTACCGTGGCGACATCCGGATCCGCGCGTAGCATCTGGGTCAGGCGGTTCATGCGCTTTTCCATCTCGTCGAACGAGACAGTGGCGCCGGAGGTGGCGCGCCCCCAGATCAGGCCGGTGTCCTGCGGCGGGAAGAAACCCGTGTTGACCATGCGGGAGAGAAGGACCGTGATGCCGATCAACACCAGCGGCGTGAGCGCCATGAACAGCGCGTGGCGCAAGGTCCAGTCCAGCGAACGCCGGTACACCGCCAGCATGCCGTCGAGGAACCGCTCGATGCCGCGGCTCAGACGCGAAGGCGGCCGGCGCGAATGGTGGGTAAGAAACCGGCCACACAGCGACGGGGTAAGGGTAAGCGACACCAGGGCCGACACCGCGATGGCCGAGCACAGCACCACGGTGAATTCCTTGAAGAACATGCCGATGATGCCGGAGGCGAACAGCAGCGGGATGAACACGGCGATCAGCGACGCGGTGATCGAGACGATGGTGAAACCGATCTCGCGTGCACCCAGCAGGGCCGCCTCGCGCCGACTCAGGCCTTCGTCCATGTGGCGGATCACGTTCTCGATCACCACGATGGCATCGTCGACCACGAAACCGATGGCGATCACCAGCGCAAGCAGCGACAGGTTGTTCAGCGTGTACCCGAAGATGTACATCATCAGGAACGCACCAGCCAGCGACAGCGGCACGGCCAGGCCCGCGATCACCGTGGGCGCCAGGCGCCGCAGGAACAGCGCCATGGTCATCACCACCATGGCAAGGCTCAACAGGAGCGTAGCCTCCACTTCGTGCAGCGACGCGCGGATGGTGGGCGTGCCGTCGAAGAAGGGCTGCAGCCTCACGCCTTCGGGCAACCACTGGCGCATCTGCGGCAGCTGCTCGCGGATGTTGTCCACCGTCTGGATCACGTTGGCGTTGGACTGCTTGAACACGTACATCAGCACGGCGGACTTCGAATTGAACCAGGCCGCCTGCTGCGCGTCCTGCTGGCCGTCGTACACCTTGGCTACCTGGTCCAAGCGGATCGGCGTGCCGTTGTTGTTGGCGATGATCAGCTTGGCGAAATCCGCCGCGCTATGCATGTTGTCGTTGGCCACCACCGCCATGGTGGTACGGCCATTGGACAGGAACCCCTGGGGCGAGGTCACGTTGGCGGCGGTGAGGGTATTGCGCAGCTGGTCCGGCGTCAGGCCCATGGAGTTGAGCTGCTGCAGGTCCACATCCACGCGCACCGCCGGCGTGGCACTGCCGTAGATGTCGACACTCGCCACGCCCACCTGCTGGCGCAGGCGCTGGGCCAGCAGTGAATCGGCGATGTTGTACAGCGCGTCACGGGCCAGAGTGTCGGACGTGAGCGCAATGGCGATCACCGGATCGTCGTTCGGGTTGGCCTTCTGGTAGCTCGGCGGCGGCAGTCCTGCGGGAAGATCCGACTGCGAGGCGTTGAGTGCCGATTGCACGTCGCGCGCCGCGGCATCGATGTTGCGGTCCGGGTCGAAGATCATGAAGACCGACGTGCGGCCTTCCGAGCTGTTCGAGCGCATCGTGGAAATGCCTGGCACCTGGCCCAGGTGGCGCTCCAGCGGCGCGGCCACCGTGGCGGCCATGGTGTTGGCGTCGGCACCGCTCTGGCTGGTCTGCACGAAGATCGCCGGGAACTGGATGTCCGGCAACGCCGCCACGCCAAGCAAACCGTAGCAGATCATGCCGATCACGAAGACGCCCGCGGCCAGCAGGCTCGTGCCGATCGGGCGGCGGATGAAGGGACCGGAAATATTCATGCTTTGGGGAATAGTGGGGCGGCTGACGGCACGGCCAGGATGCGCCGATAAACGTCGATACCCGGAAACGGTTTCGCCGGGCGGTTGCCCGCCCGGCGATCAAAGGGTACCTCGGCTCGTCGCGCCGTGCGCGACGGGGGGTGGATCACGCCAGTCCCCGGGCGGCGTCACGGGCGAGGGCCCGCCGCTCCCGGCGCGCCTCGATCCAGTCGGAAACCCTTTCCATATAGAGGTAAATCACCGGCGTGGTGTATAGCGTGACCAGCTGGCTGAGCAGCAGGCCGCCGACGATCGACACGCCCAGGGGACGGCGCAGCTCCGAGCCGATGCCGTTGCCCAGGGCCAGCGGCAAGGCACCCAGGAGTGCCGCGGCGGTGGTCATCATGATCGGGCGGAATCGCAACAGGCAGGCACGGCGGATGGCGTCGTGGGCATTCAAGCCCGTGCGCTTCGCCTCGATGGCGAAGTCGATCATCATGATCGCGTTCTTCTTCACGATACCGATCAGCAGCACGATGCCGACGATGCCGTCCACCGACAGGCTCATGCCACACAGCAGCAGGCCAAGCAGGGCGCCGACGCCGGCGGGCGGCAGGGTAGAGATGATGGTGATCGGATGGATATAGCTTTCGTACAGCACGCCCAGCACGATGTAGATCACCACCACAGCGGCGAGCAGCAGCAAGATGGTATCGCCAACGGATGAGGAGAATTCCGCCGCCTTGCCGACGAACTGCTTGGCGACCTGTGGCGGAATGTTCAGCTGATTTTCCACCTCATGAATGGCGCTCACCGCCTCGGAGAGGGAATAACCCGGCGCCAGGTTGAAGGCGATGGTCACCGCGGGCAGCTGCTGCTGGTGGCTGATCACCAACGGAGCGTTGGTGATCTGTGCCGAGGCCAGGGTGGAGATCGGCACCGCGCCGCCGCCGCCGAGCAGGATGCCGGTGTTGGAGAGGCCAATGCCCGTGGCCGTGGCCGAATTACTCGACGCGGCCTGGCCGAAGGTGGTGGCGTTGCTGCCGGTAAGCGCGCCGCTGCCGTTGCTCTTGACGTAGAGCTTGTCCAACAGGTCCTTGCTGGAGCGGAACTGCGGATCGACCTCCAGCACCACGCGGTATTGGTTGAGCTGGGTGAAGATGGTGGAAATCTGGCGCTGGCCGAACGAATCGTAGAGCGTGTCGTCGATCGTCTGCACCGGCACGCCCAGGCGGCTGGCGGCATCGCGGTCGATGGTGAGCTTGAGCGCGTTGCCCATGTCGGCCAGGTTGTTGTCCACGTCCGCCAGTTCCGGGCGCTGGCGCAACGCCGTGGTCATCTGCGTGGCGTACTTCGATAGCTCCGCCGAATTCACGTCGCTCATCGCGTACTGGTATTCCGTCGCCGCTACCCGGCTATCCAGGGTCACGTCCTGTACGGGCTTCAAGTAAAGCGCCGTGCCCGGCAGGTGGGCTGCGGCATCCTGCAGGCGCCTGACCACGTCTTCCAGGTTGCCCCGGTCGGAGCGGTCCTTCAGCACGATGGAAAGCTGACCCTGGTTCAGGGTGGGATTGATGGAACCGGCGCCGATGAAGGCGGCAACACCGGAGACATCGGGCACCTGGCGCAGGGCTTCGGCCACCGCCTTGGTGCGCAGCTCCATCTGCTCGAAGGCGACGTTCTGGTCGGCCTGCACGACGCCGGTGATGAGGCCCGTGTCCTGCTCGGGCAGCAGGCCCTTTGGAATGACGATGTACAGCACCACGGTGAGGGCCACGGTAATGCAGGCCACCACCATGGTCGTGCGCTGGTGGGCCAGCACCACGTCGAGCGAACGCTCGTAGACGCCTACCACGCGCGACCACCAGGTGACCTTGCCATCGGCGGCATGGCGCTCATGGGCGTCCTCGCCCTCGGGCAGCGCATCGGCCTTCAGCAGGTACGCGCACATCATCGGGGTGAGGGTCAGCGATACCAGCATCGAGATCGCCACGGCGATCGTCAACACCCAGGCGAACTCGTGGAATAGTCGGCCGGTGACACCTGGCATCAGCAGCAGCGGCAGGAACACGGCGATCAGCGATACCGTCAACGACACCACGGTGAAGCCGATCTCGCGGGCGCCGATCTCGGCCGCCTCCTTGCCGTCCTTGCCCTGCTCGATGTAGCGGACGATGTTCTCGATCATCACGATGGCGTCGTCGACCACGAAACCCGTGGCCACCGTCAGCGCCATCAAAGAAAGGTTATCCAGCGACATGCCCGTGAAGGCCATCACGCCGAAGGTGCCCAGGAGCGACAGCGGCACCGCCACCGACGGAATCACCGTGGCCCACAATCTGCGCAGGAAGACGAAGATCACCGCCACCACCAGGAAGATGGTGAGGATCAGGGTGAACTGCACGTCCTCCACCGATGCGCGGATGGTCACCGTTCGGTCGGAGAACACATCCAGCTTCACGTCGGCCGGAAGCACGGTCTGCAGGTCCGGCAGGATCTGCCGTATGCGTGTCACCGTCTGCACGATGTTGGCGCCCGGCTGGCGGCGGATGTCCAGCAACACCGCGGGCTTGCCATCCGCCCATGCGGCCAGCTGGTCGTTCTCGACGCCGTCGACCACCTGGCCAACGTCGGTCAGGCGGATCGCCGCGTTGTTCTTGTACGCGATGATGGTGTCTTTGTATTCCGCCGCCGTGGCCAACTGGTCGTTGGTGCCGATGCTGTACGACTGCGTCTTGCCGTTGAGCGTGCCCTTGGGCGCATTCACGTTGCTGGCGGTGAGCGAGCTGCGCAGGTCCTCCATGGTAAGGCCCAGGTTCGACAGCTGGGTCGGATTCACCTGGATGCGCACGGCTGGACGCACGTTGCCGGCGATACTTACCAGGCCCACGCCCTGCACCTGGGCCAGGCGCTGGGCCAGGATGGAGTCGGCCACATCGTTGATGTCGCGCAGCTGCACCGAATCGGAGGTGAGCTTCAACGTCATGATCGGCGCGTCGGCCGGGTTCACGCGGTTGTACACAGGCGGATATGGCAGCGAGCTGGGCAGCGTGCCCTTGGCCTGGCTGATCGCCGACTGCACGTCCTGCGCGGCGATGTCGATGTCGCGGCCCATGTCGAACTGCAGGATGATCGTGGACAGGCCCGCCGACGAATCCGAGCTCATCATCTGCAGCCCGGAAATCTGGCCGAAGTTGCGCTCGAGCGGCGTGGTGATCAGCGAGGCCATGGTGCTGGCGCTGGCACCCGGGTACTGCGTGGTCACCACCAGGCTGGGCGCATCGATTTCAGGCAACGCGGAAACCGGCAGCTGCCGGTAGCCCAGGATACCCAGCAGCATGATCGCCACCATCAACAGGGAGGTGGCAATCGGCCGGCGAATGAAGAGTGTCGAAAAACCCACGTGGCTTGTCCTTGCAAGACTTCTTTAAGGTCGCGCGCGGCGAGCATTGCCGCGCGCGCCTTGCTCGTTTACTTAGCGGCCCCCGCGGCCACCCTTGCGGTTTGCTGCCTGCTTGGTCTTGTCGAGCTCCGCGGCGGTCGGCGCGGCCGGCACCTGGCCCGGGGCCAGTGCCTGGACCTTGCTGCCCGGCTTCAGGCGGAACTGGCCTTCGGTCACCACGCGGTCGCCTTCCTTCAGGCCCTGGGTGATCAGTACATGGCTGTCGCCCACTTCCGTTCCGGAAACCACCGGCTGCATCTTGACCGTGTTGTCGCCCTGCACCTGGTACACGTAGTCGCCATCGGGACCGCGCTGCACCGCCTGCGTCGGCACCACCAGGCCGCCTTTGACCGTGTTCACCTTTAACTGCACGTTGGTGAACTGGCCCGGCCACAATTCGGTCTTGGTGTTGGGGAACACCGAACGCACCGCGAACTGCGCGGTGGTGGCATCGATCTGGTTATCGATCACATCGAGCTTGCCGTCGTTGGCCACCACGTGGCTGTCGGCGCGGTCGCGCACCGTCACCGGCGCATCGCCACTGGCGAGCGCGGCGCGCACCACGTCGAGGTTCTGGGTGGGCAGCTTGAAGGTCACGTACAGCGGATGCAGCTGGGTGAGCACGACGATGCTGTCGGTGGTGGTGACGATGTTGCCCACGTCCACCGCGCGAATGCCGGCCACGCCGTCGATCGGGGCGATCACCTTGGTGAAGCCCAGCTGCACTTCGGCGGCGCGGATCGCACCCTGCGCGCCGGCCACCGTGCCTTCGTACTGCTGCACGGTGTTCTTCAGCGTGACGAGGTCGGCCTGGGAGACGTACTGCTCCTTGGAGTTGGCGACCAGGTCCTGCGAACGCTTGAGGTTGCTGCGCGCGGTACCGAGCAGTGCCTGGTTCTGCGCCAGCGTGGCGCGAGCCTGATCGAGGTTGGCCTGGATGGTCCGCGGGTCGATCTCGGCGATCACGTCGCCCTTCTTGACCTCCTGGCCTTCCTTGAAGTTGAGCTTCATCAACTGGCCGCCGACCTGCGGCTTCACCGTCACGGTGTTCAGGGCCTGCGCGTTGCCCAGCGCATTGAGGAACACCGATACGTCCTGGCGGACCACTGGAACGACGGTGACCGGGATCGGCGTGTCGTCCTTCCCGTCCTTGCCCTTGCCGTCACCCTGCCCGGCCCCGGCCTGCTGGCCGGCACCGGCGCCACCCTTGTGGCCCAGGCGCGGCACGACGATCACCGCCGCAATGGCCAGCACGACGATCACCGCCAGCGCGATCTTCCAAAAACGCGACATGAAACGCTCTCCGTATAGAAACTGCGGGGGTTGTCCCCGGCGCCGACGCGATGCGCGCGGCCTTGCCCATGGGTCAATAGCATAGGTTCACTGCAATGAGGTTGAACAATGCCGGTTGACAGGGGTACTGCGTGACCTGTGGCAGGGTTGGACAGCAACGGACGGCCAAAATATCCCGCCGGGCGTGATCACCCCGCGACACCCTTTCGGCTATACTCGGCGACTGATTGTGCCCCCTTCCGAGGGGGCCATGCCTGGGCCAGCACCCCCTTCAGGAGTCATGCGTGAGCGGTACACCAAGCAAATCCGACAAGAGCTTCCTGCAGCAGTTTTCCCTGCTTACCACCGGGCTCTCGGTCCTCACCGTCCTCCTGATGATCCTCGCCTACTGGATCTACTCCGGCATCCCCAAGGAGTCGGACCCCACCCAGGTCCAGGCAAAGAACGACCGCATCGCCGCAGTCGGTGGCGTCTACGCCGGCGATACCGGCCGCGCCGCCATGCAGGCCGCGCAGGAAGCCGCCGCCAAGGCCGCTGCCGCGCAGGTCGCCTACGGCGGCACGACCGACGGCAAGACGGTCTACGACAACCTCTGCCACAGCTGCCACACCGCCGGCGTCGCCGGTGCACCGAAGCTCGGTGACAAGGCCGCCTGGTCCGCCCGCATAGCCGAAGGCATCCCCACCCTCATCAAGCACGCCATCGAAGGCTACAAAGGCCCCGACGGCAACATGATGCCCGCCAAGGGCGGCAACCCCTCGCTCAACGAAGAGCAAGTCGGCAACACCGTCAAGTGGATGGTCTCGCAGGTCAAGTAGGCGCCTTATCGCCGCCTCAAGCGCCAGAGCAAAAGCCGCCGCGAAGTGGCTTCCTGCGCATGAGTCCGAGGGAGCGGGTGGGTGGGTGTCACCCTGGTCGCTAAGTCCTCAGTCGGCTTCGCCTCCCTGCGGAATCGCTCTCAGGGTGACACCCACCCACCCGCTCCCTCGGACTCATGCGCAGGAAGCAAAGCACGCGGCTTGAAAAGTTATGGAAGGTTTGGGCCTTTCCAGGCGGCCCATCGCCGACGCGCAACAGCATCCATCACTGACGGCGACTGCAAGGCACCCTCACCCTGCTCTTCCCCACAACCAGTGCGTGTGGGGGTGCGGTCGGGTGGCGCTTTCGTCGCGCTTCCGCAGGAGGGCAAAGCCCGACGAGGACTTAGCGACGAAAGCGCCACCCGACCGCACCCAGCCCCACCGCGAAAAAGGCCGGGCCTCGGTACCAGAGCGGGGGAGGGAGGGTATCTGGTACCGAGGCGGGGCAGGCAGTCCATTAAAGAACTGCTCGGTACAGGATTATAGGCCTGCGGTTCCTGGCGTCAATAGGATCGATCTAAATTCTTTTTCATCAATGGCCGGAAAACGGCACGGCATGGGCGGCCCCTGCCACTGGGCATGGGGACTTCCGGGCCATTGCAGCCGCTTGGTCTCTGGCAGTATCCCTATGGTGTACGCCTATCCCTTTATGGAACCCACCTCATGCGCAAGTACGCCCTGCTCGCCCTCGCCTTCGCCCCGTTCGCTGCGGCGCACGCCGATCAATGCACGCACTCGGCCGACCGCTCGCTGGATGCGGACCTCCGTGGGGTGCGCACCGTTCGCCTGGAGACTGGCAGCCATGAGCTGAAGATCAACGCCAGCGGCAACGGCACTTCGCTGGCGGCGCGCGGCAAGGCGTGTGCTTCCAGCGAAGACGCACTTTCGGAGCTGGTGATCACCCAGCATCGCGAGGGCGATACGCTGGTGGTGAAACTGGGCGACGATCGCAGTCACTGGCACATCGGTTACACCCAACAGTCGTTCAAGGTGGATGTGTCCATGCCCGCCAACCTACCGGTCGACCTGCAGGTAGGCAGCGGTGACGGCGAAACGCATGGCGTGGCGAGCCTGGCGGCGCACGTGGGTTCGGGAGAGGCCAAGCTCTACGACACGGCCGGTGCGCTCAGTGCCTCGGTGGGTTCGGGCGACCTGACGGTCGAAGGCGCTGGCAGCGTGAAGATCGACAGCGTGGGTTCCGGCGACGGCAAGCTGCGCAACATCCGCGGCCCGGTAAGCGTGGGCAGCGTAGGCTCGGGCGACCTGGACTTGCGCGGCGTCGGCGGCAATGTC
>Ga0105238_10000812_pt1 | contig 32335 bp, 21 predicted proteins | sample KBSC34metaG_FD_81526 | JGI IMG/M metagenome (GOLD analysis project Ga0105238, IMG submission 81526) | Corn rhizosphere microbial communities from Kellogg Biological Station, Michigan, USA - KBS C3-4 metaG | ecosystem: Host-associated > Plants > Roots > Rhizosphere > Soil | place: Michigan, USA...
CCGGAGATTCTCGCGTTCGGAAGCATGTAGACACCGCGGCCCATCCGAACCAGCAGGCCTCTCTGATAGAGTCGCCGTAGATGTTCCGGGTGGATGCCTTGCCTTTTTTTCGGTTAGATCTTGAACCCGTAGTATCTTTGCCTTCCGCGCGAGGTCGAGAACCTGCTTCTCTTTGGTGAGCTCATTACGCATGTGTAAAAGTATAGCCACATATTAAAATCCGGCAAGACTATTACACATTGGTCAATTCCTGTTCGCGGAGTAGCGGCGCGGCGTCAATTTACACACAACCGTGGCACGCGTCTCTAGCAGCGGTTGTTAATCATGGCGTCGGTGGTGCGCGCAAATGGATCGTTGGAGCACAGTCGGCCTTTCTCTAGTGGAACCTGCTACTGTTATAGTGACACGATGTCATCGACTAAGTAATTTGAGTCTGAAAATTCAAAGCAGTCGCTTTGAACTTCGCGTCCTCACATTTGAAGGACACCCTGCGGATTTTCTGGAGGAATGCTTCCTGACGGATGAACGTGTTTATGTCGAGCTTAATGTTGGCCCGACTTGGCGAACACAAGTGGAGGGGGCGATTGCTCACCTGGTCCTATTTGTGATTGACAGTGCCGGGATTAATTGCCTTTGTCCATCAGCCGGGTTCGGTGTCACGTATGAGATCACACAACCACGAGATCATTTTCCCGACGAGCCCGAGAGAGCGCCTTAAAAGTGACTGTACCTCCAGTCGTCCAATCTCTTTCCACGATTCTCACCAGGGAGCCATTATCAACTGATTTGTATAGTGAATTGATGCGCTCCGATCATCCCCACTAAAGTGATTGCCTCGCAAGAGTGATTGTGGTGCTTCGAACGCTACTCGCCGGTGGTTTGCCTAACATAAAACTTTCTCCGTGCAGCAACGTCCTTGGCAATCTTGCACTCGCATGTAACGGATCAAATAGCGCGTCATAGAGAGGAAGGAGAACGAATGTCGTTAACCCGAATAAAGCAATTCTTCCGCCGGAACCAATTTTTGGCTGCATACGAAGCGGCTTCACGGTCTGACAACGACTACGAACGCATGGGCGCGTCGAAATTTGCGCTGGGAATCGTAGATACCCTGGATCCATGGCCGGATTCGGCCGAACCCAAAGAACGGGCCATCGGCAATCTTTATGGATTTCTGGGTAAAGCCTATAACGAACTCGGAGAGTCTGACCCGTTACGTTTTCCTCCGCTTGCGCTGCAAGAGTCGTTGAAGGCGGTGGAACACCTCACGAAGAGTGACGGCATCCATTGGGCACGAGCAATGACCACGCTCGCAATCGCCTATGCAAATACTTCGAATGAGAATGACGACAATCTCGGGCGTGCAATTGAAGCGGCTGAAGCTGCTCTCGAAGTTATCGATCGAGACCAGCATCGCGAAGAGTGGCTGGTCGCGACAGTCAATCTCGCGGCGTTCTACAAGACCTATAACCGCGACATCATGACCGCGAACATTGAGGAGTCCATTCGGCTCTACGAGGCCGTTTATAAGGAAGTGTCCAAATCGGGTCCGCCGTTCCGGCAGGCGCGCGCGCTCATCGGCCTCGCTGAAGCCCACATGGAAAGACGGATATTTTCCAAGGAAGAGAACATTGAACGGGCAATCGAAAAACTCGAAGCGGCACTAAAACTCATCGATCCTGAAACATCGCCCAGGGCCTGGACTACAGCACATGGCAGTTTGTCAGTCGCATATTCGGAACGAATAAAAGGCCCAAAGGATGAAAACCTTCGTCGGGCGATTGCCTCGAATGACGAATGCATTAGGGTGCTGGAACAGAATGGTCTAAAGGAACGTTGGGCACGGGCGCAGATGGTCCGTAGTCACTTATTGGAGGATTATCACGACCGCGACAGGGTAACGATTCTGCAGGAGGCTATCGAAGCTGCACAGAACGCATTGAGTGTCTTCACGGCCGACACGTATCCGGATGACCATGCCGAAATACTGCAGACGATCGATTACCTACAAAGCTTACAGCACGACGACAGCCGGTCGGGAGTACTGGAGGGGATTATTCGGAAGCACGAGGAAATGCTTTCGTCCGAATCCGCCGAACTTAGTTCTGACGAGCGCGCGACCTTACTGGTCCGCCTTGGGAACACATACGCCGAACGAGTTGAAAGCGACCGCGCCGAAAACATGGAACGCTCCATCGAACGCCTTCAGCAAGCCGTGAATTTATATGACCAGCACGAGCGTCCGCTCCAGTGGGGAGGGGCTATGCTCAGTCTGGCGCAGTCCTATCATGAACGAACGAAGGGTTTGCACGCCGATAATATTGAGAGGACGATTGCACTCTGCGAACATGCCATCGTTGTCGTTTCGAGCTTGATTAATCCCGACGAACATTCCGCAATACTCGAGACCCTGGCCGAAGCATTTTGCAAACGCGTCCGTGGAGATCACCGAGAAAATCTGGAGAGGGCGATCCAGATCTTTGACATGGCTCAGCGGCGTAGAGACCGCCAGAACGATCCGGAAGCGTGGCTTCGTTTGGAACAAAAGTTCTTGCAAGCGGAGCGCATGCTTGAAAGGATGAACACGGCCGCTGAACGCAGCGACAACAACACTAATTCGCGACTTACCACTGAGCAGTACCTTGCAGGCTTGCAGTCTACGGCGGACATGGTTTTAGCAAAGGACCACCCGCGCACGTGGATGGCCGCTCAGTTGTTCCTCGCCGACGCTTATACACAAGTAACTCCGGCAGGAGTTGATATCGGCGATGTCATTCCCTTGGTCGATGCATTTTGCGCGAACTGCCGAAAAGCGGTGTCGATCTATGAATCCATGCTTCCTGTTGCCAGACGGTTGGGAGATCAGGATCAGCAGGCATTACTGCACAAGCGGATCGGCGCGGCATACCGCTTAATGCAGACGTTCACCGAGGCTCAGATCAACGTTTCTGAAGATCCGGTAGTAAAAAACAAGATTGAAGAGCAGGCTCGAAGCTATTTCAATTTCACCGTCGCTGCGCTCAGGGCAGCGCTGGAAATCAACAGCCTCGAGAGGTCGCCGCGCGAGCACCTTAACCTGGCCGTCTTTCTTGCCCGCCTTAACGCCGAAGAGGAACAGTGGGCGGCCGCTGAAGAAACGTTTGTGTCTGCCGCCAAGGCGGCAGACAGGCTATTGGGTGATATCGAAATCACTGAAAGCGACATGAGAGATGCGCTGGACGATCTTAACGTCATAGCAACGTATGCTCCGTTTGTGTCGTTGATGCTGGATGCAACTTCGCGCGCTATCGAGTTGGCTGAAGTCGGCCGCGCCAGAATTCTGGCAAAGGCACTTACACTGCAATCCCTGCCTCTGGCGAAGGAACAACGTGATCAGCTGCATGAGAAACAACGTGACCTAAACATTCAGGAGCAGCGTTTGTTGTCCCCTCGATTGTTCGACCGTATGACTCCGCTCGAAAAGTCAATACGTTTTCGCCGTGAGATCAAGACTCTGGCCGAAAGCACAAATCTTACGGATCACTTTAGCGGTTTTACGGTCTCGGCACTGGAATCTCTGGTACGACGTGGCTCGGTCGTGGTGATTCCCGTGCTGCGTAACACAGATGGAAAATTAATCGTCTGTCGTGACCGGAACGGGAAAACTGAAACCAGCGTCGTTGACTGTCCCAAGGTCAGGGCTCTTCACTCAATCTTTGAGTCTCGTAATTCAGAGACGGACGGAACCTGGAAGGATCAATACCGCAAACTCCTGGCGAGTGGAGTCCCCGATGTTATGGGAGAAGCCTTTGCAACCCCACTTGTGAAAGCCCTCGAAATGCTGGACGTTCCGGAGGGAGCACATCTCGATATTCTTCCGCAGGGACCGCTCGGCGTCCTGCCCCTGGGACTGGCGCGAGATGCACAGTCCGGACAGATCCTGGTTGATCGATACGAGCTTAGTGTGAGTCCGAGCTTGACGGCGCTATACCACGCTAGACAGCGCGCGGAGATTGTTCCTTCATCTATCGTAGCGCTCGCTAACCCGACCCGTAAGACCCGTAACCTGCAATATTCGGAACCAGAGGCCCACCTTTTACGAAACTGGTTCCAGGACGAAAAGGCGGAATACAAAGTGGGGAACGCTGTAACTCCTGGAGAAATTCTGGCAGCGTTGCCGGAAAAAGACGTGTGGCATTTCGCAACCCATGGAGGATTCAACGCGTCGGCTCCGCTGGAATCATCGTTGTCGTTAGGGGACGACAGAAAGCTGACATTGGAGATTATCTTCGAGACGCGTGGTCTCGGGACGCCGCGTCTCGTGGTTCTTTCCGCCTGCGAGACCGGCTTATACGATCTGACAAGTTATCCATTCGAATTCACCGGTTTGCCGAGCGGGTTTATGCACGCTGGAGCCGCCGGTGTAATTGCAACACTGTGGCGCGTCAACGATCTCTCAACAACGCTACTCATGGGCCAGTTTTACGAAGGATACATGGGCGGCAAGCTTACGCCTTCAGCGGCGTTGCGGGCTGCGCAGCTCTGGCTGAGAGATGCGACAGTACCGGATCTGCGCCACGCTTTGGAGCGTTGGGGAAAGTCGGGGCGTGTTTCTTCGATTGAAAACATGATAGCTGCGTTTGACCTGCGAGTCAGCGAAAGAGAGTCGAGCCGCGACTTCGCGCTTGGCGATAGTTTCGCAAACGCATCGTCGAACAACAGTCCATATTCATCTCCGCTCTACTGGGGTGGCTTCGTGCATTACGGTGTCTGAGGAAGGAGAAGAGTAACCAGCATGGCCGTTGAGTTTAACAGTAACCGCCCTACCAAAGAGATGATTGCCGAGGTTATGAGTTCGACTGTCAAAGGCATGCTGCTGGTGGCGTATGTAGACGATAAGCTGCACTGGCACGAACATCAGACGATGGTTGAATCAGTGCGAGCGCTCATTCCGCATGCAAGTGCCGAGGAAGTGCTCCAATTTCTGGACGACGCAGCGCACGAGCTGGCGAACGTTCCCGAATCACAGTGGCCCGGATTATTCAAAGCAAGTAGAAATCTTCCAACTGACGCTAAAGCAAATATTCTGGCTATGTGTACGAAAATGGCTTTCTGCGACGGTGAACTCTCCGTTGAAGAAAGCGATCTGACTCACAAGATCGCGGAATGGATCGATATAGATTCATACGGCCGCACGCTGTGGAAGGAGAGTGTTCATCTTGCGCTTAACGCCGCCCAACCGCGAGGCTTTAAGTATGACGGCATTGCGAACCTCGATCGCCCTGAAAAGCATAAACCCGAACCCGGCGATCGATCTTTAGCTATCCATCAATTAGCAAGCAACACTTATGCGGCCGGCGACATGGAGAGGTGCGTTATGCTTCTCGAGACTGGTGCCAAAGATGGCGATGCACAAAGCCAGGCGCTTCTTGGATCGCTTTATCAGGCGGGTGATGCGGGGCTCGAAAAAGATCCGGCTCGCGCATTCACACTGTTCGAGCAGGCAGCGAGTCAAACTAACTTGCTGGGTACATTTCTTCTCGCCCGAACTCACTATCTGGGCATTGGCGTCAGGAAGGACCAACTGCAGGGAATACGACTCTTCAAGCGAGCGGCGCTGATGAATTTTACCGACGCTCAGGCGATGTTGGGAGACATCTATCGAAAGCAGCGTGCCGGAGCTGCTTGGATTTTAGTGGCCGCACACAATGGGCACAAAGAAGCCAGAGCTTATGTTGAAGAGCACGGTGACCCGCCTGATGATGCGAAAGAGCTCGCAGCGAGGCTTATCGGAGCTATTAATGCTCTTAAATTATTGGTGATCATGAATCCGGATACAGCGCTGTCCAGGTTAGCTGAAATGGAGAACGAGGAGTTTTAATCTCGTGATCTAATTAAAAGCTGCTATGCGTCACCTTCCTTGACACGCCTGTATTCCACGTTCCAGGCTTCTAAATCATGGGCCGAGATTTCTATCCAATCCCCGATGGAAGCAATCCTGAGTTCTTCTTCCGGGCCTATTTGGCCGTCGTCAATATTAGCCATTTTTGTGCAGGCTCGTAGAATTTCAATCTTCGAGTCGCCAGGCAATCCTCGCGCCGGATCGAGTAACTTCGGCCAGTGCTCCTCATTAAGATCGATCGCATCGACGATCCTCTGCAACATTGTGAGTACTGCTTGAGGCGACATATGCCAGCGATGACTTGCGTAGAACAAACCAACTACTACGTCTCTCTCATTCTGGCCCAGAGGCCCGTCGGCGAGTGCGGTCATCACCATGGCCATGTGTAACACAGGGAAGAGAATCGCGGCCTCAGCATGCGGAATTTTTCTGTAGCCATCAGGTGCACCTGGCGTTGAATCCTCTGACATAGTTGAGATTGCTCCTATGCTCCAAAGTGAACAAAACCTGCCCAGTGTGCGGTTCGCGCAGACGACGTTGGATACATGAATGTCCAGTGCTCGATCGCCTGCTGAACCTTCGCTATGTTTTCTAAACTGAGTCGTTTCTCACTCACCCACTTTTCAACCACACGCTGAAGCTCGTCAACTTGAAGATCGCGGAGCCAAAGCTGCGCGGACCGAAGCGCGCCGCAGGTCGGTTTCCCATTACCGATATACTCCTCATAAAACCGTCCAATGAGAAGAGTGGTCATGATATCGTCGACCGGCCACAAGGTCGCGATGACCGCAGCGGCGCCAAGTTGTAAGAACGCATTAGGCAGGCCGACAAACTCGCTGGGCAGCTCGCGTGTATCGTAAAGACCGGTGCTACAGGCTGAGAGGACTACCAACTGAGGATTGCCAAGCCCGCGAGCATCAAACAATTCCTCCAAAGTAAGCCACTCATTCCTAAAAGGACCAAGCCCGGAATGCAGTGGCATATTCACGTTGAAGGCGCCATGACACGCAAAGTGCCAAATGTCCTGGCCGCGCAAGGAATCCAGGACTTGCTCCTTGGACGTCGTGCATCCATCTTTAACAGCACTCAAAGACCCGTCGAACCAACTGGTAACGAGATCCGATTCGACCGGTGTGTATTGCAATTGCCGTTCTTGTCCTTTTGTATATCGCATAAAAGCGATCGTGCGTGGAGTCTTCGCATGACGGCTCCGACGGCGAACATGTGCCAGGGCAGTGAGACTCGGGCTGACACTGATCTCAAAGCGATCTATCAATGCCGCGCCTGTGACTCGATCGTGAGCGAGGTTCAGTGGCAGAAGTCCGAGAGAGCCGTGCGGCAGGATATCGAGTCGAGTACAGGTGCGCTCCGGGGCAGTCAGTTTGGGCAGAATCGGTTCGGCTATAAGTTCACCCAGACATTCCGCAGTTGCCTGCAAGATGTCTTTCCAAGTGTCCAGGCCTGGAGAAACGGAATAAACCAGATCTCTATAAGCCTCACGCCAGCCCGGGGCCCCTTTGACACTATTTGTAAGAAAGCCGTATTCGAGCGAGATTACACTATCGGTGTCGCACGTCTCGAGCTTCACGTCGCCGTCCGATAAGTAGCCAAGCAGAATACGCCCGCCGACGTCGGTGAGAACCGGAACGACTATGACAATGTCTTCCGAAAGAACCTCCATCAATAGCTGTTTTGCATCGATCTTTGGAGAGAGGATTGCGGGATCGACTTCTGCCAGTATTTCCCGAAACTTGTCGCGCAAGCGAATTGCTTCATCTAACGGTGTCGTGCGATCGATCAAATTCGGGGCGGCCAGAAGACGTTCCTGAACGGAAATGTCTTTTGATAATTGATTCAGTTCTTTTCGTTTATCGTCCGACAATGGAAGCGAAGTTAATTGCAGCGTCTTCGCCAGCAAACGCGCGCGCCCGATTTCGAGGAGATCGAGGCTTTGCATCAACCGGCCATTCATTATTTCAACGAAAGGACCTGCGGTTGAGAGATCTCCGAGTGCTCGCAGCGTGTCTCGCACTTCACTCTCGCAGCTTTCCACATCCGCCAGCAACCGATCCGCTGCCAGTGCGGCCGATGCAAAAACTGACGCGGCTGCTTCCCAATCGCGCCGCCCAACATGGCACGAGGCCAGCTTGACTGCATTCTTTAAATATTCTATAGGGTCCGCTTCCACGGTATACACCAACAGCATGTCCTGCAGGGCCTCAGCCGCCAATTCCAGACATCGCATTGCTTCGTCTGAGCGGTTAGGCAGCTCAACCTTGGCGCGATCCGCAAGTCCTGCTTGTCCTCTATGAAGCAAGTCCTCGAACATATGCAGTAATTCATAAGCCGTAGCCATCTGACCTCGCGTTCGCGCCCATAAGCGAGGCCGGATCTCCTTCGGATTTTCAACCAACACCGCTTCATATGTCTTGATAGACTCACGGAAGTTTGCGATGTGAGCGGCAATAGATCCCCCCAGGCTATCGCCGCCGGCAAAAGGTCTTCCCATTTGAGCTTTCGCGAAATCTTCGTGCGCGATGGTCCAAGTCCCAGGATAGTCTTCGGCAGAGACCGCGGATGCCGCGTCTAGCTGGGCCGCAAGAAACTCCTGAGGATCGGCTGTCGTTATCTTGCTCGCCCATTTGGAAAGACGATTATTAAGATCATGCGGCAAACTTTCAGACCGCGCATTTGTATATTCCCGGTAAAGTAGTGTTTTCGCATTCAAACTCCGTTGGCGTAAACGTAGCCACGCATCCGGATTCTCGCCCTTGTCCCTGGTTTCCCATGCGTCGTCATAAGCCTCAACCGAGCGATAAAGATTCTCCAGCCTGTTGCCGCGAATGCGAGACTCAAACTGTTCGCCAATAGTTTCAAGCAAACCGGATCGCAGTGTCGGATGGTTGCGACGATTGAGAACAACGAGCCCTAACTCCAGCAGCGCAATCGCACGTTCGACGTTATCAGCGCGCGAACCCTTCACCCGCTCGCCAAAAGAGATCGCCAGGTTTCTATGAGCATTGGCCCATTCTTCCGGAACCGTAATCGGATTGAGAACTTCGATAGCCTCTTGTTGATGCGCAATCGATCGTTCGAGACTTTCGACCGGATCGCCGGTGACGTACTCAGCGAGCTCAGCCACAGCGTTAGCCAACGAAGACTTGGCCATACTCCATAACTGCGGAGCTGACGTTTGATTCAGCAGTTCCAGAGCAGTTTCAAAAGCAAGAACGGCCTGCTCGAGATTTTCCTTTCGATTATCACCACGACGTTCACGTAAAGAGTTGCCTACACGGATCATGGCCTCAGCCCACACCTGTGGCGCCATCTCTTTGGATACCGAGGCCAGGGCTTTGCGAGCCTGTTCAAGCGCCGTCTCGGTATGAGCTCGTTTGGGTCCAATGTTCAGGCTTTCGTTGACCTGCGACAAATTGAGCAGGATCTGCGCATGCTCAATCGGGAAAGTCTCAGGAGGGAAAACCTCCAATGCACTTTCGAGCGCGCGAATTGCACGGTTCAGGTTGTCTGTCCTGGCGCCGTCCCCGCGCCCGGCCCGAAGCCCTCCGAGATTCATTTGCAGTGCGCCCCAAAGTTGAGGATCTTGCTCGCGGGAAAATTTCTCCAGCGCCTGTTCGATAATCTGAATAGCTTTCTCGTGATTAGCTATCAAGTCGCCCTTTATTCGCGCTGAGTAACAGAGGGACAGATTCATCGTTGCCGTGACCCATTGCTCGATCGAGGCTTTGTCCACGAGAATCGGCAGTGCACTCTCGATCAACCTGATAGCCGTCTCGGTGTCTTCGCCATTGTTACCGCCGCACTTGTGGTATGAGAGACCGAGACTCGCAGTCACCATAGCCCACTCAAGAGCGTCAAATTCGACAGACACCACAGCCTGCGCACGTTGCATAATTGAGAGTGCCTTTTGCTTATTTTCTCGTCCGTCACCATGCATGCGACTCTCGTGGTAGCCGGCGAGGTTATGCACTATCTCAATCCCAACTCCGCGGTCACGTAGCGGGTCGATCGCTGACAGTGCGGCTTCAGCGGTCTTGATCGCATTTTCGATGTTGTCTGCCCGGTTGCCATCGACATTTTCGAAATAGGCACGCGATAGAAGCTTCATCGCCTGGCTCCAATACGTACCGTCTTCTGCCGTCAGATACGTGGTCGCTGCTTCAAGATCGGACACGGCAAGTCTGGAGAAAGACGCGTAATCACGCGCGCGCAGTTCCAGATAAGCTTGTCCCCGTATAGCGTGGAGCGTGCTAAGGGTACGAGCTTCTGCTGGCGAGAGAGGCCCCGGATTTATTGCTTCGACAACTTGAAATGCACGGTTGCTCCAGTTCAGGCGTTCATCCATATCCATCGCGGTTTGAGCCATACGCATGGCCCGTTGGAATTTCCGGTGCAGTAGGAAAAATTTGGGATCGAGAAAAAGTAGCAGGCCTTCATCGAGTGCTTTCAAGCTGCGATCACTCCTTAGTCCGCGAATTGAAGGTCAAACTTCTGCTGTAACAATCCCGCGGCCTTCTTTGCTTCGGACGAAACTGTGCTCCCATTCACGGGCTTTAGACTGAGTGCTAGCTCACCAGATCGCCCAAGAATCCAGAGCCCCTGCAATTCTTTAAGCCCGCGCACATAGAGAAAAGCCATGTTGGCGTTTGGTTGATCGCCGAACATAAAGTGAAACTCAAAATGTGAATAGCCTTCGTTGCGAACCAGAACGTACGAGCAACAGTCTTCCGCCGTCGCTCCTCCCCAACTTCTTAGAATCGCATTAAGAAACTCAGTTTTGTTGTAACCCGCCCATTCACTTGATAAGGTCTTCGCCATCATTACGACTCTATCAAGCTCCTCCCCCCAACTCCTCCACTCGATCGGATCTTTTCTGGTTCTAACAAGAAACATGCGCACCAGGGCCATTGCGAGGATCGCTGACGGTAGCCACCAATTCCGTTTCAGAAAACCATCGGCAGCTTCGAGGCTCCAGAGAGATGGCTTTAAGATCCAACCGTAGGGAATCATCGTTAGACTGGGCCAGATGGTGAACACTATCCAAGCAAGAACACCGATGCCCGGGATAACGAGACTAATGATGAGTGTGGTCTGAAAGGTGTAGGTGGTTTGGTCCCACACGGTCCGCGTCTCAGTTGATACCTTGCGATACAAACCAAGCGGATCAAACTCACGTAAAGGCAACTGTATGAACCAGACGAGACTGGCAGCGACATACAGCCAATGCCAAGTGACTGTTGGTCTACTACTAATGTTGGTCGCAATCGCGACACAGAAAGCAGACCAGGCCACAGCTATGTAAAGGAATATGCAAAAGCAAATTGCAATTCGCGCAACTGCAGCAAACGTGCTTCTGTCCTCACGTTCACGCTCTGGGAGCGCGAGGATAAAAAAAGACGCCAGCGATAACATTAGCCATTTTTGACCTAACCTGTGAACGATAAGAACAGGGGCGCAGATAACACAGAGGCAGAGATTGAGAATAAGGAAGTCCATTATCGGGCCAGAGCCACATGGCTGTGGCAAAACTTAGTTCTTCCCGCTGCCGTTGCGCACGTCTATTTCGACCTGCACCGTCGTCCACTCGTGGCTCGCGTTCGCCTCGGCGGTGAGGTCGCGGAAGCCCGAGCCACCATTCATGAACGCCGCCAGAAACTCATCGAGCGGAGTAGTGGACGAGCCGCGCCACCCTGTGTGGCCCTTGTCCGGTTCGTCGAGCGCGGGCAGTTCGAGCCAACGGAAATTAGATGGTCCGACCGTGCCCATCACTTTCAACACGTCGCGCCCCTCGTCGTAGCCCTGCGGCAGGCTGGCGCGCAGCGGCAGTTCAATGCTCCGGCCTGGATCGAGCGGTTCGAAGAAGGCCGCACCCGCCGGATAGAGTTGGCTGATACTCCAGTTCGGCCGCAAATCCAGGACGGTGATGTTCAGCACCTGGGTAGAGTTATTACTGATTTTCAGGAACGTCCACTCGCCCGCTTGGACCGGCGCGCCCGGTGCTAACGGTTGCGGGGCGGGCTTGTCACCCATAACGTAATCCGTCTGCACGCCAAGCACTTCAGCCGAAAGTGTACGGCGCAAGGGTGAGAACGGATCGCAATTGTCCAGTTCGTGTACGTTCAGATACTTCGCCAGGTGAACGAGGCGTTCGACCAGATAAAAAGGAGCACTCACATCAGCAACGTTGAGGGCCGGCCGCAGGTGCGGGAACGGCGTGCCGCTCGCATCGCCAGCAACGAACTCGCCGCGCTCGTTGACGGAAACGAGGAAGTTGACTCGCTCACCGTTGGTTGCCAGCTCCAGGAAACTGTCGCCGCGCCTCGTGATGTTGTGCTCCACATCTTCCAGCGCCGCCGCCAGTTCTGCGGGCGCATGGCCCGTGGCTGGCGTGACGAGGCGTAACGTCCGGCGCATGTTGGGGCGGCCCGATTCGAGCAGCACGGCCTGATCGCCTTGTTGGACGGCTTCGTCGCGAAATCGCTCGACGATTGTCGCGCGGCTGCTGGTTGCGCCGAGCGTTTTGATAGTGGCCAGTGCGCGGCGCCGCTCTACACGCGTGAAATCGGTTTCGCCGTGCGGGTAGATAGCAAAGCGCGCGTCGCGACTCACTCCCTGCGCCTGTCCGACATTCAGCTCGACCTCGTCGGCAGCTTCAGCTACTTGCAGCACGTTGACACAGTTGGACGTGGTGGTCCTCCCGGCACCGAAAAGCGCGCGGCCGGTCAACCCCTGGAGTTGCGGCGTCTGCTGCCGAAAGTAGCTGTGCACCTTAGCCAGGACGCGGTCATAGAGCGTCTTGGCAGAGGCGTCGACACCCAGCCGCTCAAGCGAATCGAGTAGCCAGTAAGTGAGGGCGCCGCTCTGCCCCACTCCGTCGAAGACTTGTTCATAGGCGTACTCAGAGGGGCGGCAGGCGGCCAGGAGCAGATAACCTTCCGGCTCAAGCTGCCAGGCGTTCCCCACCTGAAAATCGCGCGTAGGTTTCGCCGCTAACCCCTGACAGGCTGCGATCAGTTCCGCGTCGGTAGCGACTGGAATGCGCGGCGGCGGTAGAGTGTGTCTCACATCTTCGATTGTGCGCACGGCGATGCCGTTCTGCTCGAGGCTGGCGAAGCCCGGTTCGCTGCGGGTCGCCCCGCCGGAGTGGCAGCTATCCAGCACCACGGTCACGTTCAACTGCCGGTCCACGTACCCGCGTAAGATGTGCGCCAGTTCAAAGTCTCTTAAAAAATTATCCTCCGTCAGACTGTAATCGGTTGGGACGAGCACTTCGTCCATGTCTGCGCCCCATTTGAGATGCTGGAAGCGAGGCGGCGTTCTGACGCGCCCGCCGTGGCCGGAATAGTGCACGTAGATCTGATCACCGGGCGCGGTCACTTCATCGAGCCAGTGGAAGGCCTTGATGATGTTCTCGCGCGTAGGCCATTTGTCGGGCGGCTCGGCGGGCTGGGGCGCGCCGGCATCCGTGGCGGTCAGTTTCAGGATGTGATCAGATGGAAGGCCGAGTTGCGTGCGGAGAAACTTTTCCGCGCGGTTAATGTCGCCCACACAGCCGCGCAGGTTCATCGGGTTCGGCTTGTCCGAAGGATTAAGGGGCAGGTAACAATTGATCCCGATCAGCAAGGCGTATAGGTTAGGCCTCGTCTGTTCCTTCTCCGGCATGTGCTTTTATCCTCCTGACCAAATTGGCAGACTGCAGGGTCTGCGTGCGCCTCCGTCCGGCAAATCGCGACCGTGCGGACTGGTTTTGACAACCTATGCCGAAGATGTGGAAACGTTACAGGCGGGAGGATCTGGAAGAGGCTTCTATCTCAGTACTCTGAAGTAATAATCGGCGACGCTCTCAGCGCGCCCTTCCGTCGTCTGGCCGTTTAGGCTCAAAGTGTAATCGCGTGGCGTCAGGAGGCGCGCGGGTAGGCGCAGATTAAGGCGCCGGCCAGCTTCGCTCTGCTGTGCGCTGAGGTCGCCGACGGTGAAAAGTTCCTCGCCGTCTGTAACGCGGAGGGTCGCCTGATAGCTCTGGTATGACTTCGCAGGCAGTGCGAGCTGAAGCTGAACGATGTCTATGCCGGCGGGGACGGCGAACTTCTGTCCCTGACCGCTGGCCCGGTCCAGGAAAGCGGTTAAAGGGACTGAGAGGCCCGGCTCGGCATTATACGGCGGCTTATTAAGCCGGGCGACGGCATCGGCGGTCACTAACTGTGGCCCGTTCCCATGCTTGCTGCTCACCCACCAGACCGACAAACCGACCACTGCGACGAGGAGCAGCGTCGCGGCGACCAGCGCGGGAAGCCCGCCGTGGCCCATAATGAAGTCGAACAGCTTCCGCCACGTTGGTTCGGGCGCTACCGTCGGCCCGGCCGCCGCGTTCGCCAGCGCGTATGCCCTGATGGTTTGGGCCAGCGTCAGTTCCTGCCGCTGGCGCGGGCCCGCCAGGTAATGCGCGTCGAAGCGAGCCTGATCGTCGGCCGATAGCAGCCCGGCCAGATAGTCGTCAATCAACTCCTCTTCGACGATGAGCGCCGCCTCTCTGAATTCGGCGTCACTGACAAACCGCTCCTCAAACTGCTCACTCCCGGCCTCGTCCGCCCGCCCCAGCAGGTATCGTCTGATGGTTGGTTGCTTTTGATCCAAGTCGATCATCTGGTCTGTTCTCGCGGCGTCGTCGCCATGGTTTGACGATAATGTGTCAACCTCTAATTCGTTTCACCCTGCGGGCTCATTTGCAGGCATTGTTTTATGCACTTCTTCAGGTGTGCACGGATTCTGAAGACCTTGACGCGCAGCGCGTTCGTGTTCATCCCGAACTGACGGGCCAGCGCCTTGCGATAGTCAATCTTGGCCTGCTTGCTTTTCTGGTAGTAAGCCAAGATCAGCATCCGATCGTCGGCGTCCAGCTCGCGCAGGCATTTTTGCAGGCATTCCTCCCGGCGCGCGGCCGCCAAGTCTTCTTCCGGCTGTGTCGCAGTGTCGGGCGCTTTCATAGTTTCGTCGAGCGGATGGGGCTGTTCCCGGCGCTCGAGCTCCAGGAGTATCTTCTTCGCCACCCCGTAGAAATAGAGTGCGGGGTCCCCCACGTAGTTGTCGACCAACCATCGCACCTTCGTGGCTACGCGGTTGATTACTTCGTCGGCCAGATCCTCTACGTCGTCATAACCACGCCACGAAAATATTTTGATAAGACTCTCACGGATCGTTTCGTACTTCTGCCCGGCCTGTTCCCGATCGTCATGCAGCCAGGCCAGCAGCTTATCAAAATCCTGTTGCTTCAAAACAGACAGTCTGCTCATTGAGAATGTAGGCGAGAGGTGAGCGAACGTTTACGAGCTATCAACACTTTTATGGCTAGCAGGGTGGCAAACAGCAGGAGTATACCAAAAGCGTACTGTATCCGGCGCGCGGGCGCGCGCGCTGGCTTAATGCTTTCCCGGTACTCGCCCTGTAGGACGAAGGCCGCCCAATAGTATGGCGCGCGCCAGCGCGGTTCGCGCCACATAGCCTTTTTAGCCTCGCGCAGCGCCGCGGCTGGCGGCAGCCCTTCATCGAACATCGCCCGGTAGAAGTTACGCATCAACTCAGCGGTGGCGTGGTCGTCCACCTGCCATAGGCTCGCGACGACGCTCTTAGCCCCAACGTGCAGAAAACCCTGCGTCAGGCCGACTAGACCTTCGCCGCGTATCTCCTCGCCCAGGCCCGTGCGGCATGCGCTGAGTACGACCAGATCAGCCGACAGGTCGAGCTTATAGATGTCGTGGAGTTGGAGGAAACCGTTCTCACGGCCGCCGCGCTCGTTGAGCATGGATAAGATGATGCCGGATAGCTCCGGGTGCTGGCAGTTGATCACGCCGTGCGTGGCGAAGTGGACGACGCGATAGCGATTCAATTCACCGCCGACCGCCAGCGCGCGGTTGGCCTCGAAACCCGTAACCATGCGCGACTGCCTGGCCGGGGCGACCTCCATAATTGCTTTTGCTTCCTGCAACGTGAAGGGCAAGCGCGACAGTCCTGAGTCAATGTCAGCCTGTCTAACGCCGCGCAGCGCCGAGCGCAACTGCGCAGTCTCCAATGGTTCAGACTGGCTGGTTTCGGGCGGAGCCAGCGGCGGCTTGAAGCGTGGGTCGCCCGAATCGAACACGGGATCGGCCACGACCACGACGAGGCTTTCCGGCGCTGACTCCGGCCGCGCGGTCCTGTTCCTGAGCGCCGCAAGCGTCGAAACCGACGGTAGGCTGATGACCTCATGCTCGAGGACAAGTGGGGCAGGTATGTCGCCAACGCCCGCTTGGGCCAGTCCGGAGGGGTCGGGCAACGCCTCGAATGGAATGTATTGCAGCGCGCCGTCGGCCACTATCAGCAGCCGTTTGCGGCCGAGTTGCGCGGCCACGGGCCCGAGCAGGACGCGGGTCATAGCTGCGGCCGCCCGCGCGTAATTTTCAGCGAGTGTGGCGGCGCTAGCACTCGGGGCTTGGGACTGTGCCGGATACTCCGCCAAAAGCCGGTACACTTCGCGGGCCGCAGCCTCGATCTCGGCGCGGGGCGGCAACTCGTGGCTGCTCAGTGAACTTTTCGTCACCGCCCATAAGTAGCTTTTTTCGTCGCCGAGCGAATACTCAAGCAGCAGCGTGTCGTCGTCGAGCAATTCGCGCTGAATGTCTGCAAGCCGCATCAACGAGGCCGGCGCGAAGGCCGCGCGACTCAAGCTCTGCTCCCTGATTTCGCCTTTCACCTCGTTGTATTCGGTCGTGAGTTGGCGCATCTCGTTCGCCGCCGCGGCTGTCTCGTCGCCGCGCCCGCCGTTGCCATGTGCGAGCACCTGTCGTTCAGCTCTGGTGGCTAACGATTGTTCCAGCCAGTGCTCGCGCGCCAGTAGTTCGGGCGCGACCCCGCGTTCGGTACTGAGGCGGGCGGTAGCCAGCAGTTCAACCAGCGTGCGTGCGCGCGCCGCCTCGCTGGCTTCTAACGCTTCAACGTCAAAACGTTCGGCGGGCTGCCGCGCGTGCAGCCGCATCAGGAGGTCGATGTAAAGCAGGTATTGATCATGGACTGAGGCGAAGTACGCCGAGCGCAGGTCGTCCCTAACGACTTTGGTGCGCAGTGACTCGCTGATCTGAAGCGCCGCTTTAATGTCCTTAAGCGCTTGCTGCAAGTCGTCGCTGTTACGCTCGGCGCGCGCGATCTTATAGAGCGTCGCTGCTTCCTCCAACTGATCTTCGGCGACACGACTGAGGCCCAACGCCTGCTGGTAATAGCCGAGCGCCAGCCGCCAATCGGCAGCGGTGAAATAGACATCGCCCATGAGGTTAAGAGTGTGGGCGTGTCCGCGCCTGTCATTCGTGCCGCGGTAGAAACGTAACACGCCGTGATAACTGTCCAGCGCCTGCTGCGTCTGGCCCTTGGCCGCGAAGATGGCCGCGATCTCAAGCTTGGCGTAGTTCTCGATACGGCGCTTGCCGAGCGAGCTACTTAGCGATAGACACCGGCCGTATGATTCGAGCGCCTGTGCCTCGTTCTTTAGCGCCTTCTGAGCATGACCGACGTAGCAGTTGGTGACGGCGACGGCGTCGGTGTTGCCGCGCGCCTCGAAGAGATCCAGGGCGCGCGTGTAATGATCGAGGGCGGTCTGCGGCTCATTCAGGTCTTCGTAAGCATTGCCAATGCTGTTGAGCGACGCGGCCTCACCCTGGCGGTCGCCGATCGTGCGGAAAAGTCTTAGCGCCTGCTGGTAGGCGTCGAACGCGCCCTGCTTCTCGCCGCGGAACGAGAGGACGATGCCCTGTGCCGTGTGAGTGAGCGCCTCGCCGCGCTTATCGTTGACTTCGCCCCAGAGTGTTAGCGCCCGTGTCAGGTGCGCCCAGGCGCTGGCCAGATCACCCGCATCTGAATAGGTGTAGCCCAAATTGAGATACGCCAGCGCGATCCCCCTGCGATCCCCCGCCTTAGTGTGTGACTCAAGAGCGCGTTTGTAATACTCCTCTGCCTTGATGAGATTACCGCGGTAATAAAAGACTTCGCCGAAATTATTCTCGGCCTCGGCCATGGCCCGCAGGTCTGCGGGCGTACGCGTCGCGGGGCGCAGCCGCTGATAGAAATCGTACACGCGCCGGAATTGGGCCAACGCGCGCTCGTTATTGTCTGTATTGACGTGGATGTAGCCAATACTGTTGAGCGCCTGCATAACGCCGCGTCGATCGCCGGCGCGGCGGCTGAGCTGCAGCGCGCGGTCGTAAAATGCGAGCGAGCCGGCGTTATCGCTTAACGCGGATAACGTATCGCCGGCGGCACGAAACGCTCCGGCGGCTTCGGTCTGGCGCGCGGCTACTTGCCAGTTAACTGCGGCTTCGGCGTAACGTTTGACAGCGAGGAGGGACGACTCCTCGGACCAGTTAGTGCGCAGCTTTTCCGCCTCCGCGTAAGCCTGCACGGCCGCTGCGTCCCGTTCATCCCGCTCTGTAGCGACACGCACCGTTTCAAGCTGCAACACATACTCGCAGTGCGCCGCACAGCGGTCGAGCGCTTTCACCTCAAGCAGGTGATCGCCGGGCGTCGCAGCGATGAAGGAGAGGCGCACCGGCCCATAACTCCTGCTGACGAACTCGCGTGGGGGTTGACTGTCCGGCGTGCGCAGCAGCAGTTGCAGGCCAGTGTCCTCCTTCGTGATGAGCATACTGACGTACTGGTTCGGGAGTAACGAGAAGCGGAACATCTGCGCCCGTTCGCTGGTGAGTGAGTGGGTGACTGTCTTACGCAGCGTCAAGAGGCATGGGGCAGCAGAGCAATCCTCGCCTGTGCTGGTCGCGTTTGCAGTCTCGGTCGCCGCGCCGCGCAGTGCGACGACGCTCACCGCCACGAGCAGTACGAAGCGCAGCATAAACGTGCTGAAAGAAGGTCCCGTTAATGACATCCGGGTGCATGAGTTCGGCGGCGCGGTAACAACGAAGGACGTGAGATGGGCAGGCACGTCGAGCTAAGCTTGGCCACCGTTACAAGCTATGCCTAATGCCGACAGGGGAAACTTAGGCCTGCCTGGCTCGCAACAAGCGGCACATTATAAGTACTTAACCGCCAGACATTCAATTCTTAGATAGACATGAACAGGCTGGAAGCGGAGTGGTGGCAATAAGATGACGGAGATAGCCGCAGGCTACTACCTCCGTTGGGGTGAGGGATTGAAATGAAAGCGCCCTTGTCTCGCTGCGCAGTTGTTTTGTGCTCCTATGCTGGGTTGCTAACTTCCGGTGGCGCCGGCGTCTGGTCCGATGTTTCCGGCCCACGCTCGACCTCCGGTTGCTGCGGCGCGCCGGCGGCTACCAAGTCAGCTGATTTGGCCTGCAAAGGACCGCCTGCTCCTTTGGGTAGCGCCGTCTCAGGCAGTGCCTTGCTCTGCAAGCCGCCGCCCGATCCTCTGGGTGTGGCTGTAGTATCGGTAGTATCGGTAGTGTCCTGGTTGAAAGTCGTCATCGTCTTTCCTCCTTATGTGGCTGGTTGAGAAGTAAACTTCACCTCCCTATGACACGAAACTCAATTCGTTACAGCGCGGTTTAGGCCGTCACTCCGCGCCGCTGTAACGTTTCGCTTGTTCGCGCATGAAGGTCGAGAGAAGACGTGTGAGCACTGCGCGCGCGGTGAGCATCATGAGTAACAATTGTCCCGAGTGCAATTCCGAACTGAACGAGCAGCTTGAGTGCGAGTGTTGTGCACAGGTAGCGGCGGCCGCCGTGTTCGCGCAGACGGAGGACACGGCCGCGCGGGACTTATCATACGCGGGCCTGCCGGCTGATCCAGACGACGCTCCCGAAATTGATCCGACGGTTGTCATGCCCTCCACCGACCAGTTTTTAGAGTTCGATGTCGAGGGCGTGGCAGAGTCGAACGATGCGGGCGTTGACGACTCGTCGTTCAAAATCGTGGGAGACGACTGGGACGACGAAGGGGTTGGCAGCGACGCGCTGCCGGACGAAGCTTTCGACGTAGCTGAAGAACACGCGTTGCCGCCTACCGCCGCCAAAAGTTACAACACATCGTTCGAGGGCCGTGCAAGAACCAAATACGTAATCACCACGGACAGCGGGCCCGTTACCATTAACGATCTGCCGCTCCCGCCACCGCCACCGCCACCGCCGAAGGATGACGAGCGAACGCTGATTGATTTCACAGAGACGTTGCCACCCAGGAATCCGCGCCTACCCGAGTTCGTCTTCGAGGAGCTGTCGGAGTATCTAGACAAGTTAAAAGAAGAGCGGCTGGTGCTGATCAGTTGTCCTGATGAAGATGTTGCCTACTCAGCTGCGCACGCGCTGATTGACAGACTGAACTTGCCGCATGGCAGGCAAAGGCGGCTGCTTAACATTGAACGGAGCGCCGGGGAAGATTGGCCGCTCAGCATCTACTACCTGAGTGGCAAACGTGAGTCCGAAGACGAGGTGGTCGTGCTCGTTGACGCGGCGACCGAGCGGGCGAGGCCGTTCCTCGAACCGATCATCAGGGCGAACCTGTTCGCGTCCGGGCAGATTCAGGACGACCTCAGGCGCAACCACATGTACATGCTCTGCCGGGTTGACCCAGCTCAACTGGACGACGGGACGCGGCCGGATGACGAGTTGAAGTTTCCTTGCTGGCGGATACCTTTCCTGCGCCGGTTGCTGGCGCGCTACCTTGAGCAGCCAGAAGAGGTGGAACGACAGATAACGGCCCAGCGCGCGAACGGGCTGTGGAGCTTGAATGACAGCCCGTTCTATGTCGAGGTGAAAAGTTACCTGCTGCGCCGTGAACTGCCGGCGGAGCTTGACAGGCGCGCGAAGACACCGCAACGTTCGGCCGAGGATTTATTCAAGCAGGAAGACCCGCTGTCCGCCACCGTCCTGTACGTCGCCACTTACTTTCCCAACCTCACGCCACCGGAGTTCAACCACCTCGTGCCGCTGCTTTGCGGCGACACGACGTGGGCAGCGGAAGGCCCGCAGGCAAAGCCCGCCGCGCACGCGCAGGAACGCCTGCAAGTCTGGTCGACAGCACCTGACCAGATTCTGAAAGACTGTAGCCTGATCACTATCCCACTCGTCAGGTTCAGCAATAACAACCTGCAAGAACGGCTCAGGGAGTATCTCGAACGCGAGTACAAATTTTTTCTCGAAAATAAATTTCGGGACGTGCAGAAGCTGGGGCTGATCTTCAGTCCCTCTGCCCGCGTCGCACAGAGCGCTGTGCAACTCTGCGTAGAGAAGGCGGCCGCTTACCCGGAATATTACGGCAGCAGCTGGCTCGCCGGACTCGTGAGCGAGTTTGAAACCGCGCTCGCTGACGCCGCTCCCGGCGCAACTCCTGCGTGGCGGTTCATCTCTGAGCCGAACGAGGTCAAGGCGCGGAAGCAGTTCTATCAGAGCCTCGCCGAGTTGATCCGCTCGCTGACCGAGTACCCGCACCCGCAGGCGGCGGATACCGCCGATAGTTTTTTGCAGCTTCTGTTGGCCAAACATCGCAGCGCGGTGCTGGAGATCGTCCGGCGACTCCAGTTCGCCCCTAAGTTCGATCAGTTCAAGTGGCTGAAGCAGTTGTTCGATCAGGGCAACCAGCAGATTCGGGACCAAACCTTCGACTATCTGCGCGGCCATCTGAAAAGAATTAGACACGGCATCTATCAGGCGTTGAGCAGTCTTGAATTATGGTTGCCCAAAGACGCCCGCCCGCTGGAGAACTATCCCAACCCCGCCAGACATGCCTTACGGCTGATTCACACCTACTTTCGTGAAACCAACGCGCGCTTCGACGCACGATACTTCGGAGCATGGCCGAGCACTCACCCGCTCTTCGCCTTCACCGATGCGACGACGGCAGCCGTCAACCTCGGCTTGCTCGTGCGGCTGGTGTTTCATCCCGGCATGTACGGCGTCCCCCTGACCAACAGACGGGTCACCAACTGGTTTTACGTCTTACAGGGCAGAGGTCAGGGCGTCCCGCAGGGACGCGGCGACAACGCGGGTGCGAGTTCGACGGAACTTGACGCGGCGACCGTGAGTAACCTTCTGCTTGAGGAGATCGCGCGCGGCGCCGACGCGGCACAGCAGACCGCGCTGGACGTCTACTGGCAGGACGAGAGCGATCGACTGCTGAAGGAAATGAGTAACAGTCCACACGGCGGCGCGGCGTGGCAGAGCATCTCGTGGCGGCGCGACCTCGTGAGCAGGCTAATAAAGCGGTTCGAGCCGTTGCGCCGGCGCGCGACGGATAGGCTGTGACGCGCCGCATGGGCGCGCCGAAGGAGCGTATATGTCTCAAGCGAATTGTCTGGATCCAGTGATCCGCACGGTTGACGCCGTCACGCAGGCAGAGCGTCCCGGCGAGAAGCGCGTCGTCGTCAACGCCAACCCCAGAACGTCCGTCGGCGCGGGCAATGTTCGTCAGGCCGTGCCGAAATGCTTTTTGGTTTCGACCAGCGGGTCCGCGCGCTGTCAGACCTTCGTCATGTACTTCGGCGACACCGACGCCGGACGGGCCAGCGGGCTGCGTATCGACCTTAATGTGCGCTGCGCCGAAGGCCGGGAGGAGCGCGTGGCGGAGGCGCTGTGCGACGACCCAAGCCCCGGAGCCGTGCTCGTCGCTAAAATCAAGGGATGGGTGCGTGAGTATATCGGGCCACAACCGGAGGTGTTCATTGGGCGGTTCTTCGAGAAGAGGGGCGAACTCGAAGCTCGGCTCGCAACGCGTGCGCTTGCCGAGACGGGCCTCGAAGTGACCGCGGAGGTATCCCTAAGCAGCGAGGAGGAGCGTCCTTACGAAGCGCGAGAGGATGTTGAATACCATGTCGCCGGGCACGCGGCGCCGTTCATCGTCAGCAGTACGATGCAGTTGAACGTCACAGACCGCGCAACTTACCTCGCCGGTGGCTCGCCGCCGCTCGGTACATGGCTCAAAGAGAACTTCGAACAGGTAGTCCGGCAGACACTACGTTTGCTGGAGTTGGAACCTGTCACCCGCGACATCATGAACAGGATGACCGTCAGGGCGGCCAGCATAGGTTGCGACATCCAGCAGAAGCCATTCATCGCCAACGGCAGTATCGAAAACTGCTGCAACCTCTCAGCCGCGGCTATCTGCGAGACGTGCCTCGCCGGCTTTCGCGTAGGGCTACGATTTGAAGCCGTGGTGGCGCTGACGCAACTGCAAGGCGTGCGGCAATACCTGGAGCGTGGCCTCGACCTGAAAAATCTGATGGAGCAGCGGGCGCTCGACGAGATGCGGCAGACACTGCTGACGCTTCACCCTAAGCATCTGTATGCGCGCAACGTTCCGACTGGCGGCGAAGAGTCGTGGCAGATGCTACTCCGCCGTAAGGTGCGGGAGATGCTGGTGCGGGACTTCAACGCTGAAATCATCTCCGCCTTCGTCGAGTTGACTGATACGGAGTTTGACCGCTGGCTTAAAGAGTTGCGGCGCGAGCCGATCAGCTTCGAGGCCGAAATCGCTTCGCACGACCCAAACAGCGCCGGGGCGTTCATCTTCCACGGCGACTGTCAAATCGAAGACATCGCGCCCGAAGGGTGGGATAAAGTGTCGCGTGCAGGGTGGAATGTTGACAGACTCAAGCGACAACTGAGCAACGCACTGAAGGCCCGGATGGAAACGCGCGCGGATCTAGACCTGGCCAGCATGAATGGCGCAACCGCCGAGCGGGTGCGGGACGAGATAGCTCAGCTCGTCACGGACTACGCCCGCGACGAATTGGGGCTCGCGGTCAAAGTGTCTAACGTGCGCCGCCAGCCGACCCACGTAGAGCAAAAAGTGCGGGCGGCGGAACTGGCCAACGAGTTGCAGCGCTTGGACCTGCTGTACAAACTTGAAGAGCGACTGATCCAACTCATCGCCAACGGCGGCGACCACGAGGAGATCGCCTCGGTGCAAAAGAGCCTCATGCTTCTGCGTGCTCACAGGCCGCACGACGCGGCCGGGCTCAATGGTATCCCTGATGATGGCGACACCCGCCCCGTCGAGCCGCCCATGACCGGAGAGATTGCCGGCCCGAGTTCAACCGCGAGCGTACAAGGCTAAAAACCATATGACCGAGCAGATCAAAATTCTCTTTCTCGCAGCGAATCCCGCCAACACAACGCGGTTGGAACTGTGCAGTGAATTTCGCGCTATTCAGGAGGCACGGCTGCGAGGCAAACACCGCGACTGCTTTGTACTTCTTGAGCCGCAGTTGGACGCCGGGATACAGGACTTCACCTCGGCCCTCACCCGGGACCAGCCTCACGTGGTCCATTTCTGTGGCCACGGCAGCGTGGAACAGGGTATCGCGTTTGAGGGCGCAGGCCGGTCCAGCCGGCCTGCCGGCCGAGAGGAATTGACCAACCTGTTCAAGGGGCTGGCGCGCAACGCTCGCCTCGTCTTCCTCAACGCCTGCCACACCCGCGAGCAGGCCGCAGTACTGGGCCGCATGTTCGACTACACCATTGGGACCAACAGCCGCATTAAGGACCAGGACGCGCGCGACTTTGCCGGCGCGTTTTACCGTGCGTTGTTTGACGGCGCGACGGTTCCCGGCGCGTTCCTGTCGGCGCAGGCAGCTCTTGATAATCGCGTCCACGACATCTCCGTCTTAGCTCAAAGGACGACGGCGGATAACTCCGTCCCTTTCGTCTCGCAAGTCCTGTCTAACCCGAGACGGCGCCATAATCGGGGCACCGTTGTCTTTCAGACGATCGTCAAAGACGGGGGCGAGATCGGCGTCAACATCAACGCGCCCCACGGCAACGTTACTGTCAACCCGCCGGACAAGACAAGCCGTTGAGTCCACTCCCGCGCGCATACCTCCCACTTGCGAACAAGCTAAAAAGATTTTCCGACCGTGTGTAACGTTTCGCCAGTTTCCGCATGAGGGATGAAGGCGGGCTGGCGACGGCGGACATGAGCGCACCGCCGCGACACGATCCAAATAGGTCATTCCCGAAGGAGATCATCTATGGCGAAACTGACGATTCGCATTCCGACGACCGACGAGGTGTTTGAAACCACCGACATAGACTTTACGCAGTACAACCCACAGCAAATCATCGACAGCATGCGTGGCAACCTGCCGCAAGCGGGCGAGGGCAAGGGTTGGAAGATACTCAGGGGTGGTCAAGTGGTAGACCAGCACGTCGCCCTTGACCAACTCGGATTCAGGGACGGCGACACCGCCGAACTGGTGGCCAAGGTAGAGGGCGCGCAGGCCGCCCGCATGGACCTGGCCTCGCGGCATGGTCTGTCCCCATACCAAGAGGTGAAAACAGCATGAGTAACAGCTTCTACGAACAGACCATGCTCAAAGAGGAGTACCTTCTTGTTGTCAGGTTGCAACGGGATAAAGAGTTCTCACAGTACGTGAGTGTGTCTTACGAGGACAGAATAACGGGAGAGGTGCAACCCGTCACCGGCCGGCCGCCGGGGCCGCGGTATCCCGAGAAATACATCGTCGACTACCGGATGCCTGTCTACGTCTCGCCGGGACAACTCCGGCGGGACTGGCACGGCACGGCCACGATCCGCTTGTCTGAGCCGGTCCTGACGAATAGGCACTCAAGGCAGGGGCCGTACGTCACTTTTCACAGCAACTTCGAGCTCTTAAACCACCACGTGACCCGCAACTCCATCTGCTCAGGTAACGCATGGGCGGTGGCGAAGGACAACGGGCTCTGGCACTTTATCGTCTCGTTGGGGGCGCTCATAAACCAGGACGAATTTGTCTGTGCCGAGGGCGGGCATATGAACAGCGAAGGCTACCGCTACTGGTGCGCTAGAGACCGGAAGCCCGTCACCAACATCAAATGGCCGCTCAGTCTGGATGAAGATGTGAAAGTTCATCCTGTCGATCTTCCGCAGAGCGTTCTCCAAGCCCAGCCCCTGACGGTATTCCGTAAGCCCGAGAAGCAGATCATCAACCTTACCAAGGCGCCTGGCAGGCTCGACATCACGGCGAAGCCGGCTCCAACTCGCCTCGTCATCACCCCGAAGAAGGGATGAGGTATGGACTACTTTGCGCGACAGAATCTGGTCCTGGACGGCGAGACGGGCAGTCGCATACGGCAGACCCGAGTCCTCGTTGTCGGTGCAGGCGCGGGCGGGAACGAAGTCCTAAAGAACCTTGTGCTCATGGGCTTCGGGCATTTCACGATCGTGGATTTCGACCCGATAGAGTCGAGCAACCTCGCGCGCACGACGCTCTTCTCGAAGGAGCACATCGGGCAGTCCAAGTCGGCTGTTGCGGCAGAGGTCCTCAGCAAGCTCGCGCTCCACGAAGCGCCGCAGATTACGTCCCATAACCTGCGGATACAGGACCTGGGCAAGCAGGTCTTTCTGGACCACGACATTGTCATCTCCTGCGTGGATACCAACGACGCCCGCGCCTACCTGAACGACTGGTGCGTGCGGTTGAGAAAGCCGTTCCTGGAGATGGGTTTTGAGAAGTTCGTGGTACAGATTTGCTTCTTCCCGAATGCTGCGACTGACGATGCGTGCCTCAGGGAAGTCATCGGCTCCGGTGAGTTCAGCGGGCAGCGGCAGAGTTGTTCAAAGCTGAAGATGACCGATACCCAGTTGCAGCACATCCCGACGATTCAAGTGTCGTCGGCCCTCGCGGGGGCGTTCGCCGCTACTGAAGTGATCTTGCACCTGCAAGGCAGGAGCCGTCTTGGGAACAAGATCCTGCAATACTCGGCCGAGAACCACCGGTGCAGCGTCTTTGATGTCCCGCAGAGCGCGAAATGCCTGATTCACCGAGACGGAGAGTTCGCGCTCGTTGACGTCGGGCTCGACAGCACGGCCACGGTCCGTATGCTGCTGGAACGGATGAAGGAGATGGCGGGCGAGGAGTGCATGCTGCGCCTTCCGGACGAATTCATCTTATCGATGGAGTGCGAGGGTTGCGGCGAGAAAATCTCAATCGGGCGGTTCGAGGCGGACGTGTACGACAAGGAGAGGTGGTGTGCCGCCTGCCTCGAAGCCGGCAAGTATGAGGTGGTGGCGGTCAGCAGCAACTGGAACATGGTTCGGGAGATGCACCTGCTCAACCAGAAACACGCCGAGTTCCTCGGGTTGAGGCTTGCGGACGTCGCGATAAAGCCGAAAGACCTCGTCAGGGTGAACTCGCTTAACGACCTGAGTAAGAGTTATCTGGTCAAGATTCACTGACACGCCCATGCAAATCGTCCAGACAAAAGTCACGAAAGCTCGGCCCATTCAGGAGGCGCAAGGCGAGGAGTTCCGCGTCTTCAACGACCGCAAGTCGCTTCACCGGGGCGACGTGCCGGCCTGGTTCGTCTACCTACACGAGTATGCGTGGGAGGCGTTCCTCAACCACACCACTGAGATTTACAACCGCACAGGGCACGAGGGGCAGGGCATCTTTGTCGGCAAGTATTTCTATGACGAGTTCGGCGAGTTCGCGGTGGCGACTTCTTACTTCGGAGGCGAGGGTGAGTCCTCGCACTCACATGTAGAGATGTCCGAGCAGTGCCTCTCGCTCATCTCCAGGCAGTGCGTAGCCGAAGACCTTCTAATGCTGATCTGGGTACACACCCACCCGAAGTTCGGCGCGTTTTACTCTGGCACAGACGTCAATTGCCTGAAAACTAACTTCTTCATGCCATTCCAAATCGGCGTCGTAGTGGACATCGTCAAGCGGGAGCTAAAAAGCTTCCGTGTCCACGCTGGCGAGGTCATCGGCTTTAGCGATTTCGCCCTCTATCACGGCGAATCGGGACGCATCTTCAAGCCATATGAGAACGAGGGACCGCCGGTGTTGCGGGCGCAGAGCATTGAAATCAGGAGGAAGGGCCAGGAACCTCCCCACGCGCCAGCCGACGAACTTCTGCGGGAGGTTAAAGCCATCAACGCATCGCTCCCCACTATCAGGGAACTGCTGGGAGGTCTGGTCGTGCGCGAGAGGGCGGCCACTCGGGATGAGCGGGCCGTGAACAGCGCGCCGTTCGCAGAAGAAGTCGCTTCGCTCCGGAAGGAAGTCGAATTCCTCAGGGAGCTAATCCGAAAGGGCGAGCCGGCCCAGACCGAGCAAGACTTCCTGGGTCCGCTCACCCCGCCCCTCGAGCGTATCGAAGCGGGAATCAATTCCCTTGGGCTGCTGTCGGATAAAACCGACACGCTGACGGAGACGGCCCAGGCTCACGCGAAGGAACTGAGCAGGCAGACCAGACTTCAGGCCGTCACGTTAGCCGTGGCGGCGCTCGCCTTCCTCCTGCTCCTTATTAAACTAATTCTTAGACCTTGACCAGAATCCATCAAAAAACAGCGAAGGGCAGATGTACCTTCTGTAAAAGAACGAAAGGCGTCGCCATCGCCGAACAGGTGGCGGAAGGCGAGCCATGCCCGCCGAAGCGGTGTGAGTTCGCCGCCGAGATCGCGGCGGCAATAGAGAACAGGAACCGGCTCAGAATCGTCCCGAAGGAAAAGAAGATAGTTCAAATCACTAAGAAAGAAAGTCGGAAGATTAACTTCGTCAAGGTCAAATAGTGGTCGCAATTCGATGTGGATCAGAGAAGTATTTTCAGCGCGGCGCTGCCGATTCTGTAAGCGTAAAAAGGACCAGGCAGAGCAGGAGCAGGTAGCACAGGGGATGGTCTGCCACACCGACCAGTGCGTGTTCCAAGCCCACATCGAAGCGGCGGTCAGAGAGGCTTGGAAGGTCGAGCTGCTGAGTTTCGAACTTTCGAGCGAAGACGTTTTAGAGGGCGCCTCGATCACGGTTAGCTGGCAGACGAAAAATTGCACGCGCGCCTCGATTACAGACTATGGCGAGGTCCCGGCATCTGGCGCAGTTACGTTGGAGGCGACGCCGGGGATGCGGCAGATCGAGATCAATTTGGTGGATCGGTTTGACGTGGCGTTCAACTACGCCAGGCCTGTACGAGTTCGGCGCAAGCCGAGTCTCGTGGTGACGGCGTGCAACGACCGGGTGCTGACGGGCGAACGGTCTTTAGTCCGGTTCGAGGCGAGGAACGCGAAGCAGGTTCTCCTCCGTGACCTTAGTGGCGGCGCACCCACCCAGGACCTCACGAACGAGCAGTTCTTCACCACAGAGCCCTTGATCCAGGACGCCAGGTTCGAGCTCTGCGCCATCGGCAAGGACGCCGGCGAGGCCCGACAGGAGATAAACATCCGTGTCTTCGAGCCGCCGCTCATAGACTTCTTCCGGGCCGACGTCACCGAGACGGTAGACACACTCCCCGTCCACTTCTCCTTCGCCTGCCGCAACGTAAGCCGGGTGGAGATTCTTCGCGATGGGGTGACGCTGGCGGACATGAGCGGCGCGCAGGAGTTCACCTACGTTGCCGAGAACAAAACGGCCGCCATCGCTGTGCACAGGTTCACGCTAGTCGTGACCGGGCCGACTGGAGCTACCGCGGCGATGGATTTCCACGACGAGTTGTACGTCTACCCGCAGCCGTCGATCAGACAAATTAACTGGCGACCCGGTAATCTAATTCTTTTCCCGCAGCCAGCGACCTTCACGGCCTCCGCCAGCTTCTGTGAAAAAATACTGGTTTCGGACGGGCAAATAACTCGCATCGTGGAGCCCGATGCCCCAGTTGAGGTGCGCCCTTCGTCTGACACGCAGTACGTCCTCACGCCCGTCGGAAAACTCGGCTTTCAGGGTAAGCCGAGGATGACCATGATTCAGGTGATTTACCCAGTGGAGATCGAAGCAACCGCGAGTAAAAAGATCACGCTGCCCAATCAGCCGGTCACCATCTCCTGGCGCGCGAAGAATCATACGCAGCTTCTGCTTGAGCCCGGTGGCATAGACGTGACGAACCTCGCTTCGTACGACATCAGATTAGAGAGCAAGACAGACGTCAAGGTCTGGGCGATCAACCAGCTCGACGAGAAAGCGGCCGCGGTATTCGTGGATGTTTTGAGCTATCCGAAGTTCGACAAGCGGCTATTCGGCGGTCTGCCGCAGCCGAAGCTTCGACTCGCGAAGCTGGGGCACCTTAAAATCGAGCACTCCACACGGCCGGCGCTAACGGGGCGCACGCCTTCGCGGCCCGTGCCGGCCCTCGGGCTGCCGCGCCTGCTCCCGGGCCTGTCAGCCAAACTCCTCTCATCATTCAAGAGCGCCATGCCTCGGAGCGGGTTCAGTCTGTTCAGGACACTGCGGGGCAACTTGTTCGGTGAAATCAGGGCGATAGCTGAAAGGAAGTAGCAGCATGAAGGATTCGAAGTATTCAAGGTTCCAGTATTTCTTCTGGCTTATCTCCGGCTCCGAGATCTCGGTGCTGCGGGAGTGTGAGAACGAGTACAACCGCCACGCCAACATCGGCATGATGATCCTAATCACGTCGGTGTTCGGGTTCTTCACTGCCTACGTTGCGGGCACGACCTTCGCGAGCGGGAATGGATGGGCCGTACTCGGCTTTGCCACCATCTGGGCGCTGCTGGTCTTCGCCATAGACCGTTCGATGGTCAACTCGATCAAGAAAGACCCTAAAGCAACGAAGCAGCCGTTCTGGTCATTCTTCCTTCCCCGCCTGCTTCTCGCGACCATCCTCGCGTTCTTCATGTCTATCCCTCTGGATCACATTGTCTTCCCCGAAGCCATCGAACGGCAGATGAGACTCAACGTTCACAACGACTGGCTGCGGCGGCAGGATGAGTTGACGCGGGGCTTCAACGTCGCTGGCACGGACACGGCCATAAAGACGATGGACACTGAGCTCACCGGCCTCCGCGACGAACTCAACTCCGAGTGCCCGCTACCTAACTACAGCGAGATGAAGCAGAACTACGACCAGTGCTCGCAGAAGCTCCCGTCTCTCCAATCTGACTACGAGAACAAGAAAAGATCCGCCGCGAATTATTTCAACCGGCTCCCCACCACGCTGGGTGGAAGACGTATCCCAGACCAGACTTATGCCGCCTTGCGGAGGGAGAGAAATGAGGCGGAGGCTGCGCTAGGCCGGCAGACGAAGGAGTGCGACGGGTACAGGAACGAGGCGCACCGCATTGACTCGGAGTGGCGTGCCGCAAAGCAACAGGAGATCAACGACAAGAATTCCCAGCTTTCGCAGAAACAAGACCGGCTGAACAAAGACCAGGAAACCATCAGGACCGAGTCGGACACCTTCAAGGAGACGTTGGAGGCGATGAAGGGATTCGACACCAAGTTCACGACCCTGTTCCTGATGCCCAGCTGGGGCGTGCAGGTATTGAAATGGGCCATTTTCCTGGCGCTGCTGGTGATTGAGATTCTCCCTACCTACTTAAAGCTCAAGACCCCCGTCGGCCAATACGACATGAGGATGCACGAGCGGGAGGTGATGACTAAAAACGACATCGAGGCGCGCGTCGGCTCGGAAAGGGATATCGTGGACCAAGTCGAAGCCCACCGCGTGACCGCCGAAGTCGCGCTGAACAAGGCGGTCATTGACAGGATCGCCTGTATAGAGCTGCGGCTGGCGGAGGAGATGCTCGACGACTGGGAACATATGGCGAGAGCGCAAGCGCAGCGAAACGTGCGGGAGTTGTCTCAGCCGGCGTCGGTCTAAGAGGCGTCAATTGAGATACGCTGGCAGCACGGTCATCCACCTCGCTCCTTCTCCGGTCGCGGCCTCATCGCCGGCCGCAACAAAATACTCGAAGCGGCGATTAAATATCTGCAGACGAATGTGAAAAACTAGCGGCCCGCGGACACGCTGCCACCTGCCGCCGCTCACCTCTTGCACGGAAATAAGCTGCGTGGACCGAGTTGAAGAGCGCCTGCCTCTTGGAGGCTTCAGTTTCCGAAGCCTATCAGTGACATATTGAACCAAGTCTGGGTCGAGCTGGGCTGATGGGTCACGTTTCTGCCTCTGCTCCGGATTCTATTCCTCTTCCTCTTTTCGAGCTAGCTGAATCAACAGTTGCGCTAAGCGAAACTTGTCTCAATAGTGAGCTGCTCGATTTCCTAGAGAGGCTATAGAGAGTTACATTAATCACCAGGGTCACACCCGAAACCTCCATAAATTCGTGGTCACAACAATCCACTTCACATAGCCAATTGAAGCCGCTGCATCCCGTTGTTTTGGAAGCCGGTCGGCGATGCGATTGCACTGCTCAGGTCAAGCATTTGTTGACTACTCGCCAATAGAAACATTAAGATATGCAAGAATGTGCAGATGTGCATATCTGAGTCGTTTAATAGAGTCATACGATTGGGAAGAACAGGGCGTCAAAATGAGACAGCAACTCAGTGAATTCAAGGCAGACTTTTTCAAAGCTCTGGCTCACCCCTTGAGAATATCTATTCTTGATGCCTTGCGAGATGGCGAGTTGACCGTCAACGAAATCAGCCAACGTTTTGAGGTCGAGCAGGCTAACGCCTCGCAACAACTTGCTGTATTGCGCAACAGAAATATCGTCGTCACCCGTAAAGAAGGCGCGAACGTCTATTACTCCGTGAGCGACAAA